>CABDYC010000367.1_pt1 | contig 15399 bp, 12 predicted proteins | sample 3421511 | NCBI WGS metagenome assembly CABDYC01 (sample SAMEA5534336, study PRJEB31848) | metagenome | biome: tundra; feature: field; material: soil | place: USA | collected 2013-05 | depth 0.15 m | reverse complement strand
GGCAGCGTTCTAACCAACTGAACTACGTCCCCACGTTTCTATACGGAATGCCGGACTGGTGGGCAGTGCAGGGCTCGAACCTGCGACCTCCTGCTTGTAAGGCAGGCGCTCTAACCAACTGAGCTAACCGCCCCTCGTGCCTTTGCGCGAACCCGATCCCTTCGGCTTTGCTCGGGGGCGGGCGCCGCGCCGGTCGAAACTTGATTGAGGGGCATCCGAGCGAAGCGCGCTGCAGTGAGTATACGCGACTGGCGAAAAATCGGTCAAACGCGAGACCGTTGCCCCCTTGTGCGCGAAATCGTGGGCGCAGATTGTGGGCGCGAATTGTATGCGTGGAATGATCTGCGTTGTTGCGGCCCGTCGCCAGGTCGCTGCTCGCGCGAGCAGCTCTCTGTCCCTGCTAGACTGACGCCGTGCGCCGTCTGATCGTCAATGCCGATGACTTTGGCTTCACCGCGGGCGTCAATCGCGCCATCGTCGAAGCTCATACTCACGGAATCGTGACTTCCTCCACCCTGATGGCCAAGGGGCGCGCGTTCGAAGACGCCGTACGTTTGGCGAAGACTGTTCCCCGTCTCAGTGTGGGCTGCCATGTCGTACTGATCGATGGCGGACCGGTGCTTGACGCAAAACTGCTGCCGTCCATCACTTCGGCGTATTCCGGCGGCGCTCGCTTCCGGGACGGGCTAAAATCTTTCGCCGCCCGGGCACTTGCCGGCCGCCTGGATCCGGGCGAGATCGAAGTTGAGGCGAGCGCGCAAATTCGCAAGCTCCAATCGGCTGGCGTCAGCGTCTCCCACGTGGATACCCACAAGCACACCCACTTGTTTCCGGCGGTGCTGCGGCCCCTGCTGCGCGCCACGCGGGCCTGCGGCGTGCCCGCGGTGCGCAATCCGTTCGGCCCGCGCAAACCACTGCAGTCCAGTGAGTTGTTGGCGCGTCCTAGTCTCTGGACACGCTATGCTGAGGTACGAATTCTCCGCACTCTTGCCGCCAAGTTCTGCGACGCGGCGAAGCGGGAGGGCTTGGTGACTCCCGATGGCACACTCGGCATCGTCGTGACTGGCGCGCTGGACGAAAGACTCTTCCGCGGCATCGCCGCAACCATTCCCGAAGGCACCTGGGAATTCGTTTGCCACCCAGGCTACAACGATGACGATCTGAAGTTAGCCAAGACTCGCCTGCGCGAATCGCGAGAGACCGAGTTGCGCGTTCTAACCATGCCCGAGGCGCGGGAGTTGTTGTTGAATCAAGGGATTGCCTTGATTTCGTACCGCGAACTGATTCCGGCCGAAACCAGCCCATAGTGCTTTTCCGGTTGCAATTCAGACGGGCCACGTCTCAGGTCAAAAACTTTCGTAACCTTAGGCAAACTTCCCCGCGGGTTATGATTGCATTAGAACCGGCTCAGAAGATACAAGCTGGGAGGCGTTTATCATGTCTGCCTCTGGGGCAGCCCCGCGTGCGACCTTGGACCTGCGCATACGTGTGTGGGGCATGGGGGCTAACGACCAGCCCTTCCATCAGAATGCCACTGCCCAGAATGCCAGCATCACGGGAGCCTGCATTTCCGGCCTCGAGCATGAGTTGAAGGTGGGCGACGTCATCGGCGTTCAATACGAAACTCGGAAAGCTCGCTGCAAGGTAGTCTGGGTGATGGAAGCCGGGGGATTAAAGAAAGTGCAGGTTGGGGTTCAGTTGGTGGTTGATCAGGAATGCCCGTGGATTTCCCGGCTGCCCGTGGGGACGCGGTCCAACCTGCCGGTTGCTACTGCCGACAATCGCAGAAGATTTCAACGTCATAAGACCTCGTTCCCCCTGGAATTCCGCGACGAGCGCGTGAACACCCCCATGCGGGTAAACGCCACCGACATCAGCGGAAACGGCTGTTATGTTGAGACCGCCATGCCGTTGCCTATTTCCACCATGCTGCGGGTGGATTTCTGGATCGACCAGGAGCACGTCACCTCCTCCGCCACCGTTCGCACACGCGATCCCGGAGTCGGCATGGGCATCGAATTCATCGGCCTAACGGAAGACTCCAAGCAACGCTTCCAAGCCCACCTGGACAAGCAGGACCCTGGCATTTCCGCTCAAGGGCACAAAGATTCCGAGTAGTCTTCCGCTCCAAATCACTTTGCCCGCGCGCCAAAACCACGCTGTGCCCTGTAGAATCTGCATCCTCTATCGTTTCCAGCCATCGAATTACAGAACCTTGAAGAACCACCGGAAAGGGCGGGCCTTCGCGAGATGAAGATTGGGATCACCTGTTATCCCACCTACGGCGGCAGCGGCGTGGTGGCCACGGAACTTGGTCTGGAACTGGCCCAGCGCGGCCACGAGATTCATTTCATTTCCTATGCCCAGCCCATCCGGCTGCGAGGCCAGGAACCCAACATTCACTATCACGAAGTGGAAGTGTCGCGGTACCCGCTGTTCGATTATCCGCCGTACGATCTGGCGCTGGCCACGCGCATGGCCGAGGTGGCGCAGTTGTACGATCTCGACCTGTTGCACGTACACTACGCGATCCCGCACTCGGTGAGCGCACTGCTGGCCCGCCAGATGCTGGAGGATGGTCCGCGAGGCCGGCGCCTGCCCTTCGTTACGACCCTGCATGGCACCGACATCACGCTGGTGGGTCTGGATCGTTCCTACCTGCCTATCACCCGCTATTCCATCAACCAAAGCGACGGCGTCACCGCCATCTCCAACTACCTGCGCGACCGCACCATGCGGGTCTTCGATGTGAAGAAAGAAATCGAAGTGATCTACAACTCCGTCAATTGCGACGTGTATTGCAGACCCAAGAACTCCTCCGAACTTCGCGTCGAGTATGCGCCTAAGGGCGAGCGACTCCTGGTACACCTCTCCAATTTTCGCCCGGTAAAGCGAGTCACGGATGTGATAGAGATCTTTGACCGCGTGCGCAAGCGAGTCCCGTCAAAACTACTATTGATTGGCGACGGCCCGGACCGTTCAGTGGCCGAATGGTTAGCGGTGCAAAAGGGGATCCACGAGGATGTTCTTTTCCTTGGCAAACAGGACCAGGTGCAGGAGAAGCTGGGAATCGCCGACATCCTGCTGATGCCGAGTGAGCTGGAATCTTTCGGTCTGGCGGCGCTGGAAGCGATGGCGTGTGAAGTCGTTCCCATCGCGACACGCACCGGCGGCGTCCCGGAAGTGATCGAACATGGCACCAGCGGCTATCTGGCCGACGTCGGCGATGTGGATACGATGGCACGCTACGCCATCGAACTGTTGAGCGACGAAAGCCGGCTGCGAGCCATGGGCAAGGCGGCTCGTGCCGTCGCACAATCCAAGTTCTGCTCCAGCATGATCGTTCCCCAATACGAGGATTTTTACCGGCGCGTGGTCGAGCGCTCTACGTAGAAAGCCTCCGGAACCGCTCCCGCGGCCTGCAACAGCGGCAATCGGATGCGCACTAGAGTTCCCTTCCCTTCCTGGCTGTCAATGGTCATGCGCGCGGTATCTCCATACAACACCTGGAGCCGCTCGGAAATGTTGGCCATGCCAATGCCGGCGCCTCGCGTACTCCCCGATTCCATCGGTTGCGTCGCCGCCATGCCCACGCCGTCGTCCTCCACTTCAATGACCAGCCGGGAGTCGGACAAGCGGCTGCGCAGGTAGATGCTGCCGCCCTCCACCATTGAGGCAAGCCCGTGCTTGATCGAATTCTCCACCAACGGCTGCAGGAGCATGCTGGGAACCATCACGTCGAGCGAGGCCGGATCGAGTTCCTTTACGACGCGCAGTTTATCCTGTCCGAAACGCACTACTTCAATGTCGAGGTAGTTGTCGATGAACTCCACTTCTTCCCGCAGAGGCACGAAAGAGTCCGTGCTGTTAAGCAAACGCCGAAGAATGGTGGCAAGCTTGGAAATCACCTCGCGCGCCGTATCCGGATCGAAGCGCACCAGGGAAGAAATCGAGTTCAGCGTATTGAAAAGGAAGTGAGGATTGATCTGGTTCTGCAGCGCTTCCATGCGCGCGTGCAACAGCAGCCGCTCCTGCTCCTCCAGTTTAATCTGGATGCGCACGCTGTTGAAGATCTTGAGCTCAATCCCGATGGCCATCGCCGAGGCCGCATAAATCGCCGCCTCGACCCACAGATTGCTGCTGTCCAGGCTGAAAATGGAATGGGGGAAATAGCGCGACAACTGGCTTTGCACGAAACGCAGCCCGATGATCGTGGTGAAGAACATGATCTGCCAATCGAACAAGCGCGGGGTCGGCAGATTGCGGCGAATGAGACGATAGATGCTGAGATCGATGAAGGGAGAGAACGACCAGATATCGTCTTTATCCAGCGCCATGGTGCGCAGTTGGCCGGCGATAAAACCGCAAAGCACGCCGAAGGGCAGTGTCGCCCATTCCCCGTGCACGAGTGCGGGTAGGGCCATTAGTATACCTCCGAGAACGCCCGCCCAGCGGCCGCCGATCGCTCCCAGCAAGAGCGCGGTTTCGAAACTTAAATCTCCAGCGAGAAAGCTCTTGGCCGAGAACCGGATCCACACGCCGATCGTGATCGGCAACCCAAACCACAGGACCAGATAAATCTTCTGGCGCAGCGAACGCTCTTCGCGAAACAGCAGAGACTTGAACTCCACCGACCGCACCAGGCTGCTGGACACGGCCGCAGCCACGCCCAGCTTCACCAGCAGATTGATCCAAATCAGTCGCGGTTCCATGGAATTCAGGCGAACACAATTGCCCGCGACAAAACTGTAGCACGAAGCAGACGAAGGGCCCTCCTCAGGAGGCAGTGCACAGGCCTGTTCAGTACCCCTTGTGTTTGTCGACCTCGAACAGTAGCGGCTCGCCGGCCAGATAGCGCCGAAGATTTTCCGAGAACAACCCGTAGTGGCGCTGCCAGAGCTTTTCCGTGAGGCCGGCAGTATGCGGCGTGATGAGCAGGTTTTTGAGCTCCCACAGCGGCGACTCGGGTGGAAGCGGCTCCTGCTCGAAAACATCGAGGGCTGCACCTGCGATGCGACGATCCCGAAGGGCCTCGGCCAGCGCGGCCTCATCCACCTGGGGACCGCGGCCTACATTGATCAGATAGGCATCCGGCCGCATGGCGGCCAGCCGAGCAGCATTGATCAATCCGCGCGTTGCCTCGGTAAGCGGCGCCGCCACTACGACGTAATCCGATTGCGACAGCAGGTCGTTGATGTGAGCCGGAGCGTAGACTGCGGCTACTCCTTCGGGTTTTTCCTTCTCTGGATGTTCGCGCACCGCGATCACACGCATCCCCAGAGCCGACGCCATGCGGGCCACGGTGCGTCCGATGCTGCCGAGCCCGATCAGGCCCAGCGTCGCGCCCGCGACCTCGCGTGGCCGAGGGCCATCATTCCAGATCGCATCCTGTCCCCAAATGCGTTGCTGCTGCAGCCGCACTGCTTGTGGAATTTTCTTTGCCAGCGCAAAGACAAGCACGATCACGTGCTCGGCGACCACCGGACCGTGCACTTCGCGGGCATTGGTTAGAACCACATCGCTCGCCACCAACTCTGGGAAGAGCAGTTGATGAACGGCTGCGGTAGGCGCGTGAATCCAGCGCAGTTTCTGCGCCAGCCTGAATTGCTCGGGGCGGAGTGAGAACGTAAAGATGATTTCGGCATCGCGAAGATCCTTCTCAATACCGTCGTAACTCGTTCTGTGGACCAACTCCACCTGGGGGAAGTCTGCCTGCAGTTTCTCTGAAAACCACGCAGGCACGTTCCAGAGGTCAAAGTGGTGATGGACGACAATCAGCAGCTTCATTGCGTCTTGTTCTTCAACGGAAGTCGCAGATCCGTCCCCGTCATCTCTTTCGGTTCATCGATACCGAGCATCCCCAGCATGGTCGGCGAAATATCCCGCAGCGAGCCGTTGGGCTTCAGCGTGAACTGCTTCGCATCTTCCGCGACCACGATGAGCGGAACTGGATTGGTAGTGTGCGCCGTGTGCGGCCCGCCAGTCGCGGGGTCAATCATCATCTCGGCATTGCCGTGATCCGCGGTAATGAGCATGGCGCCGCCCTTGGCACGAACGGCAGGTTCGATGCGGCCCAGGCAGGCATCCACGGTTTCGACCGCTTTCACCGTGGGCTCGATCTTGCCCGAGTGCCCAACCATGTCGGCATTCGCGAAGTTGACGATGATCACATCAAACGTTCCGTCTTCCGTTGCTTTGATGACAGCATCGGCAATGCCGGCGGCGCTCATTTCCGGCTTCAGATCGTAAGTGGCGACCTTCGGCGACTGCACCATCAGGCGCTCTTCGCCGGGAAACGGCTGTTCTACGCCACCGTTGAAAAAATAAGTTACGTGCGCATACTTCTCGGTCTCAGCCACCCGCAGGTTGCGCATGTGGAGACCGCCCATGACGTTGGCCAGGATGTTCGCCATCGATTCCGGCGGAATCACCACGGGCAGGCTAAAATTCTTGTCGTACTGCGTCATGCAAACGTAGTGCAGATGCTTCGGAACACGGTCGCGAGCAATCGTAGCATCGAGATCGGCCGCGCCCGGAAGATCGCTGCCGCCTTTCGCGTTCAGCCCGCTGTTACGCGCCAGCGCCCGTGTGATCTGTCGGACGCGATCGGCACGAAAATTAAAGCAGATACAGGCATCATCATCCCGAATGGTCGCCAGCGGCTGGCCGTTCTTGTCGGTACATACAAATGGCACGACAAACTCGTCAGTGACGCCTTTGTTGTAAGAATCTTTCATTCCCTGCACCGGATCGGCGTTCTTACCCCCTTCGGCATCGCCGACGACCATTGCGTTGCAGGCCTTGGCGATGCGCTCCCAGCGCCGGTCGCGGTCCATCGCGTAGTAGCGCCCGTTCACCGTAGCAATCTTGCCGGAGTTGTACTCGCGCATCTTCTGCTGCAACTGTTCGAGATAGCCGGCGCCGTTGGTGGGCAGCGTGTCGCGGCCGTCCATGAAGGCGTGCACGAACGCGCGGTCCACACCGTTCTGCTTCGCCATTTTCAGCAGGGCGTAGAGATGAGCCTGTTGCGAGTGCACGCCGCCGTCAGAGACCAGGCCGAACAGATGCAGTCTCCGCTCGCCCACGCGTGCATGCTTCATCGCCGCCAGCAGCACGGGATGCGAGAAGAACTCGCCGTTCTGGATCATCAGGTCGATGCGGGTGATGTCCATGTGAACGATGCGGCCGGCGCCGATGTTGAGATGCCCGACCTCGCTGTTGCCCATCTGCCCTTCGGGCAGGCCGACGAAAGGCCCGCTGGTGTGGATCAGCGTGTTGGGATACTGGCGCAGCAGGCGGTCGTAAATAGGCTTGCGCGCCAGCGCGATGGCGTTGCCTTTGGTCTCGGCGCGATAACCCCAGCCGTCGAGGATGATGAGAATGAGAGGTTTGGGTCTAGGCATTTTTCACCACGAAGGCACGGAGAAGGCATGGGAAAGAATTTATTGGATGCTGCCAGTTTTCAAACAATGGAGCGGAGTTGAAACTCATTACCAGAAGAGATCCTCGATCTCTTTGGGCAGCGGATGGTTGAAGTCGTCGGGAACGGTAAACTCCCCCTTCGCCGAACCGAGAACAAAACTCTTGGGCCGCGCTTTCACCAGGCGAGGCACAGGCAGTGGGTTGCTGTCGCCAAAATGACAGGCGATGGCGTCCTTCACATTCGCTTCCAACTCATCCATTGTTTCCGCTTGCGTGAAAATGGAATGGCCAAGCGCATGGGCTTCGTAGCCGCCCTCGGGTGACTCGTGGAAGGAGAAGATGATCTCAGTTTCGCTCATATCCTTGGAGATTATACGATGGTGTCCACCGACTCCCGGTGCACTGACTACGGCTTGTCGATACGGCTGTTTGCTTCCCGGTTTGGGATAAAGGCTATTTACTCTTTCGTTACGGGGTGGTCCCCGTCGCGTATTGAGTGGTTGTCGTAACATCGCCATTTTGCTCACTGACCGAGTTGTGAGTGCCAAGGCTGACAGTTAGGATGCCCGCACCGTGCCTGAGAACCCCAATTCACTTCTTCGGCGTATCGCTCTTCTCCTCGGCCCGCTTGAGCGCGGCGTCGACCTCGGCTTGGATTCGCGGATATACCGCCCGCATGGTTTCCGCGGTCACCGCGGGCATCTCGTGAAGAAACTTCTGCCCGGGCGGAGAAGAATAAAAAGCAGTCAAGGCGTCGATCTCAGACTTGGTAAAGTGCCGCTGGTAGACCGGGATCATGTCGCTCAACATTTCGTCCAAGGGAAAGTTCTTGATGAGATCCTCCGACTCGCGGTCCATGCGCGCGAGCTCTCCTTCGGTAACTTCCGGACGCCGTTTCTTAATCTCCTCGCGATTCAGACTCCGCATCTGGGCGAACAACTGTTGCATCATCTGGCCTATCTGCTCGCGGCTGGCCATGACCTCAAAGAGCTTTTTGACGTCTTCCTTGGATGCGGCGTCCGGAGCGATCGAGACCGTGGTCTGCGCCCCGGCGCACAGAGATAAAGCGAGAAGACACGCGCACAACAACGATTTCAATTTCATGGAACCCTCTGCCGATAGAACAGCGGTGTTTCAACCCCGATAGTTTAGCGCCTGCAGCCCCAAGAATCTTGCCGAAGCCCCCAGTTCTTCCTCGATCCGCAGTAGCTGGTTGTACTTGGCGATGCGGTCGGTGCGGGAGGCCGAGCCGGTTTTGATCTGGCCCGCGCCGGTGGCGACGGCAAGATCGGCGATGAAGGTGTCTTCCGTTTCACCGGAGCGATGTGAGATCACTGACGTATAACCATTGCGGCGGGCGAGGTCGATGGCGTCGAGGGTTTCGCTGACCGTGCCGATCTGGTTGACCTTGATCAGAATCGAGTTGGCGACGCCCTTGTCGATTCCCTCTTGCAGGAAGGTAATGTTGGTGACGAAGATGTCATCGCCGACCAACTGAATCTTGCCGCCGAGCTCCTTGGTCAGATTTTGCCAGCCCTCCCAGTCGTCTTCAGAGAGTCCGTCTTCCAGCGAAACGATGGGATAGTCCTTCACCCACTTGGCATAGAACTTCACCATATCGTCGGAACTCTTGGCGGATTTGTCCGACTTCTTGAAAACGTATTTGCCGTCCTGATAGAACTCACTGGCCGCGGGATCGAGAGCGATTGCGATCTCTTCTCCGGGCTTGTACCCGGCCTGCTGAATCGCTTCCAGCACAGCTTCAATGGCCTCGACATTCGACTTCACCGAAGGCGCGAATCCGCCTTCATCGCCGACGGCCGTGTTGTAGCCGCGCTTCTTCAGCACTCCCTTGAGCGTATGGAAGACTTCCACGCCCCAGCGCAACGCCTCGGAAAACGAAGGCGCGCCCACGGGCATTACCATGAATTCCTGGAAGTCGACATTGTTGTCGGCGTGCGCTCCGCCGTTCAGGATGTTCATCATGGGCACGGGCAGAGTATTCGCGCCAGCACCGCCAAGGTAGCGGTAGAGCGGCAAGCCGTATTCCGCCGCAGCCGCGCGCGCTGCCGCCATTGAGACCGCGAGAATCGCGTTCGCTCCCAGGCGGCCCTTGTTTTCCGTGCCGTCCAACTCAATCATCTTCCGGTCAAGCCCACGCTGGTCAAAAGCGTCCCAATTCGCCAGCGCATCCGCGATCTCGCCGTTGACGTTCTCCACTGCTTTGAGAACTCCCTTGCCGAGGAAACGCGCATTGTCGCCGTCGCGCAGTTCGACGGCCTCATGCTCGCCGGTCGATGCACCGCTGGGCACGATGGCCCGTCCAATCACTCCGTCCACCAGTTGCACTTCCGCTTCTACGGTAGGATTGCCGCGCGAATCCAGCACCTCGCGCCCGATGATGGCTCCAATATTCGTCATACCGCGCTTTCCATCCTTGTCTGGGCTATTTGTGAGTCGTTGTCCACCAGAACGGCGTGTCTGGGATCGTTCGAATTAAAAGTGAGACGCCGGCCAGTCCTATAGCCGACGCCCGTGTATGTCTTTCCCATGGGGTAGTTCCGAAGCCCACGATTATAGCGGATGGAGGATCACGCCAATGTGACGGAGTTCACTGCCCGGTTCACAGCCCCCGGTCCCCATTTCCTAGCTGGAACCAGTTCATGCCCGACCCTTATCTTCGCTGGTTCCCCGGCCCGGTCGCATATTGTTCCGGCTATCCGCCTGGTCTAGAGTCAAAGCAACAATCGGGAGATTTAGGGGTTGAAAGACCTGAGGAGGAGTCATGAAGAAATGGACAGTTCTACCTTGCATCTTGCTGCTGGCGGCGATGGCTGCGGCGCAGACCAGCTCGCCTGTACCAGCCGGCACGGCCTTGATGGTCAAGCTGGAAACAACTCTCGCGACCTTCAGCAACAAGGCTGGTGACCCTTTCCAGGCACGCCTGACGCAGGCTGTGGTGCTCAACGGCAAGACGGTGATTCCTGCCGGAGCTATGGTGGAAGGCCGAGTCACCAAGGTGGCCGAACCACGCCGCATCTCGGGCAAGCCGACTATCGGAATTCTGCCCGAAACCCTGATCCTCCCGACTGGCGAACGCTTCTTCCTGGATGCCACGCTGGTCGACACCAATGCCGGGCGGGACACCGATGTCAACCAGGAAGGCGAGTTCAAGGGATCGGGTCATGACCGGCGCGACCAAGTGGAAGTCGGCGGCGGCACGGCCGGCGGCATGCTGATCGGCGGGCTCATCGGCGGTCCTCCCGGAATCGTCATCGGCGGAGCCGTGGGTGCGACTTCGACCGGGGTTCACTGGCTGAGCAAGCACCGTTCGGCCACGCTGCGCTCCGGCACGACACTCACGCTCGAACTCAACCGCCCGCTGGCGATGACCACCGCAGTGGCCAGCGCGGCACAGTAAGCAACGTTCATTCTGTCTAATAACGCCGGAGGCACACGCCTCCGGCGTTTTGCCCTTTCGGAGTGCAGCACCACTCCGCCGCTACATACCCGCCCCCAGCTCCCATTCGCTCAGCAACTGCAGTTCGATCCAACCCTCCACCGGCAGCGCGTCGACGGGCAGACGATTGTGCCAGAGGCTGAAGCGCAGCCGCAGTCGGCTGGTCGGTGCGATCGCCGCCACAGCCGGCTTGTGATCGGCCGCCGTCCCCGGACTCGCAGCCGAGCCCGGCACCGCCAGCAACCAACTCAGAGGCAATCGGAACTCAAAGTTGCGCACCAAAGCTGCCTTGGCGCTCTCCTCGCCCTTGGTCGAAGAGGCTGACGATGATTCTTCCAGGCCATCGACCTTCCATCCCGTCAGCTTGCGGTCCTGTACCTTGGCATCGAGCCGCAGCGTCCGCCGTGGGCGCGCTTCTCCGTTCGCCCACGATTCCAAATTCACCACCAGATCAAACTCCATCTCCGGAACCGGCCCGGCAAAGTCCAATCGCCCATAGACGAACGTGCTGTCGATCCCGGCATACACCGAATCCAGCAGGAACTGTTTTCCGTGCATGGCGCCGGCGCGCTGATCGGCCGTAAAGATCGCAGCGCCCATCCACTCGAAGTAACGAATCTTGTCACCTGACACGCGGGGATGAATGTAGGCCGTCTGCGGCGCGAACGCCGGCCGCACTTCGCCTGCCGTAATCGGCTGCGCGAGACAATCCGGCGGGGTCGCCCCCAGGGCCTGATAAACGTTCGAAAGATGTTTGCGGTAAAGCTCGTCAAAATCGCGGTCGTTGGCCGAGTGGTGCTCCGGTCCGTACCACCAGTTCCAGTCGCTACCCTCGGCAATCAGGATTTCTTCAAAGGCCAGTTTTCGTTGCGCCTCGCTGGCTCGGGCCGCATTCTGCGCGTAGAATTCGCGCGCCTGGTGCAAATAGTCCCAGGCACGGTTGTCTTCTGGAGCGCCGATCCAGACATTGAAGTTCGCATTGATCCACGAGCCAGGTACCAGGGACGGCAAAGGCGAAAAGTTGCGATGGCGCGCAATCGCCTCCGAAACCGTAACCGCTTCCAGACCTCCCTCGCGCTGCAGCGCATCATAGAATCGCCGCAGAAACTCCCGCCCAGACTTGGGGTAATATTCCCAGGCATTCTCCCCATCGAGGATCACCGACACGACCGCATCGCGGCCTTGCGCGAGCACTGGTTGAGCCGCCTCTTTGATGTTGTGCAGCAGATGTCCGGCAGCCTCCCCCGGGTCCATCCCCGAATAGACAAAGCCGATCAGGTCCGAAATCGTGTGGTCCCGAAACACCATGTGCATCGTGGTCTGGCGGTTCTCATAACGGTGAATGTTGTAGAGCCGCTCCGCCAAGTCCGCGGGCAGGCGGCCGTTGCTGTCGCGCGCAAAGAATACACCGGTGCTGCGGCCGAGCACGCCTTCGTCGGTGGCCATCCACTGGATGCCCAGACTGTGCGCAATTGCCAGCGCCTCTTCCGAGACGCTGCCCTCCGACGGCCACACGCCCTTGGGCCGCACTCCAAACACCTGCTGATGAAGGTCGAGAGCGCGCACCAATTGTTCGCGCGCGTCCTCGGGATGGCGAAACCGGTTCTGCGGCAAGGGCAGGCCCGGCGACGAAGCCGCTCCCGCGTTGGTGTCGCAGACCAGGGGAAGAATCGGATGATAGAAAGGCGTCGCCGAAATCTCGATCGATCCTTTCTTCGCGGCGCCGGCATACGCGGGCAGAACCTTGGCCAGCAGTTCCCGCTCGCGCGCAATCACAAATTCCTGATCTTCGAGCGAGTAGTAGCGCTCTTTCTTGATCAGTGCCGCAACGTCCTTGTCTTCCAAGAAGAATTCGTCGAACCATGCGATCTGCGACAGCACCTGCAAGTCCGTGAAGTGCTGCGGCTGAAAATACTTTTCCGCTTTCTCGGCTGAATACCCATGCTCCCGGAACCTTTCCCGGAGTTCCCAGTAGCGCGGATACCGCCCAATCAGGTTCGCCGCATTGGCCTGGAAAAGATACTGCAAGGCGAACTTCCGCTGCTCCAGCGTCAAATCCTTTGCTGGCTTGGCCGCGACGTTCAGAAATGGATCCTGAGCCGTCCCCGCGACGTAATCCTGAATTTGCGTGATCAGCGAAGGCACCAGATTGAAGTTCTGGTGGACATTGGGAAACTCGTCCAGCAGCTTCACCATGCCGTAGTAGTCCTTGAGCGCATGCAGGCGCACCCAGGGCAGGCGATATTCGCCGGTCACCAGGTCCTTGTAGAGAGGCTGGTGCTGGTGCCAGAGAAGAATCAGACGCAGGGCGGGCATGACTGGAAAGGTCAGTCTAGCATGTGGATTCGGCCTGACCGGAGGCACGGAAGGGCGGGAGGTGGGAGAAGCGACATGCTGATAAATGAAAGGACGGCCCAAATGGGCCGCCCTTTGAGATTGCTGTTCTCCCGGCCTACTTTGCCGCCATAGCTCCAGCGAGCGTGTACTCGCCGGTACATGCATAGTCCGACCCGCCATCAGTACCGGGGGAGTACGTGCAGGTGCCTTTGCCCTTAATGCCTTTCATCTTGCCGGTGCCGCCGGTCGCCTGATACGTGCCTTTTCCGGATTGCATTACGCCATCTTTCGTGGTCGCGGTAATTTGATAGTTGTAGAAAACTTTGTCGCCGCTGTCGTAGGTTTCTGCATAGACGCCCCAGGCTTTGATGTGGTTTCCCGTCATCTCGTCGTGCTCGGAAAACACGCCCTCTTTGCTCATCGCACCGGCGGTCTCTCCCTTGGCGGAGCATTTTCCTTGCTGAATCAAGAACGAATGGCCGGGCTGGTCACCGGCGGGAATACTCTGTTGGACATCGGGCTTGGCGCAGGTGCCTGATATGGACTGCTTGGTTTGCGCCGAGGTAGTTGCAACCGCAAAAGCAAATAACGCACAGCCGCACAGAATCCTGGTGATTGTCATGTTTTCTCCAATGTGATGGTTCGAGTTTGGCCGTTTCGTATGCGGCAGGAGTCTACGCCCGTCGATAAACAAATCCGTCGCACGTGGAATTTCCACTTCGACTTCCCGACCGGCCACTAACCCTACACTCAACCCCGCCAGCATGCAACTGGTCCCCGGCACTGTGTGCCGCCCCGGGGGACTCTGCGGCGCGTTTGTGTCCTCAGGCGCGTCTTCCGGTACACTTGAGACTTCCAAGAATGCCGGACACCCCCATCCCCGCCGCTTCGGACCGCCCGACCTTGCTCTCGGACCAGGATCTCTACCTGTTCAACGAGGGCAGCAACTACCGCATGTATGAAACGATGGGCGCGCATCTCACGTCGCACAACGGACTCGACGGCGCGGTCTTCAGCGTGTGGGCGCCGAATGCGCGTCTGGTTTCAGTGATTGGCAGCTTCAACGCATGGGGCGCGCGCACGAATCTGCTCGCTCCTCGCGGCTCCTCCGGGATTTGGGAAGGGTTCGTCCCGGGTGTGACCAAAGGCGCGCTCTACAAATTTCACATTGAGTCGCGGCGTCACAGCTACCACGTCGACAAAGCCGACCCTATCGGCCTTTTGCACGAGAAGCCTCCCCGCACTGCTTCCGTGGTCTGGGACCTCGACTACCAGTGGGGCGACCGCGAGTGGATGGAGAAGCGTGGTGCCCGCAACTCCCTGCGCGCTCCCGTTTCCATCTATGAAGTTCACCTGGGCTCGTGGATGCGCGTTCCCGAGGAACACAATCGTCCGCTCACTTATCGTGAGACCGCGCCCCGGCTGGCGGAATATGTGGGCCGCATGGGCTTCACGCACGTGGAATTCCTTCCCGTGATGGAGCATCCGTTCTATGGTTCCTGGGGATACCAGACCACCGGCTATTTCGCTCCCACCTCGCGCTACGGCACTCCGCAGGATTTCATGTATCTGGTGGATTACCTGCACCAGCACGGCATCGCGGTCATCCTCGACTGGGTGCCTTCGCACTTCCCTTCCGACGCCCACGGCCTGGCCTACTTCGACGGCACCCACCTCTATGAACACGCTGACTCGCGGCAGGGTTTCCATCCCGATTGGAAGACGCACATCTTCAACTACGGACGTACCGAGGTCCGCAGCTTTCTGATGTCGAGCGCGATGTTCTGGCTCGACAAGTATCACATCGATGGACTGCGCGTGGACGCGGTCGCTTCGATGCTGTATCTCGATTACTCGCGACAGGCGGGCGAATGGATTCCGAATAAATTTGGAGGTCGCGAGAATCTTGAGGCCATCGATTTTCTGCGGCGCTTCAATCTAGAGGCTTATAAAGAACATCCGGATGTGCAGACGTTTGCCGAAGAATCGACGTCGTATCCGATGGTCTCGCGTCCCACTTACCTGGGCGGGCTCGGCTTTGGTATGAAGTGGGATATGGGCTGGATGCACGATACCCTGGAGTACTTCAGCCAGGATCCGATTCACCGGCAATATCACCACAACAAGCTGACATTTCGGATGCTGTATTCGTTCCAGGAAAACTTCGTGCTCCCGCTGAG
>CABDYC010000364.1_pt1 | contig 15437 bp, 14 predicted proteins | sample 3421511 | NCBI WGS metagenome assembly CABDYC01 (sample SAMEA5534336, study PRJEB31848) | metagenome | biome: tundra; feature: field; material: soil | place: USA | collected 2013-05 | depth 0.15 m | reverse complement strand
GAAGTGAGCCCTTAAAGTCTGACCACACACCTAGGAGGTGTATCTATGGCTGCTTCTACAGCCGCAGTCGCTTCTAAGACCAGCGAACCCAACCGCTGGATTATTCTTTGTTTTAGCATTCTTGGCATGGTGGCGGTGGCGAACTTCCAGTACGGCTGGACGCTGTTCGTGCCACCGCTCCAGAAGCACCTCAAGGCGGATCAAGCTCTCATCCAGGTAACCTTCACCGTCTTCGTGCTCCTCGAGACTTGGCTGGTCCCCTTCGAGGGCTGGCTGGTAGACACATTCGGCCCCAGGTTGCTGGTGATGCTCGGGGGCGTGTTGGCCGGTCTCGGCTGGGTGGGAAGCGGCAAAGCCGAGTCGCTGACCGCTCTGTATCTTTCCTACGCAGTGGCTGGGATAGGTGCCGGCATCGTATACGGCACTGCCGTCGGCCTCGCTTTGAAGTGGTTTCCTGACCACCGCGGGCTGGCGGCGGGACTCACGGCGGCCGGCTTCGGCGCCGGATCAGCCGCTACCGTTGCCCCCATCGCCAACATGATCGCCACGGCGGGCTACCAAGCCGCCTTCATCCGCTGGGGGATCATCCAGGGATTGACCGTGATCGTGGCGGCGTTCTTTCTCAAGTCGCCGCCGGTCGGCTGGATGCCCAAAACCTGGAGATTGAAGGGCAGCCCGGAAGTGAAGAAGCGCCAGACGCAGGTGGATTTCAGCGCCGGCCAGATGGCGGCCACGCCCAACTTCTGGCTCATGTATTTGATGATGGCGATGGTGGCGACCGGGGGCTTGATGGCAGTGGCCCAGCTCAAGCCGATGGCGGTCGATTTCAAGGTGGATAAGATACCAGTCCATCTGCTGGGGCTCGCCATGCCGGCGCTAGTGTTTGCGCTCTCCGCGGACCGTTTGGTCAACGGACTATGCCGCCCGTTCTGGGGATGGATCTCCGACCACATTGGCCGGGAGATGACCATGACGATGGCGTTTGGTTTAGAGGCCATAGCCATCTACGTGCTCCTCAGGTTCGCCTATAACCCGCTGTTGTTCGTCGTCTTCAGCGCGTTCACCTTCTTCGGCTGGGGCGAGATCTTCTCGCTGTTCCCGGCTCTTTGTGGAGACTTCTTCGGCCGCAAGCACGCCACCGAGAACTACGGCTACCTGTACACCGCCAAGGGTACAGCCGCCATGTTCGTGCCCGTCGGGTCGGCGCTGGCCGCGGGCAAGGCTTTCGACTTCCGGGCCGACATCCTGCTCCTGCTGGGTGGTGTCTTGATCTTGTTCGCGGTATTCCTGGCGCCTACGGTGCTTCGCCTGCAGCTGGGTCGAAACGCGAAGGCCATAATACTAGCGGTGGCAGGAGTGTTGATTGCTTACGGGATCATCCTCACCGTGGTGCCCACGGTTTGGACTCCGTTCGCCGCTAAGTTCACCATGCCGAACACGGGCTGGAGGGGCGTGTTCCGGGTCGCGATATTTTTCGACGCGATCGCCGCGATTCTCGCCTTCTTCGTGCTGCGCCGGATGAAGGCCCCGGTCCTCAGTGACGTGAGCGGCGTGGCCCCGCAATTGATACCGGCAAAGGCCCGCGGCGTGGCCTAACCGGCGCCTCCCGCCACCCGGAGGAGCAGGGTGTCCTTCGGCCACCGGGTGGGACGCGCGGAGTGGCATAGCGGAATCTGGCGTCAGCAAGCACGCTCTCTTCTTCGAAGAGAGCCTTCTGGTCTCAGTCGAGCTAGCCCGGCAAGCGCTGGCCGCGTGTTTCCGCGCCGAATGGAATTAGAAGCAGTCCGAGAGCGAAGGCAATAGAAGTCATCGCAACCGGGGTCCCGATCGATCCGTAATGGCGGACGCCAGCTCCGACCAGAAATGTGATTCCCGCTCCACCAAAGCGCGCGAACGACGTGGAAAACGCAAAGGCGCTGGCCCGGCATTCCGTGGGATATTGCTCTGGCAGCCAGAGAGTATAGACGGCGAAGTTGGCGCCGCCCAAACCCAGAAAGAACAGACATACGAAAAACCAGGGAAGCGCGCTGGGGCCGAGGTAGAAGACCTTGCCGAAGGTAAGCGCTATGAACACCATCATCAGGCTAAAAAAGAAGGCGAGGGCACCGCGGCGGCCGAGTCGCTCCGCGAGCCACGGCATGATCAGGCAGCCGAGAATGGTGGCAAAAGAGATTAACATCACTCCCCGGGAGGCGAGTTGGGCGGCAGCAGGCCCGACGTGGCCACCGGCTTCAGCCAGAGCCGTAATCGCGGTCGGAACGTAGACGGTGCCGGCCCACAGGCCACAGATAGAGGCCAGCATCAATAGGGCGTTCAGGATGGTGCGGCGGCGCCAGGCGGGCGAAAACAGCGTCGCGAACGGACGCCAGACCGCCCACGACCGGACCACGCTTTCTTTCTTCTTCCAGGCAGCGGGCTCCACCACGCCGTGACGAATCCAGGCCAGCAGGAGTGCTGGCAGCCCTCCGACAATAAACATGGCCCGCCACCCATAGTGGCTGCCGATGCCGTAGTTCGCTAACGCCGCGAGAAAAAAGCCCACGTAGTAGCCCGTATGCATGAACCCGGCGCCCATGCGGCGGCGATGCTCGGGCCATTCTTCGGCGACGAATGTACCGCCCATGGCCCATTCGCCGCCAATGCCGATGCCGGCGAGCAGGCGCAGAATCGCAAGCTGCCAGACGCTGGTCACGAAGGCGCTCAAAAATGTGAACACCGAATACCACACGATGGTCAGCATGAGCGTGCGAACGCGGCCAAACCTGTCTCCGATGGGGCCCCATAAGAAGGCGAGTCCCCAGCCGATCAGAAACAAGGCAAATGACAAAGACCCGTAGTAGCCGATGTTGCCTTTGGTCGCCGCAATGCCGGAGCGTGGGAGCAAGTCGCGCAGCGCTGGCACGAGCACGAGCGCGTAAACAACCGAGTCCATGCCGTCAAGAGTCCATCCGCCCCACGATGCCCAGAAGCCGCGAACTTGATTGCGCGTGAGAGGGACAGAGGCGACCGGCCCAGGAACAGGGACAGGCCCAGGAGGACTTGCTTCGTTCGTCGCGGAACGCGGCATGACCGGGAACTATATCAAAAAGGTCCTAGGAATAGGGGAAAATTATGAGTGATCCGGTGCGAGTGGATTTCGACGATCACTTGGGTTTCAGCGTTTTGACGTACTCGTAGCTTATTTCCAGGTACTTCTTTAGTTCTTTCGTATTCTTCAGCAGTGTGTCGGGAACGGTCACGTAATCCTTCTTGACCACTCCATAGGACTTAAACAACGTGGTCTTATATTTCTCCAAGAACGCTTCCACTTCCTCTTTAGGCAAACGCATGCCCATGGTGCCGGTCTGATCCAGGTAGGTAAACATGTGGCCGTTCAGCGATGTGTAGGGATGCACGGCGCCTTTGCGTTCGATCTTCGGATTGGTGGAGATGAGCTTGTTGTACAACTCCAGCTTGTCGGCGGGGATGGTGCTCTTCTTGGTTGACGTCATGGCGTTTCTCGCGATGGGTACCGCTCCGGCAGTCGTGTCGTGAACCAAACCCAGCGGGCTTTCGCCCGCCACCGGGCCGGCGGGACGCCGGCGCTACTTTGCGGCTCGCAGTCGATCTTCGAGGGCTTTCACCTCAACGTTCAAGCCTTCGGGAATATGGCTGCCGAAATGGGCGAAGTGCTCTTTGATCGACGGGATCTCGGCGAGCCAGCCTTCGACATCGACGCTGAGCAGATCCTCAACGTGCGCGCCTTGGATGTCCAGTCCGGTGGTGTCGAGATCGGCCACCTCGGGAATCCGTCCGATGGGAGTTTCCTTCGCATGCACCTTACCATCGCAGCGCTCGAAGATCCATTTCAACACGCGGCTGTTTTCACCGTAACCCGGCCACAGGAACTTTCCATTCTGGTCTTTGTCCTGGCGGAACCAGTTGACGTAGAAAATCTTTGGCAGCTTCGCCCCGGAGTGCGCTCCCATCTTGAGCCAGTGGGCGAAGTAATCGCCCATGTGGTAGCCGCAAAATGGAAGCATGGCCATGGGATCGCGGCGTAACTGTCCCACTTTTCCGGTGATCGCGGCGGTCGTCTCGCTGCTGGCGGTTGCGCCCATAAAGGTGCCATGCCGCCAATTGAAGGCTTCGGTGACCAGCGGAACAATTCCCGCGCGCCTTCCACCGAACAGGATGGCATCGATCGGCACACCTTTGGGATCCTCCCATTCAGGTGCGATCACCGGGCACTGCGACGCGGCGCAGGTAAACCGGGCATTCGGATGCGCCGCCTTCCGCCCGGAGTCCGGGGTCCATGGCCGCCGCAGCCAGTCCACCAACTTGGAGGGCTTCTGATCCGTCATCCCCTCCCACCACACGTCGCCGTCGAGCGTCATCGCGCAATTGGTGAAGATGGAGTTCCGGGTCACGCTGAGCATGGCGTTGGCGTTCGACTTCATGCTCGTTCCTGGCGCCACACCGAAGAAGCCGTACTCCGGATTGATGGCGTAAAGCCGGCCATCCGCGCCGAATTTCATCCAGGCGATGTCATCGCCGATGGCTTCCACTTTCCATCCCGGAATCGTCGGGATCATCATCGACAAGTTGGTCTTGCCGCAAGCCGAAGGAAAGGCGCCGGTCATGTATTTCACCTCGCCCGACGGGCTGATCAGCTTCAGAATCAACATGTGCTCCGCCATCCAGCCCTCGTCGCGCGCCTGTACGGACGCGATACGCAGGGCGTGGCACTTTTTCGCCAGCAACGCGTTGCCACCGTAACCGGAGCCATACGACCAGACCTCACGCGTTTCCGGAAAATGGCAGATGTACTTATGCTCCTTATTGCAGCGCCAGGTCGCATCCGGCTGATTGGGGCCGAGCGGGGCGCCGACCGAGTGCAGTCCGCGCACAAACTCGCCATCCTCACCGAGAACGTCAAGCACGTGGCTTCCCACACGAGACATAATGTGCATGCTTACGACCACGTATGCCGAGTCGGTAACCTCCACTCCGATCTTTGAAATTGGCGAGCCGATCGGACCCAGGCTGTAGGGAACAACGTACATGGTCCGGCCCACCATCGAGCCGGCAAACAATCCCGCCAGCTTCTGCTTCATCTTCGCCGGATCTTCCCAGTTATTGGTCGGGCCTGCCTCTTCCTCGGTTCGGGAGCAGATGAACGTCTGATCCTCCACGCGGGCAACATCCGCAGGGTCCGACCGGACCAGCACGCTGTTCGGCCGCTTCGCCGCATCCAGCGGGATGGCGGTCCCGGTGAGGACCAGCAGCCGCAGCATTGCCTGATACTCCTCGGGCGAGCCATCGCACCAGTGAACCCGGTCGGGTTTGCACATCTGTGCCACTTCTTCGATCCAGCGCCCGAGCTTGGCATGCCTCGGGTTACCCGCGGCTGCCTCAACTTCTATCGTGGTAGTGGCCATGATGGTAAATGTCTCCCCGTAGAACGAACCGCGGATCGCAGTAGCGTCGCGAACGCGGCTGCGGCTGGCTTGTCCGCCCGGCGCTTTGAGGTGCGGTGGGATAGTGTCCTCTACCCCAGACACAGCCTTAATATTCTCTCTTACTTGGTGACATTATTCCAGCGAATGATTGCCCGGGGCAGTGTCGTGGTAACAAGCACAGTCGCTGCCGGTCACAAGGGTAACTGCGCGAGGGCAACCAAGTATCTCGGGGGAAATGACCGCTCTGTTTTGAAATATTTGGTGGAGCTAGTCGGGCTCGAACCGACGGCCTCGTCGTTGCGAACGACGCGCTCTCCCAACTGAGCTATAGCCCCACGCGGATGGATTGCTGATTTCCATTTCATTTTACCAGCGTTCGTTCCTCCGCACCACGATGCAGACCAATTCCCGCTCCCGGAATCAGCTGCACGCGCGTCGATCCGCTCCAGACGCCCGCTGCCGCGCGGTTACCAGAGTTGAAACCGACTGACCAAAAGAGCCTTGACGAATGCCCCCACTGCGCGTCTAACCTTACATCTATGTAGTGGGCTGGCTGGGGAGTTGCTCAGAGATGTTTGCGCAACTGAATCAGGGGACATCAACGCAGCGCAGAATGCTGGCGGGGTCGCTGGCGCTGCACGGGGTACTGTTCGCCTGGCTTCTGCATACTCCGAAGCCGCAATTGCTGACGCCGGCTTCCGTTGCAATCGGACACAATGGCAAGGTGGTCGCCCGACTTTACTTCCCTACCCAGTCGCCCGACGACAGCGCTACCAGTTCCCCTGACAGCGCAACTGAGGTCTATCGCCACCAGCGGCTGGGGCACGACAAACTGATTTGGAAACAAACTCCCACGCTTGCCAAGCTGCCCTTGCCACGGTCGCCGCTCTCTGCATCGTCGGCTGAGGACAATGCAAAGACGGCAACGCTTTCCAAGCTGGGCCACGGCGCACCTGCGGGACTTCCCTACGGAACTCTGCCCGGCGGGCCGACGTATGGCGACGAGATTCGTCCGGCACTGCCCCTCACGACCGCCGATCCGGTAGTTTATCCCTGGGAACTGCCGGATTCCGAAGGCAATGTGGTGGTCGAGATCACGATTGACGAGCGCGGAGAAATCGTCCGCAAAACGGTTCTCCACAGCATGGGCCCGAAGCTCGATGAAAAGTTCCTGGCAGCGCTCGAGAACTGGCATTTCCATCCCGCCACGCACAATGGAGTCGCGATCGCCTCCAAGCAGGATGCCATCTTCCACTTCCGCGCCAGAGGCTAAGCCAAAGCCCGCACCGCCCTCGGCTCATCGCAGAGCCGCTATAATCAAACTGTGACCGTCAGCGCAGTTCAACAAATCGCATCCGCGGATTTCCCCACCCGCTGGGGCAAGTTCCGGATCTACGGCTTTCGCGCCGAATCCGGCTCGGATGGAAACCGCCAGGTTGAGGAAGCCGTGGCCCTCGTGATGGGCGATATTCACTCCGCTCCTCCACTGGTGCGCATTCACTCCCAATGCCTCACGGGCGACGTTTTTCATTCGTTGCGCTGCGACTGCCGCCAACAGCTGGAAATGGCGCTCTCCATGATTCGCGACCTGGGCGCGGGGATTCTGATTTACGAACAGCAGGAAGGCCGTGGCATCGGTCTTATGGCCAAACTACAGGCTTATGAGTTGCAGGATTCCGGCCTGGACACGGTCGAGGCCAACGAGCGGTTGGGCTTCAAGGCCGACCAGCGCGACTTTGCGCTGCCGGGCCAGATGCTCAAGGGGTTGGGCGCAACCAGAGTGCGCCTGCTCTCGAATAATCCTGAAAAGGTCGAGGCTCTACAGCGCGCCAGCATTGAAGTCGTCGAGCGTGTACCGTGCGAAGTCAAGCCCAGCCCGCACGCCGAAGAGTACCTCAAGACCAAAAAAGAAAAACTCGGCCACCTTTTCAGCTCGTGATGAGCATTCGTCCCGTCTTGCTCAAGCTTTAAGAATCTTCTCCAAGACAGCCCGATGCTTCGCAGGCAGATCGCGCAGCGCCGCGCCCGCCAGAGCAAGGTAGACTTCTCGCGCTGCCGGGACCTTACGCAAAACTCTGAGATGCTTGCTTACCGTCGCCACGTCTCCGCGCGCGATGGGGCCGCTGAACGACCCCGGCGCGCCCAGCCGTGCGTAGTTGGCCAGGGTTTGCCTGAGAATCGGCAGCATTCTCTCTCTTGCTGCCTTTGGGCTGACTCCGGCGGCAACAGCCACGTCCTCGCTGGCCGCCAGCAAAGCAGTCAACAGCGGCGAGGCAAACATTCCCCAAGCGTGATACGCCTCCTTCTGCTGCTTCCGGATCGTGAACGACTGCCCGCGCAAATCCAGAACGATCGCACGCGCAGCCCGCGCCGCTCTAGAATTCCCTTCGATGGCGAATGGTACTTCCAAGAGCGACGGCCGCGATCCACGCACAAATGTCATCAGCGGATGCACCGACGCGACCTCCGCCCCTCGCCGCCGCAGCACGGCAAGTTCGTCGCTGGTAAGAGCGCCGCTGGAGTGCAGAGCCACTTTGCCTTTCCAATCCGCCGCTCCCGTCAGGGACTCTGCCGCGCTGGCAATCGCTCCATCGGGAACGCAAAACCAAACGATCTCCGCCCGAATCCGCGCCCGCCCCGCCGCCACGGCGGACGCTCCGACCTCGCGGCCCAGCCGCTGCGCTCGCAGCAAAGATGCTGCCTGCCCTCGCGAGACGATTTGGTCGATCCCGTATCCCGCTCCGTGCAAGGATACGGCCAGCGCACCAGCCAGATTCCCTGCCCCGACAATTGCGATACGCGGCTTTGCCGACAGCTTTGCGGACGGCTTTCCAGACATGCCCGGCAGCATAGCAGAATCCGTCAATTCTGCATTCTGACTTCTTACTCCTGCCTTAATTCCTGAAGTTCAGAAGTTAGAAGTCAGAATGCAGAAGTAAGGCCTCTAGCTTCCGGGCCGTGCTTTATATTGTTCTCATGCCCAAGTCTCCGCGCTCCAAGTCAAAGCCTGTTAAATCCAGCGCTGGTTCACACCCCAAGGCACGGTTGATTTCCTCGCGCACGGTGTATCGCGGCCCGGTCTTTTGGGTGACCACAGACGATGTACAGGAGCCCGGAGGCGTCCGCGCCCGTCGCGATGTCATTCATCACACCGGCTCAGTGGTGGTTCTGGCCGTCGATGAGTCGCGTTCGACACCGCGTGTACTGCTGGAGCGCCAATATCGCCATGCCGCCAACGACTATCTGTGGGAACTCCCTGCCGGGCGCATCGATTCCGGCGAAAGAGCTCTGCACGCGGCCCAGCGTGAACTTCTTGAGGAGACCGGATACACCGCCACCGATTGGCGGCGCATTCTCAACTTCTACGCCAGCCCCGGATTCGTTGCCGAAACCATGTCCGTGTATCTGGCCACCGGACTTCGCGCCGGCCCCGCCCAGCCCGAGGCCGACGAAGTGATCCACAAGCGCCTGGTCCCGCTCTCCACCGCGATTCGCATGGTATTGAGCGGCACGATTCGCGATGCCAAAACCATCTCCTCGGTCCTGTGGCTCGATCACCAGGTAACGAACCAGCACGACTTCCATGGCCCATAAAAACGCACTAGAGCGCCACGCCGGGGAAGGTGGGAACTGGGGCGGACTGCCGGTCTCTTGCCCTCGAATGCCTCGGGTCGCGCCCGCCGCCGTTTCGCCTTGACACCCCCTCCTAATCGCTCCAAAATGCATCCTATGCGGGCACGTCTTTGGGCCCCCCACTGAAAGACGTGCAGAAAGCGGGGGTTACGTGGAACGTCTGAAAGGCACCGTAAAGTGGTTCAATAACGCAAAGGGGTATGGGTTCATCGGGCGCGCGGATGGTCCCGACGTTTTTGTGCATTACAGCGCGATCACTTCTGAAGGCTACAAGAGCCTGCAGGAAGGCGATACGGTGGAGTTCGAAATCACCGACGGCCAGAAGGGACCACAAGCAGCCAACGTTACCAAGAGCGCGTGAAGTGGCATCACAGTTAGATTCTCCGATGCCGCACGGCCGTTCAGAAGACCCCCTGGTCTGGAGTGCGATTTTGTCCTTCCAGCAACCGCGCTTCCCTCCCGGGCGCTGGCACTGCGCACCAATCTTGTTTAATCTTTAGTCCGTGGACAACAAGGCGATCGCCGGCATTCTCTACGAAACCGCGGACTTGCTGGAAATCGACGCGGCAGATTCCTTCCGCATTCGCTCCTACCGCAACGCCGCTCAAGCCATCGAAAATCTGACCGAGCAGATCGAAGACATCATTAGCGAACCCAAGAGGGTCCTTGCAATCCCCGGCATCGGCAAGGGAATGCTGATCAACCTGCAGGAACTATTCAAGGACGGCAGCCTCAGCGTGCAAGCCGACCTGCTCAAGAAATATCACCCTTCGATGCTCCAGTTGCTGAAAATCCAGGGGCTGGGACCGAAGACGATTGCGCTGATTTGGAGCGCCTACCAGGTCTCAGACGTCGATGGCGTGGAAAAACTAGCGCGCGAAGGCAAGATCCGCGTCCTGCCGCGCATGGGCGAGAAGCACGAACAAAAGCTGCTGAAGGCAATTGAAGACTACCGCCGTATCTCGGGCCGATTTCTCATCGACGCCGCCGAGGCTGAAGCGACAAAACTCACCCAATATCTCGCGAAGTTCCCGGGCATCGCCCGCATCACTCCCGCAGGCTCTTTGCGCCGCGGCCGCGAGACCGTAGGCGATCTGGACATTCTGGTGACGGGCAAAGCCTGCTGCAGCGAGGCCGCACGCGAAAAGGCGGTGGAATACGTCGCGAAATATCCGCCACTAATGGACGTGATCGCGCGGGGCGACAACAAGATCAGCTTCCGCTTGCGCACCGGCATGCAAGTGGACGTTCGCCTGTTGCCCCCGGAGTCCTTCGGCGCGGCCATGCAGTACTTCACCGGATCAAAAGCCCACAACGTTGCCCTGCGCCAGCGCGCCCTCAAGATGGGTTACACCCTCAATGAGTACAGCCTCGCCGATCTCAAAACCGGGAAGCCTGTCGCCGGCAAAACAGAAGAGGAAATCTACGCCCAGCTCAAGCTCGACTACATTCCTCCCGAACTGCGTGAGAATCTGGGCGAGATCGATGCCGCCGAAAAGCACGCGCTGCCTACTCTGATCACGTTGGACGACCTTCAGGGCGACGTGCACATGCACACCGTCGAAACCGACGGCCGCAACACTATCGAAGAAATGGCCGAGGCGGCCAAGGCGCGCGGCTACAAATACATGGCCATCACCGATCATTCCAAGAACCTGGCCTTCGCTAACGGCCTCGATGACAAGCGCGCGGTGGCCCACATCCAGCGCATCCGCGCAGCCAATGAGAAGGTCGTGGGCATCACCATCTTCGCCGGAATCGAAGTGGACATCCTCGCCGATGGTGACCTCGATCTTTCCGATGACGTACTCGCCCAGATGGATGTGGTCATCGCCAGCGTGCATTCGGTTTTTAATCAGGAGCCAGCCAAGATGACCGACCGCTTGCTCAAAGCGGTCACGAATCCCAACACCTCAGTCATCGGCCATCCCACGGGCCGCCTGCAACTGCGCCGTGACGCTTACCACTTCGATATGGAAGCAGTCCTGACCGCGGCGGCGAAACACAAAGTCGCTATGGAACTAAACTCCTACCCCGATCGTCTTGATCTCAACGACGTTCACCTGCGTCAAGCGAAGCAGCGCGGCGTGAAGATCGTGATTAACACCGATTCCCACCACACCTCGCATCTGGACAAAATCCGCTACGGCATCCTGCAGGCGCGGCGCGCCTGGCTGACCAAGGATGACGTCCTGAATACTCTGCCCGTAGAAAGATTTGCCAAAGCGATGAAGCATGGCTGGAATTGAAGCCCGGCTTCGGCTATCGGGCTTCGGGCTTCGGCAACACCGGGAGTAGAATCGATAGGCACCAGAGAATCCATGCCAGATCAAACTCCCAATGCTCCCGTCCCTACGGCAGCCGCGACCGCAGCCACTGCGCCGCCGGTCGCACAACGTGGGCCGACCATCAACATCGGCGACGAATTCGGCACAGCCCAGCGCAACCTGCCCCCGGTAAAGATCCTCCTGCTGGCCACGGCCGGAGTGCTCATCATCGCGGGCATCGCATCGTTTTTCCAGCGCGCGAAGCCGCAGGCCGCCGGATCGCTCGAGAACGTAACTGCGGTAGCGATCCCGGGCCAAAGTGCTGCTCTGGTCGCCCTCACCTTCACCCTGCGCAACTCAAGTGCGAAATCGCTCTGGGTGCAGCGCATTCAGGGGAAGGTCGTGACTTCCGGGGGAGAACTAAGCAGCGATGCAGTTTCGGCTGTCGATTTCGATCGTTACTACCAGGCTTTCCCTCCGCTGAAGACGAATGTGCAGCCCGCCCTTTCGCCCGAGGACAAACTGCAACCCGGCCAGGAACTCAAGCGAACCGTGATGGTCAGTTTTCCGGTGACCCTCGAAGGTTTCAACCAGCGCAGGTCTGTAAGCGTAGTCATCCAGCCCTATGACCAACCAGTGGCGATTGTTCTGAGCAAGTAACGAGCCTATTGCTTTTTCTGAATGAATCTTCGCCGCACAAGGTGGGTATTAGCGTCAGGTTTGATCTCGTCATATTTCAGACAACTGATCGAGCCGTCGACTTCCAGCACGGCCAAGGCCACGTCGTGCAAGTCCGCAATGCCATGCTCGCGCAGAGCGCGTTGCAGTTCGTCCATGCTGACGTGCTCTCTCGCCATGTGCGATTCAATGGGCTTTCCATCGTGAACCAGAAGACTCGGCTCGCCCTCAACCACACGCCGGAAACCGCGGCTGGAGCCGGAAAGACTACCCACCAGGTAATTCACCAACAACAGAGTGGAAGCCGCCACCACACCACCGACGAGAGACGTGTCCGGCCCAGTCATCGCGTTCTGGACGGAATTGGAAATGAGCAGCAGCAGCGTGAGGTCGAACGGCGTCATCTGCCCCACCTCGCGCTTGCCGCTGAGCCGCACCCCAATCAGCACGACAAGGTAGATCACGCCCGTGCGCAGCGCGATCTGCGCCACGACCTGCCCGCCCGCCGGGAAAAGCACTCCGTTCAATTAGCCGTCACCGGCGTGGGCGCGCCCTTCGGCGTGCTCAGATATCCCGTGGCTTTATTCTTGTCCACCGTCCAAACCACAAGCTCAAATAGCAAGTGATCGCGTCCCGAATAGAACTGAATCGGCTCGGCTACGGTGCGATCCTTCTTCTCGATGGTCTTGTCATCGGCACTCACATTCATCGTGAACTTGCCGTGCTTGGCGTCAGCCTTCTTAAGCTGAAGGCTCACCGTCGCCACAGGCTGGGGCTTTGCCCCCTTGAGCAGAGTGAATTCGTAATAGTTGCGGTCCCCCCTATGCTTGAGAACCTCCAGATCGTCCCGGGTATGGGCGATCAAGCCGCTCTGCATTCCCAGATCGCCGATCGTGCTCTGCAGCTTGGCTTTGGTGGCTTCCAGATCAGCCTTGGTTGAGGCTGCGTCCGTCTTGACGCCACCTACGTCGCTCTTGACCCCAGCCACTTCCCCACTCACCTGGCCGATCTGCTCCTTTTCTTCCTTCTCCAGGCGGGATTCGGCGGCCTTCTGTTGCGCTTGCAGCTCGGCGGCGCGCTGGGCCAATTCTTTCTTCGTCATCCCGAGCCTTTGACCCAACGTCTCCTCCTGCGCTTCCGCGGATTGCATGCGCTTTTGCAACTCCCCGACTTGTGCCTGACTGTCGCTCAGATCCTTAGTCAGTTTCTCGACGCGCTGCTGCGTGATCACATACCCATAGACCGACGCCGCGACGAAAATGATCGCCACAAAAACTAGAATCCACTTGCCCGCGTTCGACTGATGTTCAACGTGTATCTGTTCGCCTTCTTCCGGCATAGTTCCTCCCAGGATTAACCACCCTTGTCGGTTGGGTTGCTTCAATTGTTTAGCACAAGGCCAATAGTGTCAATTAGCTCTAGGGATGCCAGCGCATTCTTCTACAATGCGGAAGTGAAGAATTGGGACGTGATCGTCATCGGTGGCGGCATCATTGGACTCTCGCTCTCGATCGAACTTCGCAAAAAGGGCGCGACCGTTCTGGTCGTCGAACGCGGAGAGCCAGGGCGGGAAGCCTCGTCCGCCGCAGGCGGCATGCTGGTGGATTGCCCGCTGGAAACGCCCACCGCTCTACAGCCGCTGGCCACCGCCAGCGCCCGCATGTACCCGGAATTCGCCCACGAGTTGGAAGTGGAATCGGGCATGAAAGTTGATCTGAGGGACCAGGGCACGATTCTCCTTCTGTCTCCTGCACATATTCACCATCCAGGATTGAGGGCCGCAGCCTTGTATCCGATAAAAGTACACGAGTTGGAGCCCGCCATGGCGAAACCCACGCTTGAACAGGAGGTCCGTCTCAAACAGCGTGGCCTCGATCCGCAGCAGTTCGCCGAGCATATCAGTTGGACTCATCCGGCGTTCTACCTCAAGGAACGCAGCGTCGACCCGCGCGGCCTTGTCAATGCCGCGCTGCATGCGGCAAAGCGCCGCGGTGTGGACATTTCCTCGGGCGACGAGGTCACTGCAGTGAATCTCTCCGATGGCCGAGTTTGCGGGGTTACCACCAAGAAAACATCGTTCCACGCCCCCAAGGTCGTCAACTGCGCAGGCGCGTGGTCCGGCCAGATCGCACCCCACGCGTTTCCCACCCGCCCGGTCAAAGGACAAATGCTGTGCCTGGCTGCGCCCACCCGCAGTCTGCTCAAACATGTGATCCGTTCGCCCGGCATTTATCTGATCCCACGCAGCGACGGACGAATCCTGGTCGGAACCACTGTAGAAGAGGCCGGATTCGACAAGCGCACCGACGTCGGCACGATTCAGTGTCTGCACCGCGCTGCGGTCGCATTGGTTCCAGAACTGCGGAATGCGAAGATCCTCGAAGACTGGGCCGGACTGCGCCCTGGAACTCCTGACGCGTTGCCGATTCTCGGCCCAACCGCCACGCCCGGCTATTACGTTGCCACCGGCCATTTTCGCGACGGCATCCTCCTCGCCCCGATCACCGCGCAAGTCATGGCGGGAATTATCGAAGGAAAAAATCCCGATCACGATCTCGCCCCGTTCTCGCCAGCAAGATTTTCCAACTAGCAAGCTGCTGAAAGGGGTGCCCATATGGGGACAGCCGCCTCGGCTTTCCAGCCGAGCGAAGCCAGGCGTTTCTGGCACGTAGCGCTTCAGCACGCTTAGGCAGCCATGAGCGGCACTGCCCTTCCCCGTTTCCTTCGGGTATACTGGAGCGTTTCCGCAACCGCATCAGTCCGCAGTGTTGCGCTCTCGCACAAGAAAGGATCAACTTATGGCTTCTCCCGCAGTGGACTTTGCCCGCAATAATCAGCAGCGTTTCCTCAGCGAACTGAAAGATCTTCTTCGCATCCCCAGCGTCAGCACGCTCGACGAACATAAGCCGGACGTTCAGAAAGCGGCCCACTTCGTCGCCGATGAACTCCGCCGCATCGGCATGGAAAACGTCGAAGTCATCCCCACCAAAGGCCATCCGCTCCTCTACGCCGACTGGCTGCACGCGCCAGGCAAGCCCACCGTGCTCTGCTACGCGCACTACGACGTACAACCGCCCGACCCTCTCGACGAATGGCACACTCCCCCCTTTGAGCCCACCGAGCGCAACAACAACATCTATGCGCGTGGCGCAGTCGACGACAAAGGCCAGCTCTGGATGGAAGTAAAGGCCCTCGAATCGCTCATGAAGTCAGGTAACGGCACGCTGCCTATCAACGTGAAAATCATCTTTGAAGGCGAAGAAGAAGTCGGCGGCGAGTCCATCGCCGAGTATGTCCGCAAGCAGAAGGCCAAGCTGAAGGCCGACTTTGCCCTGGTCTGCGACACCGAGCTTTTCGCTCCCAACCTGCCCACGCTCTGCGTTGGCCTGCGCGGCCTGGTCTATACCGAAATCGAAGC
>CABDYC010000360.1_pt1 | contig 15617 bp, 13 predicted proteins | sample 3421511 | NCBI WGS metagenome assembly CABDYC01 (sample SAMEA5534336, study PRJEB31848) | metagenome | biome: tundra; feature: field; material: soil | place: USA | collected 2013-05 | depth 0.15 m | reverse complement strand
GGGCTGGGCGAACATGCGGCGCGGTTTCGGGGAGGGTCGCCGGGAGTTTTGCAGGGGACTTACTCGTACGTGCTGCAGGATTCGGCGGGGCAGATTGCGAACACGCACTCGGTTTCGGCGGGGTTGGATTATCCGGCGATTGGGCCGGAGCATGCGGCGTTGAGAGATGCGGGGCGGGCGGAGTATGTTCCGGCGTCGGATGCGGAGGCGCTGGCGGCCACGACTTTGCTGGCGCGGACGGAGGGAATTATTCCGGCGCTGGAGTCGGCGCACGCGGTGGCGGAAGTGGTGAAGCGCGCGCCCAAGATGAAGAAATCGGATGTGGTGATTGTGAATGTTTCCGGGCGCGGAGATAAGGATATTGGGATTTTGCGGGAGAACCTGAAACTGGATTGAATCATTGAGAGATTGAATCATTGAGTCAATCTCTCAATGATTCAATGACTCAATCTTTTATGCCTTTATCTTTTCACAAGAAGCCGGCGCTGGTGGTTTATGTGACTTGCGGGGATCCGGACCTTGCGACTACGCGGGCGGTGGTGCTGGCTGCGATTGAGGCGGGAGCGGATGTGATTGAACTGGGGGTGCCGTTCAGCGATCCGGTGGCCGATGGGCCTGTGATTCAGCGGGCGAGTGAGCGGGCGCTGAAGCAGGGGACGTGCCTGGCGCAGGTGTTGACGCTGGCGGCGGAGGTGCGGGAGCATGCGCAGTCCACGGGGCTGGTTGTGTTTTCGTATTTGAATCCGATCTTGCGGATGGGGATGGAGAAGTTCTGCATGGTGGCGCGGCATGCGGGAGTGGATGGAGCGCTGGTGACGGATTTGCCGGTGGAAGAGGCGGGCGAATATTTGCGGGCGATGAAGGCGCATAACCTGGCGCCGGTGTTTCTGGCGGCGCCGACTAGTCCGGATGGGCGATTGAAACGGATTGCGGAGGCGTCGCGAGGATTTGTTTATGCCATTTCGCGGACGGGGGTGACGGGAACTCGGCAACAACTTGCCACCGACGCACAGAAGCTCGTGAGGCGGTTGCGGCGCGCGACCAAGTTGCCGGTTGCGGTTGGGTTTGGGATTTCGAATGCGGAGCAGTTTGCGGAAGTGGGCAAGTTTGCGGATGCGGTGGTGGTGGGAAGCGCGATTGTAGAGACGATTGAGCGGAATCGAGGACGGGAAGCGGCGGCTGTGGGAGAATTTGTGGGGAAGCTGGTCGGAGGTCCTTAGTCGGAGGCTTCCACACGGGAATAGAATCCCCACCTTTGCAGAGTACGAAAAGATGGGCACCCAGCTCTGAACAAGTCTCATTCAGTAGGAAACTAGAAATGTGGGCAGTGACAGAAATGCCTTGCGAGGCCACCAGCAGTGCAGACGAGCTAGGGATCCTTCGACTGCGGTTGTGCTTCGCGCTCGCGAAGCACAACCTTCGCTCAGGATGACAGGGTTGGCATCGGAACGCGCAAGGGTGGGGGCACCCAGAGATCTCATGGACATCGCGGATTGGCGAAAGAAGATTGATGAGCTTGATCGGCGGCTGGTGGATTTGCTGAGCGAGCGGGCGCGGGCGGCGGTGGAGATTGGGCGGCTGAAGCGGGATACGAATTTGCCGATTTACGAGCCGGAACGGGAGCGGATTGTGTTTGAGAATGTGCAGGAGATGAATCGGGGTCCGCTGCCGGGGCGGGATGTGGTGCGGATTTTTGAGCGGATCATGGATGTGATGCGGAATATTCAGAAGGAAGGGATTGAGGGCAAGGTGGACGGGGCGAAGGCGGCGGAGTTGGATTCGGAAGTGAATGATTGAAACAGCTCTCAGCTATCAGCTTTCAGTTCTCAGCCAAACACTGAAAGCTGATGGCTGAGAGCTGACAGCTAAAGGTTTTCTTATGATTGTTGCGATGCAGGACGTGGCGGATGAGGGGCAGATTCAGCAGGTGATTGAGCACCTGGTGAAGATGGGGTTTGAGGTGCACCGGTCGACCGGGGCGCGGCAAACCGTGCTGGGCGCGGTGGGAGCGGGGATTGATTTTGACATCCGCAACCTGGAGCTGCTGCCGGGAGTGCAGGAAGCCCATCGCATTAGTTCGCCTTACAAGCTGGCGGGGAAAAGTTTTCGTCCCGAGGGGACGATTGTGAAGCTGGCGAATGGAATTGGCATTGGTGGGAATGAAGTGGTGGTGATGGCGGGGCCGTGCTCGGTGGAATCGCGGGAGCAGCTTTTTGCAACGGCGGAAGCGGTGGCGAAGGCGGGGGCGAGAGGGTTGCGGGGCGGGGCGTTCAAACCGCGGAGTTCTCCTTATTCTTTTCAAGGGCATGGAGAAGATGCGCTGAAGTTGCTGCGGGAGGCGGGAGAAAAATTCAAGCTGCTGGTGATCAGCGAGGTGATGGAGATCTCGCAGATTCCGATGATGCTGCCGTATGTGGACATCCTGCAGGTGGGGGCGCGCAACATGCAGAACTTCAATCTGCTGCGCGAACTGGGGAAAGTACGCAAGCCGGTGCTGCTGAAGCGCGGGATCGCGGCCACGCTGGAGGAACTGCTGCTTTCGGCGGAATACATTATGGCGGGCGGGAATTATGAAGTGATTTTGTGCGAGCGCGGGATCCGGACTTTTGAGACTTACACGCGGAACACGATGGATATTTCGGCGATCCCGATTATCCACAAGCTATCGCATCTGCCGATGACGGCGGATCCGTCGCATGGAACGGGGCGGCGCGACAAGGTTGCGCCGATGGCACGGGCGTCGGTGGCGGCGGGAGCGGATGCGCTGCTGATTGAGGTGCATTGCGATCCGAACAAGGCGTGGTCGGATGGGGCGCAGTCGCTGTTTCCGGAGCAGTTCGCGAAGCTGATGGATGAGTTGCGGATGATTGCGCCGGCGGTGGGGAGGAAAATCGCGTAGGAATTGAATCAATGACTCATTGAGTGATTGAGCCATTGACTGCTCTCCATGTTCCTGGCCGGAGCGTTCCGCATAGTGATTCAATGAGTCAATCTCTCAATCACTCAATTCCTCTATGCCTATTCGGCAAATTACGATTATTGGGACGGGGCTGATCGGCGGGTCGTTGGCGCTGGCGCTGCGGAAGCGGCGGTTCGCGGGGCGGATTGTGGGTTGCGACCGGGAGTCGGCGCTGAAAAAGGCAAAGATGCGGGGGGTGATCGACAACGGATCTGTTGAGCCCTTGGATGCAGTGCGGGGCAGTCAACTGGTGGTGCTGGCGACGCCGGTGCTGGCCATTGTGGATTTAATTGGGCGGTTGGGTCCGGGGCTGCCCGCGACGACGTTGCTGACGGATGTGGGAAGCACCAAGGCAGCGATAGCGGAGCGGGCGCTGAGCGTGTTTGGGAAGAATGCGGGGAAGCGATTTCTGGCCGGGCATCCGATGGCGGGGAAGGAGCACAGCGGCGTGGATTATGCGGATGCCGACTTGTTCCAGAATGCGGTGTGGTTTTTGACGCCGCTGCCGGGACAGAATCTGCATGAAGGATTGTTCGCGGAGTTTGCGGGATGGATCGATCAGATTGGAGCGCGCATTGCGATGCTGCCGCCGGAAGATCACGACCGGCTGTGCGCGTGGATCAGCCACCTGCCGCAGATGATTTCGACGGCGCTGGCGGCGGCATTGGTGGAGGAGTTTGGCGAAGAGGCGCCGTTGATGCCGGCAGGTGGGCGGGCGCTGCGGGAGATGACGCGGATTTCGGCGAGTTCGTATTCGATGTGGCGGGACATTGCGATCAGCAACAAGAAAAATCTGGAGGATGCGCTGTTCAAGGTGGAGCAGCGGCTGGCGCACATCCGGGAGAACCTGTCGACGCGAGCGCTGGCGGAGGAGTTTGAGCAGGCGCATGGGCTGAAGAAGAGTCCGGAGAAGAAAGAGTAAGGCGATTGAGTAATTGTGTAATTGAGTAATTTGGTAATTGAGAATCTCCGTGCGGCTTGGTCTTCAAATTGCCCAATTACTCAATTACTCAATTACTCAATTTCCAGTTAGAATGCGGACGTTATGAATAAGGTTGTGGGCAGTGCGGATGAGGCGATTCGCGATGTGGGGGACGGAGCCGTCATCATGCTCGGAGGGTTCGGGCTGTGCGGGATCCCGGAGAATCTGATTCGCGCGCTGGTGCGGAAGGGATCGAAGAATCTCACCACCATCAGCAATAACGCGGGAGTCGACGGGCTGGGTGTCGGGTTGCTGCTGGCGGCAGGACAGATTCAGCGGCACATTGGAACTTACGTGGGCGAGAACAAGATGCTGGAATCGATGGTGCTGACGGGGAAGGTGGAACTCGATCTGGTGCCGCAGGGAACTTTTTCGGAGCGCATTCGCGCAGCGGGCGCTGGGATTCCGGCGTTCTTCACGCCAACCGGAGTCGGCACGATTGTGGCTGAGGGCAAGGAGACGCGCGAGTTCGATGGCCGGCCTTATGTGATGGAGCGCTGGTTGAAGGCGGACTTCGCATTTGTCAGGGCGTGGAAGGGCGACCGCATGGGGAATCTGGTGTACCGGAAGACGGCGCGAAATTTTAATCCCATGATGGCGACGGCGGCGAAGGTGACGATCGCGGAAGTTGAGCAGTTGGTGGAAGTGGGCGAGTTGGACGGGGATGCGATTCATACGCCTTCGGTGTACGTGAAGCGGATTTTTCAAGGAGAGTTGTACGAGCGGCGGATCGAGAAGCGGACGGTGAGGAAGGGAAGTTCCTAGTACCGAGTACCTAGTACCGAGAACAGTAGCTATGGAAAAGCCTGGAAAAGATATCGAGAAGCGCGATCGGATTGTGAAGCGGATTGCGCGCGAGCTGCGGGATGGATTCTACGTGAACCTGGGGATTGGAATGCCGACACTAATCTCGAATCATGTTCCACCGGGGATGGAAGTCGTTCTTCAATCCGAGAATGGGATGCTGGGGATTGGTCCTTATCCGGTCGAGGGCGAGGAGGACGCCGACCTGATCAATGCGAGCAAGGAGACGGTGAGCGAGATGGAGGGGACTTCGTATTTTTCGAGCGCGGACTCGTTTGCCATGATCCGCGGCGGGCACGTGGATTTGAGCGTGCTGGGAGCGATGGAAGTGGATGAGTCGGGCAACCTGGCGAACTGGATGATCCCGGGGAAAATGGTGAAGGGGATGGGCGGGGCGATGGATCTGGTGGCCGGGGCGCGGCGCACGGTAGTGGCGATGGAGCATACGACGAAGGACGGCGCTCCGAAGATTTTGAAGAAGTGCACGCTGCCGCTGACTGGCGTGAAGGTGGTGGATACGATTGTGACGGAGATGGCGTATATCCGCGTGACAGAGCGGGGGTTGGTGCTGGAGGAAGTGGCGCCGGGGTTGACGGCGGAGGATGTGCAACGGGCGACCGAGGCGAGGTTGGTAGTGAGCGAGAGTTTGAAGGTGATGGAGAGTTGAGGTAAGTTCGATCCCGTGGACGGCCCCCTTGGATGCGAAGGAACCGCGCTCAACTACATAGTTCAAGACACCCACTACTGCTATTTGTACTTCCTGGATTCATTTCCCTCTTCACGCATTCTCTCTTCGCGATATCCTTCCATCTGCTGAGTCAACTCCGGTTCCGGCATCGGGAGTGTAATGCTTTTGTCCGAACAATTTCCCATCACCCTTTTCGTTGCGGCTGAAGATGCGGGCAAGCGGCTGGATCAGTTTCTGGTGCTGCGGCTTGGAGCCCTGAGCCGGGCGCGGGTGCAGGAACTGATCGCCGAAGGCAAAGTTCTGGTGAACGATGCGGCGGCGAAGGCTTCGCTCAAGCTGCGTGGCGGGGAGCGGGTTAACGTGCTGGGCGAGGCGCAGCGGGCGCCGCTCAAGGCTATCGCGGAGGAGATTCCGCTCGATATTGTTTATGAGGATGACGATCTCGCTGTGATCAACAAGGCTGCGGGAATGATGGTGCATGCGGGGGCGGGAGCGAGCGACGATGCTCGCAATCGCGGGACGCTGGTGAATGCGCTGCTGCATCATCTGGGGAGTTTGTCGGGAGTGGGCGGGGAGTTGAGGCCGGGGATTGTGCATCGTCTGGATAAAGAGACGAGCGGATTGATTGTGGTGGCGAAACGGGATGAGGCGCATCGCAAGCTGAGCGCGCAGTTTGCGGCGCGGGAAGTGAAGAAGAAATACGTGGCGCTGGTGCATGGGTGGGTGAAACAGGATAAGGGAACCATCGCGCAGAGCATCAGCCGGGACCGGGTGCGGCGCACGCGGATGACGACGCGGCTGGAGGGTGGGCGAGCGGCGGTGACGCATTATCGGGTGGTGCGGCATCTGGATACGAAGTTTGGGAAATTTACGCTGCTGGACGTGAAGATCGATACGGGGCGGACGCACCAGATTCGGGTGCATGTGGCGGCGATGGGGCATCCGGTGGTGGGGGATACGATGTATGGGGCTCCGCGGCAGGCGCGTGGGCAATCGGCCGCGATCAGTTTGAAACGAAATTTTCTGCATGCGGCGGAGTTGGAGTTCCGGCATCCGCGAACGGGGGAGACGATTGCGCTGAAGAGCGAGTTGCCGGAGGAGTTGCGGGAGTTTCTGAGGAAGGTGGAGGCGGAGTAGGCGGCGGGCTCTGGTTCCCCTCAGCGGCTAAACAGTTTGCCGAAAAACTCGGCTTAGATACCTCAGGGGCTGAAGCCCGATCCAAATGACTGCCTTCAATGCAGGCCTGGAAGGCCTGCTCCACCCGCTTACTGTTCCTCCGACGTTCAGCTTAAAGCACACACCTGAGACTACGGCGCGGCTGGAAGCCGCGCCGTTTCAAAGCAAGATCGAATTCGAGCGCTTACGGATATAATGAACAACCAATGAGGAGCATCTTTACGAAGGACTTCTTCCCGAGAATTTCGGTGGTGCGGTGGGCAGGGGTTTTGTTGCTGCTGGCAGGAGTGTGCCAGGCGGGGGCGGCGCCCATTGGAGGTGCGCCGGCTTCGGCTGCGCAATCGACATCTCAGTCTCCCCCGCAGTCTTCCTCTCAGCCTTCCCAGCAGCCTCCATCCCAGTCGCCGCCAGCTGCGGCGGGGACGGTGCAAGCTGCGCCACAGAATTCCAGCGAGTCGGGCGCGGACACGGGAGATGTCCCGCGAATCAGAGTGGGCATCAACGAAGTGAATGTGGTGTTCACGGTGACGGACAAGCACGGCAAGCGCGTGACGGATTTGAAGCAGGCGGACTTCCGCTTTGTGGATGACAACAAGCCGGCGGCGGAGATCCGGAGCTTTCACGCGGAGACGAATTTGCCGCTGCAGGTAGGTTTGCTGATCGATGCCAGCAACTCGGTGCGGGACAGGTTCAAGTTCGAGCAGGAGTCGGCGATTGAATTCTTGAACCAGACGGTGCGGCGCGGCTATGACCAGGCGATGGTGGTGGGGTTCGACGCGACGCCGGAAGTGACGCAGGATTTCACCGACAGCACCGAGAAGCTGGCGCACGGAGTGCGCGAGTTGCGGCCGGGAGGGGGAACGGCACTGTACGACGCGCTGTACTACGCTTGCCGGGACAAGCTGTTGAAGAAAGCGCAGGCCGGGCCGACGCGACGGGCGATCATCCTGCTGAGCGACGGGGAAGACAACCTGAGCCACGTGACGCGCGAGGAAGCGATTGAGATGGCGCAGCGGGCGGAAGCGATCGTGTACACGATCAGCACGAACGTGAGTGGCGCCAAAGGGACGGGCGACAAAGTGCTCGAGCGGATTGCGGATGCAACGGGAGGGCGGGCGTTTTTTCCGTTCCAGATTCGCGATGTGGCGAACGCGTTTGCCGAGATTCAGGATGAGTTGCGCAGCCAGTATGCGGTGTCGTATAAGCCGGCGGATTTTAAGGCGGACGGGCACTTTCGCACGATCGAGGTTGTGGCAAGTGACCGGAAGAGCTTCCGGGTGCGAGCGCGGCGGGGATATTACGCGCCGGTGCAATAGGGCGGCTTCCGGCTTCCGGACTCCGGCATCTGATTCGAGTCAGTCAAATTCGTTCTTCCACGGACTATGGAATGCCGGGATATTCGGGGACACCACTTCCGAAAAAATTGGGGATCAAGGCTGGGTTTCGCGTGCAGTTGGCGAATGCTCCGGCGGAGGTGCGCTTGGAATTGCGCGGGGCGCTGTCGGACTGCACGGTGGTGAAGCAGGGGGACGCGCTGGACGTTGTGATGATGTTTACCAAGTCTCGCGGGGAATTGACGAAGGAGTTCTCGCGGATGGCGAAGCTGCTGGCTCCGGCGGGGATGTTGTGGGTGAGCTGGCCGAAGAAGAGTTCTGGCGTGGCGACGGACGTGGATGAAAATGTGGTGCGCGAGATCGGACTCGACGCGGGGCTGGTGGATGTGAAGGTGTGCGCGGTGACGGAGGTGTGGTCGGGACTGAAGTTTGTGCGGCGGGTGAAGGATCGCAACACAGCTTCTTAAGGGGCTGCGGGCGGCGTCAGCCGTTCCTGTGACTATTTGCGTTCTCCCACCACTTTTGTCATACTCGTGCCCTATGAAGGGCAATCCAAAAGTCGTGAAAGAGTTGAACGAGGCTCTGCGAGAAGAACTGACGGCGATCAGCCAGTATTTTCTGCACGCCGAAATGTGCGAGAACTGGGGCTACAAGAAGCTCGCCGGCTATATCAAGAAACAGTCCATCGATGAGATGAAGCACGCCGAAGCGCTGATCGAGAGGATCCTCTTTCTGGATGCAACACCTTCCATGGAACCCTTAAAGCTGGCCGTTGGCGGAAGCGTGCGCCACATGATTGAGAGCGACCTGGCGCTTGAGCTTGGCGCGGTGAAGCAGTACAACGCGACGGTGCTGCTGGCGACGCAGGAAAAAGATAACGGCAGCCGCGATCTTATGGTGAAACTGCTCAAGGATGAAGAGGAGCACGTAGACTGGCTTGAGGCGCAAATTCACCAGATCAAAGAACTGGGTTACGAACGCTACCTTACTTTGCAGACGGGAAGGTTCGAAGAGAAGTCCTAACAGCTAAATTCCAGGGCTGTGCAGGCCCTTCTTCGGCCTACCGAGCTTTTTCCTGCGCCGCAAAAGACTGTCCGAAGCGTCTGCCTGAGTGGTTCCCTCAAGGCGCAAACTTTTCGTAGAAGGTACGGCCTGAAATCATTCTTCAATCATTCTTCTCGAACGAGGGATGCTGACCGGCGCTGTCCCAACAAACAACTTTAACGAGGAACGCCGCGATGGTGCGAGTGGGATTGATTGGATTTGGGCTGGCGGGGCAGGCGTTCCACGCGCCTGTGATCCGGGGTGTGCCGGGGATGGAGCTGGCTTGCATTCTGGAGCGTCGGGGGACGCGGGCGCGGCAGAAGTATCCTGAGGTGCGGGTGGCGCGAACGATTGAGGAGTTGCTGGCGGATCAGGAAATCCAGCTCTGCGTAATCGCGACGCCGAATGATTCTCACTTCGAGCTGGCGCGGGCGTGTATGTTGGCGGGGCGGGATGTGGTGGTGGACAAGCCGTTTGCGCCGACGCTGGGAGAATCTGAGGAACTGGTGCGACTGGCGGCGGAGCGCGGGCGGCTGATCACGGTGTATCAAGACCGGCGTTGGGATGGAGATTTTAAGACAGTGAAAAAGATCGTCGAGTCGGGGAGGCTAGGCACGGTGGTGGAATATGAGTGCCGATATGACCGGTTTCGCCCGGAGCCCAAGGCGAACGCGTGGCGGGAGCGCGCGGATCAGCCCGGAGCAGGCGTGTTGTTTGACCTGGGGCCGCATGTGATCGATCAGGCGCTGGTGTTGTTTGGGGAGCCGCGGGCGATAACGGCGTCGGCGTTCTGCGAGCGGGAGACGTCGCGGGTGGATGATTCGTTCGATGTTTGCCTGGAGTATCCCGGGCTGCGGGCGATGGCGCGGGCACGGATCATCGCGTTTGCACCGGGTCCGCATTTTCTGATTCATGGGACGAAGGGATCGTTTGTGAAGTACGGAATGGATCCGCAGGAGGTGCGGCTGCGGCGAGAGAATTGTCCGCAGGGATTGGATTGGGGCGCCGATTGGGGAGAAGAAGCGGAACAGTTGTGGGGGACGCTGAGCCTGGTGGGCGAACCGAGTGTGAAGGTGAAGACGGAGCGCGGAGATTATCGCGGGTTTTACGCGAATGTGCGGGATGCGATTGAGAAGAAAGCAGTGCTCGAGGTTACACCGGAGCAGGCGTTGCGGACCATGCGGGCGGTGATGCTGGCGCACCAGAGCAGCCGCGAGCGGAGGACGGTGGGGTGGAGCGAGGCGGCGGAGTGAACGCCTTCGCGACGGATCGCAACCTCTAGCGTTCGTGCTGAACAACGAACTGCATGGCGAACTTTCTCCCCACCTTTCAGGAAGGTTTCATGTGGTTGTGATATTGATCGTATTTGCCTGCGAGGTATTGAATCGGCAAGACCCGCGCGGGTAGCTGCTTCCCCAAGGCACTTGAGTGAGATATCACTACTTTTGGATGTTGGTCGCGACAGTCGGGCTTTCCTCACCAGCCGTACTCTTTGCCCAGGGTCTCGGCGGGCCCGCGAGTGCCGGAGCAGCGAATCTCTCCGAAGACCAGTCTCTCTCTGCGTCTTCTCGTGCCATTACCGGAACGCTCCTCGACCCCTCGGGCGCGGCTATCGCCAAGGCGCACGTGTCGCTCCTCGCCTCCGGCGACAAACAGCTCGCTGAAGTGACCACGGACAATTCTGGCTCGTTCCGCTTCGACAACGTCGTACCCGGCAACTACATGCTCGACTTTCACGCCGAGGGTTTCCGTGACGCCCGCGTCAACATAAGCCGGACCACCAGACGTCAGACCCCCATTCGCGTCATCCTGCAGATCGCGGTTCCCAACGAAACCGTCACCGTCGCCACCGGAGATTCCGCACCCCTCGTCAGCACCGAGAGTTCCGAAAACCAGAACGCCAGCACCATCGACCGCAACGCGCTCGACCGCGTCCCCGTCTTTGATCAGGACTACATTACAACCATGTCTCGCTTCCTCGACGACAACGCTACTGGAACCAACGGCGTCACGCTCGTCGTGAACGGCATCGAAGCGAATGGACCCGGCGTTACTCCCTCCGCCATCCAGGAAGTAAAGATCAACAACAACCCATACTCCGCTCGCTTCTCGCGCCCGGGCCGCGCTCGCCTGGAAATCGTTACCAAGGGCGGAACACCGACCTATCATGGGTCACTTAACTTCATGTTTCGCGATTCTGTCTTCGACGCCAGCAACGCCTTCGCCATGGTCAAGCCCCCCGAACGCCGCCAATATTACGAAGGCTCGATCACCGGACCCATCGGCCACAGCAAGCACACCAGTTTCCTGCTCGCGCTCGACGAAGACCTCAACGACCAGCAAGGCGTTGTCGACAGCGAAGCTATCGCCGCCGCCGAGTCGCTCGGCTTTGGCCCCTTCGCACAAACCGTTCCCAATCCCACTCATCACTTCTTCGGCTCAGGGCGCATCTTCCACGACTTCGCCAACGGCGACCAGTTCTGGATCGGCTACTCCTACGAGCACCGCTCCGTCGAAAATCAGAACGTCGGCGGCACCACCCTTCCCAGCGCCGGCACCGATACACGCTTTCTCGAGCACGAAGTCAACGTCAGCCATCTCCACCAGTTCTCTTCACACTGGCTGAACCAGTTGAGATTTCTCGTCGGCCACTATGACAATGCCACCGCCAGCATCCGTGCAGATCCTCAGCTCGCGGTATCCGGACTCTTCACCGCCGGCGGCGCGCAGGCCGATTCCCGCCGCACCGAATATCACTTTGACGGCACCGACTTCGCCACCTACGCGAGCGGCAAGCATCAGCTTAGCTTCGGCATTGACATCCCAGACATCAGCCGCCGCGGCCTTGACGATTTCACCAATCGCCAGGGCACCTACACCTTCGCCTGCAGCACTCCTCCACCAGCACCGTGCAATCCCGTTGTCAGCACTTACGTTTTGCAAAGCGGACAGGGCCACGTAGTTTTTCTGGAGAAGGTCATCAGCGGATTCTTCGAAGACAATATTCGATTGAAGCCGAATTTTTCTCTGTACATGGGAGTCCGCTACTACTGGCAGAACTACTTCCACGACGATCCCGATAACTTCGCACCGCGTTTTGGCTTCGCGTATGCTCCTACGGCCGGCAGCAAGACCGTCATTCGAGGCGGCGCCGGAGTCTTCTACGATCGCACCGGCCCCAGCCCGATCGGCGATCTGCTCCACTTCAACGGCGTGAATCTGCTCCGCTACATCGTCGATCAGCCCTTGGTCTCGTATCCCATCAACCCTGCCGTGCTGGCGCAGGTGCCCACCAGCATAGTCACGCTCGACTCTCACTCACGGATTCCCTACCAAATCCAGTACAGCATCGGAGTCGAGCGGCAAGTCACGGCCAAGAGCACGGCCAGCGCCGTCTACATCGGCAATCGCGGCATCGGCTCTTTCCGCTCCATCGACGCCAATGCGCCGGTCGGCGGAAGTTCCGTTCGCCCCGACCGAAGCCTCGGCCAGAACCGCGAGATCCAGTCCGAGGGATACCTCAAAGGCAACGCGCTAGAACTCACCTTCCGGGGCAAGCCGAGCAAGTATTTCGCCGGACAAATTCAATACACGTTGAGCCGCACTTACAACAACACGAGCGGCATCACCTTCTTCCCCGCCAACAGCTACAATCCCTCCGCCGACTGGGGACGCTCCGACAACGACCGCCTGCACAAGTTCGATCTGCTGGCGTCGAGCCAGCCCACGCGCTTTTTCACCCTGGGCGTTGCGCTCTCGCTCTACTCGGGCAAGCCCGTCAACATCACCACCGGCGCCGACGACAATCATGACGGCATCATCAACGATCGCCCCCCGGGCATCGCACGCAACACCATGCACGGCCCCGGCCTCGTCGGTCTCGACCTCAACCTTTCCCACGACTTTCCGCTCTCGAAGCAGAAGAAGGAAGCCAAAGTCATCTCCGTCTCGCTGAATTCCTTTAACGTGCTCAACCACCCCAACTACGTCACCTACATTGGGACCATCACTTCTCCGCTGTTTGGAGGCCCGGCCGCCGCCCTGCCTCCGCGGCGCATGCAACTCGACGTGCAGTTTAAGTTCTGATTCCGTGGGCAGGCAAGAGCAGCGGGCAAAGCGTGCCCTGAGCGCAGTCGAGGGGAGTGCCGCTTCACACCAGCTTGCTCCACCCTCGATCGCTCCACCCTCGATTTTGACAATCCTTTGACAACTTCGCCTGGCGGACGTGGAAAGATTGGGCGGGTCGAACTTCCCATGCAATTCAAGCTTCCCCTGCAACAAGGAGCGGTTATGAATGGGTACGCCAGCCTTCCACGATTTGTTTTCGTTCTGCTTTTGACTGCGGTGTCATCGTTGTGCGCCGCGCAAACCTACACGGTCACGGATCTGGGAACACTCTCCGGCGACGATTACAGCGTGGCGCGCGGGATCAACGCAACCGGTGAGGTCACCGGCGCCGTAGGCAGCGACAGGAACAACACCAGCGACGTTTCCCTCTACAGCGCGGGCAAGATGAGCAGTCTGGGCACGCTGGGCGGCAATAGCGGCATCGGGAACGGCATCAACGCGTCCGGGCAGGTGGCGGGATACTCCACGAGAGCCGACGGCACATATCACGCGTTTGTGACCATCAACGGAACGCTCACGGATATCGGCGACCTCGGCGGCGGCTCGGCCGTGGCGTATGGCATCAACGATGCGGAGCAGGTGGTGGGCTCCGCCGTTACGGCGGACGGCAGCAATCACCCGTTCCTATACAGCAACGGGCAGATGATCGACCTGGGAACCCTGGGATCTCCCAACGGCGTCGACTGGTGGAACAGCGCGCAGGGGGTGAACGATTCCGGCACCGTGGTTGGGACGCCTTATGACGCGAAAGGAAATTTCCGTGGTTTTGTTTGGAGCAACGGAAAGATGACTAAGCTGGGAACCCTGGGTGGCGCCTGGAGTGAAGGGTACGCCATCAATAACAAAGGGCAGACCACCGGCATCGCATACACAAAAGGCGATCTCCAAGCCCATGCGTATCTCGGGAGTGGGGGCAAGATGACGGACCTGGGGACCATCGCCGGTGCGAATTCCACGACCTGGGGCCTGGCAATCAACGACTCAGGCGTTATCGTAGGCTATTCGAGCTTTCAATTGACGTATCACGCGTTCGTGTACAGCGGCGGGAAGATGAAGGATCTCAACAAGCTGATACCGGCAGGATCGGGGTGGCTGTTGCTCCAGGCCTTTGGCATCAACAACGCCGGGCAGATCGTCGGCACGGGAATGCACAATGGCAAGGAGCATGGGTTTCTGCTGACGTTGAAGTGAGGCTGGATAAAGAGAGGTCGCATCTGCAGCGGAGGCCACGTTCTTGACGGACGTGGCTTTCTTGCTTGTTAGGGCAAGGGTAAGAGCAAAGGCAGCGGGCAAGAGTTCCTTCGGCCCCGCTCAGGACAGGTCCGCTCCACACGAGCAACCTCCACGCGAGCCAGATCCACGCTTGCATCACGTCAGCAGGACCGCGGCTCGACGCGAATTCCTGATTGGCCGTGCCGGTTGCAGCGAGAAGGCGGCGGTGCCGCGCATGACTTTCTGGAACGCGGTTTGGAACTGCTGCATTTCGTCATGAGTGCCGACGGTGATGCGTACGTGGGTGGGCAGGACCGGCCAGATGCGTCCGATGAAGACTTTCTGCTCAGCCATGGCGTCGATCACCTGCTTGCCGGGGCGTTTGGTATCGAGCAGGAAGCAGTTCGACTCGGAGGGAATGTAGGAGTAGCCGTTGCGGTCGAGCCACTGAAAGGTCTCCTGGCGGATGGTGGCATTGATACGCTTGCGTTCGGGAACCAGGAGCGGGTCCTTGAGGCTGGCCGAGGCGGCGACGACGGCGGTAATGGGCATGAAGTTCCAACCGGCGCGGTCCATGATTTTGTCGAGCAGATCGGGGCGGGCGATGGCGAATCCGCAGCGCAGTCCGGCCATGCCGTAAGTTTTGGAGAAGGTGCGAAGCACGACCACATCCTTGCCGGCCTTGACCAGATCGAGGGTGGAGGGAGCGTCGGAGAAATGGATGTAGGCTTCGTCGACCATCACGATGGAACCCTTGGGTTTGTTTTCGACGAGGTACTCGACGTCGGAGTGCGGCGTGAGCGTGCCGGTGGGATTGTTTGGCGAGCAAATGTAGAAGAGTCCGGCGTCGGGGGCAGCGGCGAGCATGGCCTTGACGTCATGAGCGTAGGTCTTGGTGAGCGGAACGTTGACGACGCGGGCCTCGGCGGCCGCGGCCGCATGCACTCCAGCTTCGTAACCGGGATCGGCGGTGACGTAGCTTTTTTGCGGCGACGTGAAGGCGACGACGGTGAAGCGAAGCGGCGGACTGGAACCAGGGAAAGCGTGGACATAGTCCGGGTTGAGGCCTTCGAGTTGGGCGAAGGTGTGGACGAGGTCGTCGGTGAGATTGTCCTGATAGCGTCCACCTAGAGGGATGATGTCGGAAATGGCGTCGCGCGCGGATTGGCAGGGGCCGAGTGGATTCTCGTTGGAGTCGATCATGACCGCATCTTTGGTGAATGGCCTGCGGGCCGCAGCGGCGAGCATGGGCTCGGTGACGATCTGGAAGGCCGCGGCGGCGGCGGAGAG
>CABDYC010000357.1_pt1 | contig 15660 bp, 12 predicted proteins | sample 3421511 | NCBI WGS metagenome assembly CABDYC01 (sample SAMEA5534336, study PRJEB31848) | metagenome | biome: tundra; feature: field; material: soil | place: USA | collected 2013-05 | depth 0.15 m | reverse complement strand
TGCGCGGCGCGCATGTGGTTCAAGGCCGTAACCGCATCGAGAAACCAGACGTCGTGGCGCAGGCTGCTCTCATCCAGATAGCTGAAATGCGGATTCAGCGCATCATCGTCGAAGCTTACATCTTCATCGGAATCGCGCGCTTCCAGCCAGGCTTCCTGCACCGAGACGCTGTGGTCTTTGACATCGGGTGGCAGCTTGCCCTTCTTCGGTTTGAGCACCCAGTCGTAGCCGTAGTTGGCGATGGCGCAGATGAGCTTTTCCCGGGGGATGACGTTCACGGCGAACTTGAGATTGTCGACGAACCAATCCTGGGAGGCGACTGGTCCCGAGGCAGCTCCGGGAAAGTGCTGGTCGTAGTTCATGACCACCACACCGTCCGCGGGCGCTGTGATCGCGGCATAGTCGAACTCCTCATTGTGCCCGGGCACGCTGACGTAGAGTTTCATCCCGCGGGCATGCAGGTCCGACGAAAGTTCATTCAGCAGCGCAACGTAGCCCGGCTGCCCCACGCTCGGAAAGGCCTCAAAATCCACCATCAAGCCGCGGAAATGGTCCGAGGAAAGATACATCCCCACCTGCTGGCGAAAGACCGCGCGGGCGGCGGGATTGTTCAGAAAGTCCGTGATTCCTCCCACCCACTCGGTTCCGTCAAAATTGTTCACCATGGGGAAGACTTCCATGGCGTTGTCTTCCGCTTTGAGAAGAGGCATCACCCGGTCGTCGACGGAGCGCACGCGATTGTTTTGCACCACGTCGAAGAACTTGTTGGTCTGGTCGTCCACGGCCTGCAGGCGGCCGTCGGGAGTGAGCACGTGCAGCCAGTCGGGATAGAGCAGGTCGATCTGGCGGGAGAAATCGCGCAAAGAAGAGAAACTGGCGGCGTCCCAGGGAACATAAAACGCGGCGCGGATGCCTTCTTCCTGGTTTAGTGTGACCTCCGAAGCAGGCAGCTTCGACTTGCGGTGGGATCGACTAGCCAGCTTCTTCTGGCGCTCGCGGGCCTTTTCCTTCTCGTTTTCCTTCAACGCCTTAAAGGCGCGCTTCTGCGGCGAAAACAGCAGCTCCGGCAGCCGCTCGTCGCGCAGCGTGGTGTACACGAAGAAAATGACCAGCGCCGACAGCGCCGCGACCAGGACGTCGAGCAGACGTCTCAGGCGCTTCCAGCGGGCGCGTTGCGGATCGTAAAAGACGGGTTCGGCCATGAAGGGCTAATCGTTCATCGTATGCCGCGGGCGGCAGACGGTCAATTCTCTCTGTGACCGGTGCGGAAACCAGGGCAGAAACAGGCAGAGGCAATTCTTCACCAGCTTAAGATCCACTTTCCCTTGACTGAAGATGACCGAAGATGACTCCAAACGCGTTATATTCTCAGCGTGCTGGAACTGGTGCGGAAGAATGCTCGGTTCTTTCTTGCGGCGAGCCTGGCGGCGCTGGCGCTGCGGCTCCTCTTTGTGCTCCACTTTCCCGCTGTCGTGGATGACTCACGGCTCTATGCCGATATCGCGGAAAACTGGCTGCAGCATGGCGTCTACGGCATCACCGATTCCAGCCATGTCGTGCCGACGCTCTCCCGCTTGCCGGGATACCCGGCGTTCCTGGCGGCGATTTTCGCAGTCTTCGGGTGGAGCAATTTCCGCGCGGTTCTGCTCATTCAAGTCCTGTTCGATCTGGGGACGTGCTTCCTCGTTGCGGATCTCGCGCGCCGCGTGTTCTCCGAGCGTGCGGCGCAGGCGGCGTTCCTGCTCGCCGCACTTTGTCCGTTCCTGGCCAACTACGCGTCTGCGGCACTCACCGAGACGCTGGAAATCTTCTTCACGGCGTTGGCCCTGGATTTGGCCGTGTGCGGACTTTCCACTCTTCGCTCCGACCGGGGCCACGACATGGGCCACGACCTCGACTCAGGTTCAACCTCGGCGGCGGCAACATGGCTCGGGTGCGGGCTCTCGATCGCTGCGTGCATTCTGTTGCGGCCGGACGGCGGCATTCTGTTCGCCGCCATTGGCGGATATTGGTTGCTGTTTTTCCTGAGGCACATTGTCGTGAGGCAGGCAGGAGGATCCCGCCCCGCGCCCCGGGTGCTCCCTCTGCTTCGCGTGGGAGTGATTCTGGCCATCGGCGCTTTCGCGCCGCTGGTCCCGTGGACGCTCCGCAACCTGCACACCCTGCACCGCTTCCAGCCCCTCGCTCCCCGCTATGCCACCGAATCCAACGAACTGGTGATGGTCGGCTTCAATCGCTGGATCAAAACCTGGATCGCCGAATACACCTCCGTACAGGAAATTTATTGGCGCGTCCCGGGCGACGCCATCGACATCACGCGCCTGCCTCAACGTGCCTTCGATTCGCCCGCCCAGCGCCAGGAGACCGAGCAAGTCTTTGCCGACTACAACCAGGATCACGACCTCAATCCCGAGCTCGACGCGCGCTTTGCCGCGCTCGCCGCGGCCCGCATTCACGCCGCGCCCCTGCGCTACTACGTTTGGCTGCCGGCCCTGCGCATAGCCGACATGTGGCTGCGTCCGCGTACCGAGCTGCTCCCTTCCGATCCCCGCTGGTGGGAGTTCGATGACGACCCTCTGTGGCTCGCCGTCAGCCTGGTCTTCGTCCTGATCAACCTCGCCTATGTCGCGGCTGCCGCTGCAGGACTGCTGCGTGCACGCGAATTATTCGGCGTTGGACTATTCGTTTTATTTCTGCTATTGCGCTCGCTGTTCCTCGGAACTCTGGAAAATCCGGAGCCACGTTACACGCTGGAATGCTATCCGGTTGTGGTTTTTCTGGCTTCCGCAGTGTTTCACCGGACAGCCCCTAGACGCCATTCCAAAATGTGAATAACTGTTATGTAAAAACGCAGATGTTGAGTCTGTTAAGCGTCATAAACAATTGAAAATTAAGCTTGAAAGCCTTGGCCTAACAGATGCACAATAGCCCCCCATCAGGTCCCCCAGGGTCTCAAATGTCGTTCATTTCCTGGGAAACACAATCCGAAATGTAACGCCCGTCGTGGGTGAAGGAGGCTTTATGCGTTCTGGCTCACGTGCAGTCACTGTGCTGGTTGCGTGCTTGCTTGTTTTCGCGGCATCCCTCGCCGCGGTGAGAAGTGCGACCGCCCAGGAGGCAAAAGGCCGCATCGTCGGTTATGTAACCGACCAGAGCGGGGCTGCTGTAGTTGGGGCTCACGTCACCGTGACTAACACTGGTACGCACGTTTCTGAGTCCACCGCCACGAACCAGAGCGGCTTCTACGAAGTCCTTTCCCTGCCCATCGGCATCTACAACGTCAGCATCGAGATGGCCGGGTTCCGCGAACAGGTATTCGAAAAGCAGGCCCTACAGATTAACCAGTCCCTGCGGCTGGACGCCAAGCTGACGGTCGGGAAGAGAGACGAGATCGTCGAGGTCAGCGACCAGGCTCCCAACGTCGAGACCATCAACCAGACCATCGGCACGAGCATCGTAGGAGAGACCATTCAACGCGCCCCGTTGAACGGACGGGATGTTCTCGATCTAGCCAAGCTCCTGCCGGGAGTCACCGAAACCAACGATGACAGCGGCGCCGCGGGCAACTATAGCATCGCCGGCGGACGGTCGGACTCGGTCACGTTCCTTCTCGACGGGGCGCTCAACAACGACCTGCTTAGCAACGGCGTCGTCTTCAATCCGAATCCCGACACAATTGCGGAATTCCGAATTCTAGAAAGCAACTATTCTGCCGAGTACGGCCGCAACGGCGGCGGCGTCATCAGCGTGGTTACCAAGTCCGGCACTAATGACTGGCACGGCAGCGTCTTTGAGTTCCTGCGCAACGACGCTTTCAACGCAAATACCTTCATCAACAATGCCGAGGGCCTGCCCCGCGACGTGCTGAAGCGTAATCAGTACGGCGCCACTTTCGGGGGCCCGATTAAGCGGGAACGCGCCTTCTTTTTCGTGGGTTACCAAGGGCAGCGTCTCTCGGAACAGCAATCCAGCCTGCCGGGGACGGTGTACACACCCGCACAGTTATCGGGAGATTTTTCCAATGGAGGATCCCCGGGCAACTGCCCCAACGCGGATCCAGGCGTGGCAGCATTTCTTCAAGCGAATTCCTACTTCCAGGGAAATTTGGCTAGTGCAAACTGCGCCATCATCGATCCAACCAAGTTTGATCCCGTGGCCCAGAACTACATCAGCAAAGGCCTGATCCCCACCGATCCAACCGGGCAGCACGATTATCTGGGCGCCCATGTCGACAATCACAACGAACTCACCACGAAGTTCGATTTCCTGGCCACCCAGAAAGACAAGCTCTCCATCACCTTGGGCTTGCACAAGAATCCAGTGGTAGATCCTTTTAACTTTGCCACCGTTCCCGGCTACTCGGACGCCAGCCATTACAACAGCTATTTCGCGACCGCCACCTACAGTCGGACGATCACAACCAATCTCTTAAATGAGTTTCGCCTCTTTGTTCAGCGCTTTCAGGAAAAGCACGACCAACCGACCGGTTCTTTCAGTTCTAATACCGCCTCTTCCTTGGGATTTGGAACCACTCCAGATCAACCCACTGGCCCCCCGAACCTGCTCTTCGATAATGGGTTGTCCATCGGGTACAGCGAGCAGGGCCCCACGACATTCGCCAACACTACTTTCGGCTTTACCGAAGCGATTACCTACATCCACGGTAAGCACAATTGGAAACTGGGAACCGGAATTTCCGATTACCGTAACAACACACTTTACGACTATTACGTGAACGGAGAATGGGACTTCAACAGCACGGGGTCGGGAAACTCGCTGGCGGATTTTCTCTTTGGTATTCCGTCTTTTTACTCCCAATATCCGGCGGCGCCGTCGAACATTCGCAGCAAATCGTACTACGGTTTCGTGCAAGACGAGTGGCGGCTCGCCCGGACCTTGAGCCTCAATTGGGGTTTGCGATACGAGTACAGCTCACCCAAGTTGGACACCGCAGGGCGCTCCTTTTCTGTGATTCCAGGGGTCACAACTCCATCCAAAGTCTTCCCCAATGCTCCGATCGGCATGCTGTTCCCGGGCGATCCCAACGCTCCCAAGGGTGTTAATTATCCACAGCGGAATAATTGGGGCCCACGTTTTGGCTTCGCGTGGGATCCCAGTGGCAACGGAAAAACCAGCCTTCGCGGTGGTGTAGGCCTCTTTTATGACGTCCTGAAAGGCGAAGATAACCTGCAGTTCAACGGCCAGCCCCCGTTTTTCGCTTCGGCGGGTGTGGGCTATTCCAGCGTCACGCCCGTCAACGGACCTGAACCCTTCTTCACCCAGGTATTCGCAAACAGCCTGCCAGGTGCAACCGGAACTCCCGTCAACCCGTTTCCCTCGCACAAGCCCCCCTCCAGCCTCGACTTTAACGCCGCAGGATTTTTGCCAATCAATGCTGGCGGTTCGGTCTACATCGTCGACCCGAATTTGCGCACTCCGTACACCTACCAGTACAACGTAAGTCTGCAGCGCGAAATGCTGCGCAATCTGGTGCTCGAACTGAGTTACGTGGGAAGCTCATCCCACGGCCTGACTTCGCTCCAGGACATCAATCCCTTCGTCCTGGGGACGACGGACCAGATTCTGAATCTTACTCCCGGCAACAACTCCTGCCTTGACGACTCTGGATTCAGCACGAACCCCACGGTGAATGCCAATCCCAGCTTGGTCTGCAGCTACGCCACCTTGCCCGAGTTCAAGAACGTCAGCCAAGCGAACTACCACAGCCTACAAGCCAGCCTTACCCGGCAACTTGCTGACTCGCGCTACATCGGACGCACCTACTTCACCCTGGGTTACACCTGGTCCCACAGCATTGACAACGCTTCCGGGTTCCGCCAGAGAAACAGCAGCGTTCCCACCGACAACCCCGGTTTGTTCCGGGCTTCCAGCGATCAGGACGTTCGCCACCGTATCACTTTCAGTGGCGGGTGGGACATGCCCTGGGACAGGGCGTGGGAGTCAGGGCCAAAGCGCCTGACCCAGGGCTGGAGCTTGTTCCCGATCGTCACCTGGCACACCGGTTTCCCCTACGACGTGTTCGCCCGCCTTCCAGACCGCTTCACTCCTGGGGCGGAGGGCCCGTCCGGCGCGGGGGATCCCTATAACGTTCATGCCAACGTTGTCGGGCCGACCAACACGCAGAACCCCCGCAAACTCCAGAACCTTGGGGCCAGCCTGGGTGACTTGCCAGGTTACTTCTGGGTGGACCCGAACAGCTTCAGCAACGCCCAGTGCAGCGATCCGAGCTGTGTTCCGGGGCCGACCATGCTACCCTCAAACGACCAGGTCGTGGCCACTCCTTCGCTGGCAACCTATGGCACTTTGCCGCGCAACTTCCTGCGCGGCCCCGGCTACGTAAACTTCGACCTTTCACTCTCCAAGACCACGGCGTTGGTTGGTGAGCACACCAAACTCGAATTCCGTGCCGAGTTCTTTAACATTTTCAACCACGCGAATTTCTTGAATCCGGACACGAACATCAACAGCGGACAGTTTGGACAGGTCACCTCCACGCACGATCCGCGCATTATTCAGCTGGCAATGCGGCTGTCGTTCTGATGCGGCTGAGGTGAAATTCTACCGCAGGATGGAGTTCGCGTTGCGGTACACGTTCTAGCCGGTTCTGGAATAGCTGCGAGGGGGGCGGCATGACCGCCCCCTTTTTCTTTGGCATGCTTTTCCCTTGCGATGTTATTGCAGTGGGCGGTGCTGGGCTTGTTCCCGGAACGAATGCGGAACCTGAATGTTACGCCAAGGGCGAGTCGCTCATGCGGAAGCGGGTGCGGACATGTTCGGAAATGAGTTCAATCGCGGGGCGGTTGGCCACCGGGTCGGTCTGGGCCAGATACTTCATGGCCTCCACGAGCACGCGCTGACCATCGACGTAACGCGGATCGGACGTGCGCTCTCTTCGCTTACTGCCAAACTTGGGGCGGGCGGGAATCGTAAAAACCTTGGCCATGGATGAACTCGAAAGGAAATCCTAGGGCAGTATAGCGCCCGAACTGCATTTTTCAGCACACATTCTTACGCTTTAGATTCAATTACTTACCCGCGAGGCGAGACAAATTGCGTCTTGCCGGTGGTCTTCAATCGAAACACCTCGTTGCCGATCTTTCCATTCAGCCGTATCGCAGAATACTTTGCCAGGCGATAGTCACCCTGGCCTTGCATGAGTTGCTGTTGCACTGAGATGCCGCGGCTCAAGTCGATCCAGAGCAGAATCTTCGGGAAGTAGTCGCGGGCTTTCTCACTCTTCGGGATCAGTTGCAGCTTTGCGGTTGCGATGTTGTCGATGGTTTCTTCGCCCTGGTAACTGACCTCGAACGACTTCGTCAAATCCTGCCCGCTGCCACCGAAGCCCAGCACAAGATAGCTTTCTATCTCGTTATGGTTGCCGCCGCCGGGGTACACAATCACTTGCTCCATCTTCGGCTGGTACACCTGAAGTTTGCCGTCTTTGTAGAGGACGAACTTCCGGTCGGGTTCCTTGATCTCGGCCATCATCTCGATTTCCTTTCCCGCCCGGCGGTAGTAAACCGTGCCCTTCTGCCTGTCGGTTTCATCTACTACCCTCTGATACTGGTCCCAAACGAAATCGGCCTGTGTGGTGTGGAAGTTGGCCGCGGCATCGTCCATTTTCTTGAGGACGCATTCCATGGAGCAGGCGTCGGAGGAGTTCGGTTGAGGTGCTGCTCCGAAGCCGCACACCAGGCTTCCGAGGAACAGAGTTGCAAGGATGCGGCAGAAAGATTTCATTGGGAAGGTCCAGGTCACAGGTATCATCGTCGGGCGCAAATTCGCCTACTCTCTTTTCACGAGAACCTTGTACGTCTGTACATGTCCCTTGCCGTCGGCAACCGGCTCGTAGTTCACGATCGACACGTCGCCGGAAATCGGCTGAATGAGATGCAGCAACTGCTCCCGCACGGAGTGGTCGTCTCCCGGCGTAATCGCGCTGGCCGAAATCTGGTAAAGCAGGCCGCCCTGAGCATCGGGTGTGACCACCAGATCGGTCGGATGCGGGTTGCGGAGTACGGGTTTATCGTTGAAGTTGATGACCCGGGGCGAGAAAAAGACAAAGATGAGGATCAGCGTGACCATGATGTCGTAATGCAGCGTGCCACGCTCATGCTGCCACAGGATGTAGCTCCGAATTGTGCGCCAGACGGCGTTCATCGGTAGGGAAGGCGCGCCCGTGGCGGTCGTGCTGATGTCCACACTTTGCAAGTCTTTGCTCTATGCAAGTCTAGTGACCGCTGCCTTTCTTGGCAATGGCAAAGCAGCTCTTGGCTCTTAGCTCTTGGCTTTTAGCTAAGAGCCAAGAGCTAAAAGCTCTTTGCCGTGATGCGTTCGGCTCCAATGTAAGGCCGCAACACTTCGGGAATCACAACGCTCCCGTCGGCCTGCTGGTAGTTCTCGACAATCGCCACCCAGGTCCGGCCCACGGCCAGGCCGCTTCCGTTCAGCGTGTGCACGAACTCGGTCTTGTTCTTGCCCTCCGGACGGTATCGGATATTCGCCCGCCGCGCCTGGTACGACTCAAAATTCGAACACGACGAAATCTCGCGAAACAACTGCTGCCCCGGTAGCCAGACTTCAATGTCATACGTCTTCGCCGACGATGGCCCCATGTCGCCCGTGCACAGAGTCACTGTGCGGTAGTGCAGGCCGAGTTTTTGCAGGACGGTCTCCGCGTTCCGCGTCAGCTTCTCGTGCTCTTCATACGAATTCTCCGGCCGCGAAAACTTCACCAACTCGACCTTCTGAAACTGATGCTGCCGGATAATGCCGCGCACGTCTTTCCCATACGATCCCGCCTCGCTGCGGAAGCACGGCGTGTATGCCGTAAGTGAGATCGGCAGACGTGCCGCATCGAGAATTTCATCGCGGTAGAGATTCGTAACCGGCACTTCGGCCGTGGGAATCAGCCAAAGATCTTTTTCGCCGTGCGGCACACGAAAGAGATCGGCGGCGAACTTGGGCAGTTGTCCCGTGCCATACATCGACTCGGAATTCACCAGGTAGGGAGGCAACACCTCTGTATATCCGTGCTCGCGGGTGTGCAAATCGAGCATGAAGTTCGCCAGCGCGCGCTCGAGCTTAGCTCCGAGATCCCAATAAACGGCGAAACGAGCGCCGGTGAGCTTAACCGCGCGCTCCAGATCGAGCACCCCGAGTTCCGCGCCCAGATCCCAATGCGGCTTGGGAGTAAAGTCGAACTGCGGCGGCGTGCCCCAGCGGCGCACTTCAACATTCTCCTCCGCACTATGGCCCACCGGAACGCTCGCATGCGGCATGTTGGGAATTCCGGCAAGAATGTCCTGCAGGCGGGCATCAAGGTCAGCGGCAATCTTTTCCCGCGTCTGAATCTGTTCGCGCAGGTCTTTCGTCTCGGCGATGGCCGCGGTTGCATCCTGGCCGCTCTTTTTCAGTTTATTGATGCCTTCGGAGGCCTTATTCCGCCGCGCCTTCATGGTTTCTGCTTCGGTGATGGCCTGGCGGCGCTGCGTGTCCACCTCGTGGAAATCCTTGAGCACGGCAGCAGGATCCGCGCCGCGCTGGCGCAGCATTTCCTCTACCCGTGGCAGATTGTCGCGAACAAAGCTCAGATCAAGCATGGGAACTAACTACTTTATCGGAAACCGGGCGGGCAATGCACGCCCGGCGCGCACGGATATCCTGATGAATCCGCCTCGGCTGCTTTGGCTCTCGATTTATTTTGCCGGCGTCAAAGACTTCAAATAAGCCACGATGGCTTCCGCATCTTGCTGATTGAAGCGGTATTGCGGCATCGGCGGACGTGCCGGCAATCCGTTAAAGGCGATGCCTGTCATCATAAACTTGATGGCAGCCCGGCGATCGAAGACGATTTGTCCACCCACACCGGCATGGGAACGGTCGGCTTAAAGGGCAGCGTCGCCCCCTGCATCCACTGCTCCTTAATCGGTTCGCCCTTTTCGTTGAACGGCGTGTGGCAGTCGCCGCACTTGCCGGCGTCTTCAACCAGATACTTCCCGCGGGCCAGCGATGAGGCGGAAGCCGTTTTCTTCTGTGGCGTTTGACCAACCAGCACAGGCACAAGCAATAAAGCGGCCGCCGCTGCGGCGGCAATCATCCTTCGCATAGGGACCTCTAAGTTGAAATAGGATTTTACGTCGCGAAATCCTACACCGTTGAGGAAGCATTGTCGATTTTCGAACCGAAGCCGCTTTCGCCCGGGCCGCCCGACTGTGTAAACTACCTTCGCGATGAGATTCTCCCCCCGCCCAATGGCTGTGTGTCTTTGTCTGCTGCTGGCGGTCGTCCTAATCCTCTCTTCCGTTCCAGCCAGCTTTGCCTCCGCCTACAATGCCCATCCCAAACTCGTGGTCGTGATTGTCATCGATCAGTTTCGCGGCGACTATCTGGAGCGCTACCACGACCAGTTCGGCGAAGGTGGCTTCCGCCTGCTCCTCGACCATGGCGCCAACTTCACCGACTGCAACTACGAGTATGCCAACACCCGCACCGCGCCCGGACATGCCACGCTGTTCACCGGCGCCTATAGCAACGGCCACGGCATCGCTGCGAACGAATGGTGGGATCCGAAGAAAAAGAGAATGGTCACTTCGGTCGAGGACGACGACACCAAACTCGTAGGCATTGCCGGAGACAAACCGGGCGCGTCGCCCCACAACCTGCTCGCCGACACTCTGGGCGACGAACTCAAACTCGCTACGCAAGGGCAGTCGCGAGTCTTTAGCCTTTCTTTGAAAGACCGCGCCGCCGTCCTGCCCGGTGGCTTCGCGGCTGACGCCGCCTACTGGATTGACCCGAAAAGCGGCGCGTGGATTACTTCCACTTACTATCGCCGCGACTTGCCCAAGTGGGAGCAGGATTTCAACACCGGCAATCGGTCGGCAAAGTATTGGGACCGTGACTGGAAGAATGCGAACGGAGACGTTTTGCGCTCAACCGCGCACCGCAAGGGAAAAGACGGTTCCGACGCAGGTTTCTACGAAGTGATCGGCTCCACTCCCTTCGCCAACGAGTACGAGTTGGAGTTCGCCAAGGAGCTGATCGTGTACGAGAATCTCGGCGCCGGACAGGCTACCGACTTGCTCGCCATCAGCCTTTCCCCGAACGATATTCTCGGCCACCAGGTCGGGCCCGATTCGCCCGAGATGGCCGCCATGGCGCTTGCACTCGATCGTGAACTCGCCGACTTCTTCAACTTCCTCGGCCATCAGGTCGGCCTCGCGAATATGTGGATCGCACTCTCCGCCGACCACGGCATTTCCGCTTTGCCCGATACGGCGAAAAAGCTCCGCATCCCCGCCGCCAATCTGGACGCGGGCAAACTCGAAGCCCAGATCAACGCAGCCCTGTCGGCAAAGTTTTCACCCGCTCGCGCCGCCTCCTACATCAAGCTCGACTACCCGGTCGCCTGGCTCGACCAGGACGCCTTCGCCACCGCTCACGTAAAAGAGCACGACGCCGAGGCCGCCGTGGGCGAGGTCATGAAACAGGCCGGGCTGCGCGACTACTTCACCAAGTCTCAACTTGCGGAAGGCGAAGTCCCCGATACAGCTCTCGGCAAGAAGTTCTTGCATAGCTACACACCGGAAGGCGGCTGGTATGTGCTGGGAGTTCCCCAGCCCTACACCGTCGGATCCTCCAGAGGCACGGACCACGCCTCGCCCTACACCTACGATACGCACGTGCCCCTGGCCTTCTACGGGCTTCCATTCCGCACCGGAACCTATCGCACCCACGCCGAACCGGTCGACCTGGCTGTCACCTTGGCATCGTTGCTCGGAATCAACGCTCCTACCCACGCCGTAGGACGCGTGCTCACCGAGGCGCTCGCCCCTCCGCATCACGCAGAGAATGCTGCGGGATCTGCGAATGAAAGGCCGCCGCAGTGACCCCTTCCCCCGAAAACGGCGGCAAGTCTTCCCTGGATCTCGGCGTCACCTTCGCTGGCATCCAGCTCAAGAACCCCATCATCGCCGCCAGCGGCACATTCGGCTACGGCGTCGAGTTCGAAGATGTCGTCCACCTCGACAAGCTGGGAGGATTCGTCGTCAAAGGTCTCTCCCGTGAGCCGATGATCGGCAACCCGCCGCCGCGCCTGTGGGAAACCGCGGCCGGCATGCTCAACGCCATCGGCCTGCAGAACATCGGCGCAACCGCTTTCCTCGAAGAGAAGCTGCCAAAACTCCGGCAGATGAAGAACATCGTTGTGTTCGCCAACGTCTTCGGCTACACCCGTGAGGACTACGAAAGAACCATCGAGATTCTCAACGACGGCGAAGGCATTGCCGCGTACGAACTAAACGTTTCCTGCCCCAACACCACATCTGGCGGGCTGCAATTCGGCAGCGATCCGCGCTCCCTCGACGAAGTGGTGACCACGGCGAAACGCGCCGCCCGGCGGCCTTTGATCGTCAAGCTCTCGCCCAACGTGACCAGCATCGCGCAGATGGCCCACATTGCGCAGGAGGCGGGCGCCGACGCCATCTCGCTGATCAACACTTTCGTGGCCATGGCCATCGACGCCGACACGCGCAAGCCCCGCATCGCCAACGTCACCGCCGGACTCTCCGGCCCGGCCATCAAGCCCATTGCCCTGCGCATGGTCTACGATGCCGCGCACGCCGTGAACATTCCAGTAATCGGCATGGGCGGCATCTCCACCGCCGCCGATGTCGCCGAATTCATGCTCGCGGGCGCAACCGCCGTCCAGATCGGCACCGCCAGCTATTGGGATCCCTGCGCCACCGAGAAGATTGTGGACGAACTGCAACGTTGGTGCCAGGATCGCGGCGTCACTTGCCTGGCCGACCTGACCGGCGGCCTGATCCTTGAATAGATGAGCATGGAGTCGAGGAACGTCCTACCGCCACGCCCCCATGATCGCTCCCATCGCCAGAAAGCACACCAACTGGTAGCCCGTGTTGATCGCGTACAGTCTGGCCGGCTGCCGGCTGAAGAGGGAATTCGTCAGTTGCACCGTAGTCACGAATCCCAACCACACCGCCAGCCCCACTTTCATGCCATAGAGCGGCGTGTTGATAGTCGCGACGGCAATGATTTTCCCCAGGACCGCTGCTGAGACTACGCTGGCCACCAGCGCCAGCATGTAAGACGGGCCCGCGCTCTTCTGCATTTCCGCCAGCTTCGCTTTGTCATCCGGGTCGTAGCCCATCAAGATCGTCCACGGACGCGCAAACAGCAAAGGCGAGTACCACACAAATCCGACCACCATAGTGGCCAGCGCGCTCACCAATACTGCCCACAAGTTCACACCCATGAATTTCATGCCATGCCTCCGTTAATCACTGAGGATCGGGCGATCCAGCCCGTTACGAATGCGGCTGCACTAACTGGCTGCCTTAACTGCATGAGACTGGAATGAAAAAACGCCGATTTGTCATCCTGAGCAAGCGTTCTTTGCACAGCGAAGAATCTGGGCGAACCGCGCGAAGCGTCGCATTCTTTGCGACGCAATAATCGCGCGTTTGGCTCGCTTCCTTGCCAAACCTGCGCCCACTTCTATTAACGCCCGTGAGTGTACCAGATCGAACCCGGAGACTTGTAGTTGCGGCCCTCTCCCCACACTACGTGCGTGTTCCCGAGGTTATCGATGGCGATGGAGAAGTAATCGCCGAAGGGGAAGCGGAAACCATCGGGCCGAACATAGTCGTAGCCCCGCGCCGGGCCCGAGAGTTGCGTCTCGGTCGACCAGGTTGCGCCGCCGTTGCTCGAACCGCGATGGAAAACATTCCACAGAGGAGAGTGACGCGTGTCCATCCAGGCGATGCGCACGTCGCCCGCCACCCCGGCAGTAATCGCCGGAAAACAGTGTTCAACTTGATCATCCGCGGCCGAAACGTCCGCTTTTGCGGACCAACTTGCCCCGCTGCTGGTGGAAGACGAAAAGTACATGCGTTCGGCCGCGCCGTGCGCCGTGCCGGCGTTCCACAGCGCGTAGACCGTTCCCGCGGCGTCCGATGCCAGGGCAATCTGGGCTCCCAGATACTCGGCCTCGCATCCCTGAGCTGCGCAGCCCGGCGGCGCGCTCGAAACGTCCAGCAGAACCGTGCTCCAAGTCCGGCCGGAGTCCGTCGACCGGCTCACGTAAATGCTGACTGGGCGAGTGCTCAGTTCCCGCCGCGCGTAGGCCGTCCAGGAGAAATAGACATCGCCGCTTGGACCGACCGTAGCCCCGCCAGCCAGCGACCAGCCCGGCCCCGCGCTCGGATTCACGGTCACCGAAGAGAAGTTCTGGGCATAATCATGCGACGCGGCCACCAGAAACTTCTGCCCGTGATTAAATCCCACGTATACATCGGCGCCGCGCACCGCCAGCACGGGCTTGTCAGCATCGTCGTGCGAGCGCTCCGCCACCGCAAAATACCAGCTGCGCCCGAAGTCCTGCGACCTTGCCACCATCACATCGCGCTTGTTGTTCTGCAGCCAGGAAGCGTACACCGTCTGCCGGTCAACGGGATCAACCACAATCTGCGGATCAAACTGACCAGTCGAAGAAGCCACCAGCGGATGGGAAGCTTGCCAAGACAATCCGTTGTCGTTGCTGACCAGCAGAGCGATCGTAGGCGCGGTGCAGGCCGGGCAGTCGCTTACCGCGCCATACTGGGGAAACAAAATATAGATGTGTCCATGGCCATCCGCCGCCAGCGCGGGCTCCCATTGATCCCCCGTGTTGTAGCCGACACGATGGGGGGAAGTGAAGCCCGGAACCGCCAGCGCCACCTGCGCGGTCGCCAGCGCCAAAAGCAGGCACATGGCAAACTTCTGCACACTGCCGGCGCGGCTGGATCCTAGAACCACAGAACTTCTCCTGGGACAACTCCTGCGACAACCTTGCCCGCACTTTATCCGAATCCTCTCCCAGCGTCAATTACCCGATTAGGCCACTGTCGCCTTCCGGGCGTGACTTTCTGGCGAATTCGTCATCTAATGGGGGCATATCAAGATCGGCGGGCGAGAACGCCCGCCGGACAGCCGCCGGGACGGTGGCGCTACGAGGAGCGATCTGAAGATGGAGAAAGCCACATTTGCAGCGGGATGTTTCTGGGGAGTGGAAGCGACCTTCCGGCAGATGCCAGGGGTGCTCGCCACGCGCGTGGGCTACACCGGCGGAAGCACCGACAATCCGACCTATAAAGAAGTTTGCACTGATCACACCGGCCACGCCGAGGCGGTAGAAGTGGAGTTCGATCCCGCCCAGGTTCGCTACAGCGATCTGCTGAAAGTGTTCTGGGAGAACCACGACCCCACGCAACGCAACCGCCAGGGACCGGACTGGGGCACGCAATACCGCTCCGCCATCTTCTTCCACACGCCGGAACAGCAAGCCGCGGCGCAAGCCTCGAAAGAATCTCTGGAGAAGGCACACCGCTACTCAAAACCAATTGTGACGCAGATCGTGCCCGCAGTGACGTTCTATCCCGCCGAGGACTACCACCAGCAGTATCTGGAGAAACGCGGCCAGGCAACCTGCCACGTTAAGACGTAAGACAATAGGGTTTTGCTCTGCCTAGTGACGATGCTCGTTTGCGTGCAATCCCGGACGCACCCGCAGGAAGATCTGGAACGACACTGGGTAGCTGCCATACGCCGCATCCAGCGCGGACGGCTTCGAGTAAA
>CABDYC010000355.1_pt1 | contig 15661 bp, 13 predicted proteins | sample 3421511 | NCBI WGS metagenome assembly CABDYC01 (sample SAMEA5534336, study PRJEB31848) | metagenome | biome: tundra; feature: field; material: soil | place: USA | collected 2013-05 | depth 0.15 m | reverse complement strand
AGGCGCGGGGCTTTGCCTTGCAATGGGACGTATGGTCTGCGTCTGAGCTGCCAGCCCAATCACAACCGCTTTGTTAGAGCCCATGCGCCGCCCTCGAAATCAGGTCTCTGTGGGGAGAAGGGGAGGCACTGCTGGCGCCGCTACAGAGGCTTCGTATGTCATCTCCTTCGCCGAAGAACAATCGCTCATCAGGTGCCCCGGCAGGACGTGGCCCATGAGATCGCCGATTCGGCAGGGGGAACCCGCCGGCACGGGAAAGGCACAAATCAGTTCTGCAGAGGCCCAGTGCCGACGGCGCTTTTCCATACTGGATAGTCTCCTACCCGTTTGAGTTCATTTGAATGACGGCTCCGGCAAGGCCTGGCGATCGGCTTTCCCGCTCGGTGTCAGCGGCATTTTATCGAGTATCTCAAAGTGGTTGGGAATGGAGTAGTCGGGGAGGTACTTCTTCAGATACTGCTTCAGACCGTCAATCTTCACTTCTGACCTGCAGACCAGGTAAGCGATGATCAGAATCACGTTCTCCGAGTACTTCCGGGCCACACAAACGCAGTCGGTAACACCGGGACAATCCCTGATCGTGTTCTCAATCTCACCCAGTTCGATCCGCAAGCCCCGGATCTTTATCTGATGATCCTCCCGGCCCAGGTATTCGATATTGCCGTCAGGCAGCCAGCGGGCAACATCTCCGGTTCGATAGATTCTCTCGCCGGGATTGCCAGGATTGTCGACGAACTTTTCATCGGTCAACGCCTGGTTATTCAGGTAGCCTCGGGCAAGCCCGACCCCGGCAATGCACAACTCGCCAGCCTCGCCAACAGCCACCTGCCGACCGTCTCGTATGACGTAGAGCTTGGTGTTATGGATCGGCCTGCCGATCGGAACCTTTTCAAAATCATTGTGGGGCGGGCAATCGTAGTAACTGACGTCGACCGTCGCCTCGGTGGGACCGTATAGATTCGTCAGCCGGGCCCCGATCCTCTTTCCCAGGATGTTGTTGAACTGTCGGACGTGACTGGGCGCCAGGGCTTCGCCACTGACAAAAACCCGTCGAACGGATGCCAAGCCTTCCAGAACGCGATCATCCTTTCCTTCCAGATACCCGAGGAAGACGTTCAGCATGGACGGTACGAAGTGCAGGACGGTGACGCGGTGCTTCCGGATGGTTTCAACGATGGCCAGTGGATTGCCTTCACCTCGCGGCATCAGGAAGCAGAGTTTTGCGCCCTGCAGGGCCCACCAGAAAAGCTCCCACACCGAAACGTCGAAGTAATAGGGAGTCTTCTGCAGAATGACATCGTCTCCATCGATCGGATAGCGGTGTTGCATCCAGTGCAGGCGATTCACCACGGAGCGATGCTCGATCATGACTCCCTTGGGTTTGCCGGTCGAGCCGGAGGTATAGATCACATAGGCGAGATCGCGCGCCTGATTGACAATGACCGGATTTTCCTCCGGCCCACGATAAATTCCGGGATCATCAAGATTGACGATCAATCCCTGGAAGGTTGTCCTGCCGGCCGTCTTGGCGTGCACCAGCAGCACTCTGACGCCGGCGTCCTTTAGCATGTAGTCGGTGCGGGCCGGCGGGTTATCGGGCGATAAGGGCAGATAGGCGGCTCCGGCCTTGATGATCCCCAGGATCCCAATCATCATGGCGAAAGATCGTTCCACCATCAGGGCAATGATGTGTCCGGGTCCGATACCCGTGGCTCTCAACCAATGTGCGAGTTGATTGGCCTTTTCATTGAGCTGCGCACAAGCGAGCGAGGGCACACCGAAGACCCTGTCGTGGTCACAGATCACGGCCGTCGCGGAGGCACATTTGGCAAACTGTGCTTCGATTAATTCCTGAACCGTGGCGTGATCCGGGAAAGCCGCCTCGGTGCGGTTGAATTCAGCGATCCTCTCCAGATCTGCTTTGCTGGCGGCACTTGGGGCAAGAGATTCCATAACAGAGCTGAGCGAGGTTCACTGTACCGGCCGGCGGGCCTGCTGGACAAACATCCTTCCCAGAAGGTGCTCATGGATCTGGGTGGTGCCTTCAATGATCTCCATGATCTTGGCATCACGATAGAAGCGCGAAACCGGGGAAGATCCGTGACAGCCAGCGGCTCCCCTGATCTGAACTGCATCCGAGGCCGCCCTGACGGCGGCTCTGGAGGTGAAATATTTGGCCATCAGGGCTTTTTCAAACGCTTCGGGGAGATTTGCGTCTGCCGCGCGGCAGGCGCTGTGGCAGAGGAAACTGCCCGCCTCCAGGTCAGTGCCCATTGCGGCGATCAACGAGCGGATCATTCCGATATCTCCCAAGGGTTGATTGCCTATCTTTCGGGTGGCCGCCCAGTCGACACTCTCGTCAAAGCATCCCCTGCATAGCCCCAAGGCGGAGCAGGCGGTGCTGATCCTCCCATAGTGCAGACCAACCGGCGCGACATGCGACAGGGCAAAGCCGGGTTTGCCGACAACGTTGGCGGGTGGAACTTCGACATTCTTGAAAGCAAGCTTCGCCAGACCGGCCGCGCGGAACCCCATCAGATCATGAATGGGTTCCACCTCGAGACCGCGAGTTTCCCTGGGCACCAAGCAAGCCAGCGAGCGGTCTCCCAGATTCCCAAATACCAGAAATAACGAGGCAAACTGGGCGCTGGTTATCCATTGTTTGGCGCCGTTCAAAACAAAAACGCCACCCTGCGAGGGAGTGAATTCGGTCACCAGGGATTTGAGATCACTTCCGGCCCCGGGCTCCGTCAAGGCAAAAGCCCCGATGATCTCTCCTTTGGCAAGCAGAGGAAGCCATTTCTGTTTCTGCTCCACACTCCCCCACTTCAGCAGCGACATGGAAACCATGGCCTGGACGGTCAGCACGCCGGTCAATGAGGAAAACCCCCTTCCCAACGCTTCATTCAGCAAGCCGAATGTGACCGTGTCCCATCCCTGTCCTCCATACTCGGGCGGAAGACTGCATCCCAAATAACCGGATTTTGCCAGCAGCGATATTACGGACTCAGGAATCTTCTGCTCCCGATCCCATTCCTCGGCAAACGGCTCAACGTTCTGGTTCACGAATGCCTTGAAAGTTCCGTGCCTGGCTTTTTGCTGTTCGGTCAATAAATATTGCATCGGAGCGCTTGCCTGTCGACGCGGTTCTCCTCTGCGGCTCAGAGTGCCGAATCGCGAAATGACCATGGCGGCCTTGAGAGAAACAGGATCCGCTGCCATGAACTCACGGCGTAGCCCCAGCCCTCTGCCAGCCGTTCTTCCTCATGACAAAAGCCGTGGTCGCGTTAAGGGACTTGAAATTCTCGATGTCCAGATCGTCCATCCCTATTTCTAACCCAAAAGTCTTTTCGAGGAACGTCACCAACTGGACCGCAAATAGGGAGTTCACAATGCCGGCTTCAAAAAGGTCATCGTCGTGGTTCAGATTCGCAATATTGATCGAACTCAGCAGGAAGTTGGTAACGGTTTCCCTGACCTTCTTTTCTTCCTCTGCATATACGGCGTTGTTCAACGGGTTCTCTCCAGTAATGAACACTATGGGAAGAGCCGAAAGGAGGCATTGGAGTTTCGGCACATCAGCCGGCGAAATAAGTATAAAAACCCTTTCCGGTTTTGCGCCCTAAATGCCCGGCATGAACCAACTTTCTCAGCAGCGGACAACATCGGTACTTCGGGTCCTTGAAGCTTTCATAAAGAACGTCGAGAGAATGCACGACCGTGTCCAATCCTATCAGATCGGCAGTCTCCAGAGGACCCATCGTGTGTCCGAAGCACTTTTTGAAAATCATGTCGATCTTCTCCACCGTGGAGACGTTGTCCTGCAGCACAAAGGCGGCCTCGTTCATGAACAAGTGGGATATCCGGTTGGAAACAAAGCCAGGCATGTCCTCGACAATGATTGCCTCCTTCTTCAGCCGGGAGAGCAGTTGCAACAACGTGCTGACTGCCAGATCGGAGGTGTGGAATCCCCTGATCACCTCGACGGCTGGCTTCAAATGGACCGGATTCATGAAGTGAACCCCGACCACATTGGCGGGACGCCCGGAGGCGCTGCCTATTTGTGTGATGGAAATGCACGAGGTATTGGCTCCAAAGCAGACCTCGGGCGGCGCCAACTCCCCCAATTTTTGGTAGAGCGGCTTTTTGATTTCCCAATCCTCGGTAACGTTCTCGATGATGAAGTCGCAGGAAGCCAGGTCCTTCAGATCGGTGGTCAGGGTCATGCGCTGCAAAGCCTCATCCCTGCTTGCCGGCGGCAGCGTCTTGGAGAGCAGAGGAGCGAACCGTACGTTGTTCAACACCTCGGCTTGAGCGCGTTCGAGGATGTTTTTTGTAAGGTCAACAACAACCGTTGGCATCCCATGAAGGACCAGGTCGGTGACGACGCCAACCCCGATGTTCCCCGCGCCCAGAACGCCTATTCTTTCCAAGTTCATTGAGTCCGCCTCATGGCCCTGGATCGTCTTTGCTGTCCGCGCAGAGCAGCCCCAGCTGCGCTGGGCTCGCTGGAAGGACTTGCGGCGGTTGCGCTCAGTCTGGCAGCGAGAAGTCTTACCGTCGGACACTCGAAGAGACTGACGATGGACAGATTTTGCTTCACTTCCTTCCGGATCATGGCTATCACTTGGACAGCCTTCAAGGAAGTTCCTCCCGCCTCAAAGAAATTGACGTTCAGTCCGATTCCCGGCCGGCCCAGGACCTTTCTCCATATATTGAGGATAACGGTTTCCAGCCAGCCCGACGGCTCTGTTTCCGCCACCTCGTCAAGACCTCCTGTCCGGAGCCGGAATTCACCGATCGCTTTTGCCACCCGGCTGATGTCATACAGCTCTTCCCCAATCCGCTGGAGGTGCTCCGATCGGGCAGATATGCCAAATCCAAACGCCGGTGGAAGCGGCGGCTTCTCCCCATTGGCCGTTGCCGGCTTGTCGTTCCCTTGTCGAGTCTTGTCGTCCGGATTGTATTGGAGGCCCGCTAGGTATTCGGCGGGAAAGAGCGAGGACTCGCCTGCCTTACTTCGATATTGATCGCCGAGGCTGCTGACGAACTCCCTGGCAGGCAAATTTCTCTCCGTCGGCAGGCAGGTGAGTTCCACAAACCTCTTTCCGGAACTGAGTGCCCGCTGGCCGATCCTGGACAGTACCGTGTGCTCCACTCCTCTGCCCAAGACCCGGCAGCTCAGCAGAAAAGTGTCGAGCTTGAACCGATCGGCTTCCGTCTCATACATTACGACACCGACGAGCCCATAGTCCCCGAAGCGATCAGCCACCCGAACCACCAGGCATCCGGCGTTTCCGCGCTTTAGGTAGTCTCTGATTTCGCTTGCCGAGCGCCGGATCGTGGTGAAGTTGAATTGACTGGTTCGAAAGGTCAATTGCGAGACACGGCTGAGCTGATCCTCGGTTGCTTCAGCCATTTCGACGCGAACCAGGAGGGCCGCGACAAAGTCCTTCAGGGAAGGGGTCTGCGCACGGAAGCCCTCTCTTTGCGCGTTTTCCTGATACATCCTGGTGCGGCTTCGATCCTCTTCGGTCGTTCCCGTGTGATCGAAAGCCCAGATATGCTCGAAAAACGAGGCAAACGACGCAGGTTCCCGCGGCACCTGCAGAGTCAACACACCGGGGCAGTTGATCTCCACATCCGCGCACTCCACAGGGTTGTCATCGATGAAGATAAAACTGTCCAACGCAAGATTCAGCTCGCTCGCGAGAGATTTGATGTTCTCAGACTTGCTGCTCCAGTTGATCCGCCATGAAGCGAGGTGCTCGCGTTTCAGGAGCATATCAGCTCGCTGATCGAATACGTCCAGCACATCCTTTTCGCTGTTCTTGCTGCAGAGGCACAGCAGCATGCCGGCGTTCAACTGACCAACCATGAACTGCTGCAGAACGCGGTGAGGCTCGGTGACCGCGACTCCCCGGGGGCCATCCTCGCCACACACGCCCTTCCAAAGGGTGTTATCGCAGTCCAGCACAATTACTTTGAATGGCTTTCGCTTCAGGTTGAAGATGGTTCGGAAGAGGGCGGTGCCGATGGCGGCGTAGCACTCCGCTGTGTAGGGAATGTCCCCCAACTGATGACCATGAACGTCGTAATACTCGGCGACCGGATAGCGCCGCGACAGGGACTCCGAACCGATGGCTGAAACGCTCGCCAGCGTGCCAGCTCGTGAGAGCAATTCCCGCTCGGCGTCGCCGAGCGCCACCTTCAGTTCCGCATTGGCTTCGACGGCCGGGCTCGCCGGACAGAAACAGAGGACAAGAGGCGCCGGCGTCTGGCTTGTGAACGACTGCAGCGCGGCGCAGAAATCCCGGACATTGCGTTGCAGGTTGCCTGGCAGCCGCGGCATTGGCACCGGAGGAACGGCGGTTTGGAAGCGCTCCGAATCCGAGCCCATCCTGTCGCCGGTCTCATCACGGGTTGCGAAAAGGTTGAATAGTCCGGAATGCTCGAGCAGTTTTTCCTGTTCGATCGCACATCGGTATCCCTTCCGGATCAGCAGGTCGTTGATCCAACGAACCGCCTCGCGGGTGGGATCGTGGATTTCGATGACGATCTGATCGATCTTCGGCCAGTCGCAATCCGCGATGCCCCTGATGATGTCCAGCTCGCTTTTTTCGGCATCAATTTTCAGAAGATCGATCCTGTCGATCTGATTTTCGCGGATGATGTCCGACACCGATGTCAGGCGGCACTCGTGGGTACTGCGGCGAAGCCTGTCGATGGTGAGCTCATTGACATATTCCTGCAGGGATTCGTCGGGGACCGATCCGGCGTTGAGCAGGTTGCGAACGACCGCCTGGATAGCCTCGCGGTCCTCGGCTTCACCGGAATGAAAGCCGGAGAAAACAGAGGAATTCTCATAGAAGGTAAAGGTCGCGGTGCCCTGCCTGTCCGAGACGCCGAAATTAAAGGCCTGGGCGCTGGAACCGTAGGCGTCGCAGTTCGCCGTCAGGAGGTCATACGCGACCGGGGCGGGTTCGAAGGCGTAAATCCTCGGGTTCCTGCAGCGGCTCATTACGAAAAGGGAAAACAGGCCGATGTTGGCCCCAATGTCCACCACGGTGGCTCCGTCGGGCAGGCATATACCGTGCTTTAGATAACATTCGTCCTCAAAGATCTCCTTGTACAGGTAGTCCGTTTCATACTGGTTCAAATGAACGATTTCGAGGCCATTCGGCAGAATGCATCTCTTGCGCTTCCCGAAGCACTGCTCGGCTCTCTTTTTGTCGAAGGCCAGGACACAATCTCGTTCGGCAGCGGCCCACTTCTCCAATTGCAGCAGGATAATGTTGACCCCGTCGCTATTGCTGCGAAACGCGCTCTCCGTCTGCAGCAACTGCTGAAAAATCTGATCGTAGGGCGCAAATTCGATGTTGGCCTGAAGGCCGAAATGCGCCGCCCAGAACTTCAGGGAATCCTCGAGCGGCTCTGCTGTAAAGTTGGAGGCGACTACAAGGCGCGGCGCCGGGTTTTCCTCCAGAGCATCCGGGTGGTCCAGAAGGGTGAAGGCGACTCCGGAGAGTTCCAGGTACGGCTTGCCCGACGGGCCGAAGACCCGAACATTGCCGACCACGCCCTTGCTCTCTCCTTCAGTCTCCGGCAGCAGCGTGGCATGGCACCACAGGGTATCGGGAAAATTGAGGTCCGCTATCTCGATACGTTCAATCGACCGCAGTATGAAAGTCCTGCCCCCGGCCATCATGAAGGGCGCCAGCATCTGAGTCATCGAATCCAGCAGGGTGGGGTGCAGGCAATGTGGCTCGCTTTCCGCACGCCGCCAGGAAAGTCTCCCGAGAGACTGATTGCCCGCCCGCCAAATCGATGAGACACACCGAAACCGGGGCCCGTACTGGTTGCCGTTGTCACGAAGCTCTCTGTAAAAACGCTCAGAGTCGATTACGTCATCAGCCTGCGCCTGAAACTCTTCGATTGAAAATGATTCGTTGACAGACTCTTGAAGGGCTGACGGGCTGCGGTCGATCTCCAGCCTGACAGCATACTGGCGGCGGAGGGGAGCGCCTCCATTCTCGACAGCGGCTTCGTAGAAAGTGTATTCCGCGGTGGCGCCACCATTGTTCCGGACCTCAACTCTTATGATCGTATCGTCCAGCGAAAGGACGACCGGATTCTGGAAGGTCACGTTTCGCACGACACCCGGGGCGCGCTCAAGAAGCTCCTGATGAACAGAGAGCGCCATTTCAATGTAGAACGACCCGGGCAGCACGACCATGTCCCGAAACGCGTGATCGGCCAGATACGGCAGGGAACGGACGCTGATCCTGCACTCCGCGCAGGCCTCCAGCGACGGATCAGGCACGAAGGTGAGAAGATGCTTCATGGCAGGCGCGAGTTCGGCAGCCGCCTCGGCTCCCAATGGAAGTATCTGATCATGGCCGGACCGGCTTCGACCACCACGGAAGCCGAAAAGTTTGTTGCGGGGGTAATCGGGATAATGCTCCAATTCCGGCCCCGTTCGCTTTCGCCGTTGATGCTGTGAAAGCGGTGTTCATTCTCCCCTCCAGGTTCACTTCGATGTCCGCCGGCGAGATGGAGAGCCCCCTGCCAATGGCTCTTGAGATAGGCCTCCTTGATCGTCCAGAGCCGGTATGACATTTCAGGCTTGCGCGGGGATGCAAGGCGGGAAAACCAAACTCTCTCGTATTCGCTAAGGTACATTGCCAGGACACCTTCCCAATCCGCCCGCGGTACCATTTCTTCGACATCAACACCGATTAACCTGTGTCTTGCAAAAGCATACACGCCTACCGGGCTTTGTTGCGACCCTCGTATCACGAAATCATGAATTTCCCCTCTCGATCATCCTTCAAATAGAGCTTGCCGTCAGGCTTGAGTTTCGGGACAAGGACAGGAAGTACCTCCACTTCCCATCCCCCTCACACGCTCGTAAATATTGACGGTTCTGTTTGCCACGGGACTGTTTTGATACCTATGTGTACTAATTAGATAATACGAGCCCGCTGAACAACATTTGTGCCTACTTTTGAAAATTTCCTGTGGAAAAGCCACGGAAGATGTAGCGCTACCAACCTTTCTTAAGCTGTTCATTCCCAAGTGCATCCGGCTTTCCTCCAGTCCGACCGGCTCTATTCGCATCACGACCTCTCGCGCCTGGATGACCATACTCTCGGTTGCAAGGCTGCGGGCATCAGCTACATCCCAATTCCGCCGGGCGTTGATTCGAACCATGCCGGATTGATGACCATCGATGTCCCCGCGACCGTGCGCAAGGGCCAACTCTTCAAGGTAGTAACGAGACAGATCACAAACACATTCAGTGTGGCGCCCGAGCCGCAAACACCACCTGAGATCGCGGTTGTTCCCAGCGTCGCGGCCACCGCAGGCGTGATCAAATGGCGCAAGGTTCTTGGATCGTTCCAACTCACGATTCCTGTCCAAACCAAAGAGGCTTTGCGCGAACCGGAGGAGCGACTGTTATCTGTTTTGCGCTGGATCTCTGGGTCCATTCCCCATGGCAATCGCTGGCACCCTGTGTTCCGCCGTTACCTTGAGCAGACTGCGGGACGGGTGGATGCGCTTGGAGGCGATTCCAGCCAGGCCTCTCCTTCCTCCTCGGGCGATTGGAAGGCACGATCGCGCTGCAAAACCTGGGGCCGTTTTTGTCGCAGTACTCCTAGGCGTTTTGTTAGCGTCCCTTGGGTCGCTCACTGGAACCGCTCTCGCTGTGGTACCGCCAGTGTTAGCAGTGATCCTGGCAGTGGTTGCGGCTGTGTGGTTCAAGAAGTGCCATCCCACATCGTCAGGCTGGCTGCGAGAGTTCCTGGCCGGCGTCGGATTGGGAGCCGCGATACTGGCCATCCTGACCCTCGTTGGAATTGCGGCTTCGCAACTGATACCGTTTCTGTGTGCTTTGACTATCTTGTCAGCAATCGCGTACCTATTGGGTCGCTTCAAGACATGAAAGATCTGGGGTTCTTATCTGCAATTCTCAAGAACGAAAATCCCTGGCATGAGTGATTCACGGTTGCGGTGGTATAAACGCAGGATTGATTGGAACCGCAGAAACAACGACCCCAACTCAGTGACTCTACGTTGATCGCAGGGAGCCTACAGCACCCGAACGTCAACGCGCGGCTCGACGGCTTCAGTGCTGCGCCCGGTCGGCGCGTGAGCCGGGTAGCGCGACGCCTCAGCCCGAACGCGCGTAGAGCTGAAAGGGTGCCCAGTAAAAGGGATTGCGGAACCTGCCCTTGCGGAGCAAGGATAGCTTGGCGGCGCGAAGAGCGGCATCCGGTCCCGCTCCCTTGTCTAACTCGTCGTAAAGCTCATCCATGAGCTGCTCGGTGGAAGCATCCGTCGCCTCCCACAAAGCAGCGATCACGTTGTGAGAGCCGGCTCTGAGGAAAGCCCAAGAGAGTCCGACCAGACCCTCGCCCGAGTACGAACGCTCGCCAGCGCTGTAGCACGCCGAGATCGTGACCAGGTCAGCCCGCAACGGATAACGAATGATGTCGCGAGCGTAGAGTTTGAAGGAGTCGTCTTCGGCGCTGCCTTTCGACAGCACAATCGCCGAGTCGAGCGGACTCAGCCGGCTGGCCGTTCCATGCGCGACAAAATGGATATAGGAAAATCGCTCGGGATTGCTGGCCAGATAGGCTGAGGGAGTCGCCCCCTCCCGAGTAAGTATCTTCTGCTTCGCCGTCGGAAAATGTTTGGCCACGCTTTCCATCTGGGCTGCAGCTTTCGAGAGCTCGGGATATTTATCGTTCGGCGCGACGCTGTTACCGACGAGAAGCAGGTCGCGGTTGCGTTTCTCTTTGCCCACGCGTGCCGAACCCAAGATCCGTAACGAGCTGGCGTTCGCAATCGTCACGTCTTCAATCCAATAGTGCAACTTCGGTTCGGACGGCTTTGGCCCGGGCAGCTTTGTCCCAGGAACGAGAAGAGTTTCGAAATTCAGGTTGTTCAGGCTGCCGTCGGGGATGACGAAAACCTTCGCGTCCTTCTTCAATAACGCTTGTGCCGGCGCGATCAGCATGCGATAGAGCGATTGGCCATCTCTGTCGGCCGATTCGAGAACATCTTGTAGGCCGCCGAGAGCCTTGCGATACCGTTGGACAGCCGCATCGATTTCCGAGCCGGGAGGCAGAGTAAACAAGCTGGCCTTTTGCGCTGTGACTGTCCACAAGTATGACTGTTTTTCGCCCAGCGAGTAAAAAAGAACCGTACCTTTGGCTTGCCGCGCGATTTGCTGAGGGCTCAGTGGCGGAGGCACCGATGAAGGTTCCTTTGCCTGCAATCCCAATCCTTCGGCCAGAGTGCGGGCGCGGCTGAAGTCAGCCCACCGCAGAGCCTCGTCTGTCTTTCCACGCGCCACCAGAAAATGAAGGTAGTCGTCGTAGATGTGCGCAGCGTTGGTAAGGAAAGAAAGCTGAGAGTCTTCATGCCGCACGGTATCGCGAGCCGCTTCGAACGTGGCGAGCGCAGCGCGATATTCACGGTCCGCAGAATCTGGCCGGTTTTCGTCTTCGTAAAGTCGGGCCAGCGAGTGCTCAGCCTCCCATTTCAGAAAAACCGGACAGGCCTTGTCGTGCTCAACTTGCTGAAACGTTTTCTCGGCTTCGGCGGTATTACCGCGACGAGCCGCGATTTGCCCCTGGACGAGCATGGGATAGAGCTCGTCGAGATGGTTCCCACCCTCCCGCGCGATGCTCAGAGCCTGTTCGGCGTATTTGCTCGCCTTCTCGACACCGCCTGTCTGTAGAGCGAGCCGCGCCAGTACTCGCCGAGCGTAGTAGATGTCTTGCTTGGCCTTGATTCCCTCCGCAAGATCCAAAGCCTGCTGAAACGACTGCGCGGCCAGGTCAAACTTGCGCGAATCCATGTAGATGTAGCCGATGTTAGTGAGTTCGTTTTCCTGGTCGAAGATATCGCCCAGTTGAGCTGCTTTCTTCTCCGCCGCCCGAAACACCCCCAAGGACTTCTCGGAGTCGCCGAGCTTGTAATAAGCCCAACCAACATTGCCCTGCGCGACTAAGCCGACGTCTCCGGCACCGATAGCACTAGAAACTCGATAGGAGGCCTCGGACGACTCGATCGCTTCATCGAAGTGTTCTTGCCTCAGTGATACTGCTCCCAAACTGCTTGTTCTGAGTTAAGCCCTAAGGTGCGTTTGCGCTGACTGACCACTAGCCACTGACCACTGCTTTATGCTGTCAGCGCCTCACGGCAGTCTCTCCGTGCAGATATTCCTCCAGCCGATCGGCAAGCCAGGATGCCAATTGTTGCTTTACCCAGCCGGGAACCTGAACGAATTCCATTCCCGCCGATCCCGCAGGGTCACACCAGCAGACTTCCGCGGTTATTTTGGCGGTGACCTGGGTATGGGGCAGCGTCAGCCGCAAAGCAACTCGATCTCCAACCTGCAGCCCAGGCGAGTTGGTGAGAGCGATGCCCACCTCGCTGATGTTGACGGAGGTAGCCGTAAACTCAGGCTGGGAGCCAGTCGAGACATAGATGGGGATCTGCACGGGACAACGAAAGGAGCGCCTTCTTTCGTGCACCATGAGCGGATAGGAAACTCTAAGAGTACGCGTCAGGACGGCCGGAGACAGCGGTTTGACAAGTACGAAGCTGGCGCCGGCGCGGAACGCGCTGGGCATTTCGTCGTTGCTGTTCAAGATGGCTAACACGACGGCTGCCTTGTGAGAGGTCATTTGGCGCGACTTCTTGAGCAGCTCCAGGGCTTCGGCTCTCTCCTTGAAGTCCACCACCAGCGCTTCGAACTTGGAATGGCAAAGTTTGCGGGTAGCGGAGACGAAGTCGGAGCAGACTTCGACATGCATCGCCATTATTCCCATAAACTCGCAAAGAGTATCGATGGTCTGAATATCGCCACTCACAAGCAGAACCCGAACCCCTATCGCCGTCGCGGGTGATCTCTCTTTTCTCGATCCCGTCTTTTTCGATCCAGTCTCTGTCGCGGGGGCCAGGGAATCCGTCATATCACCAGGGCCTCGGGGATTTCCATCTCCCCGTGTTCGAAGGCGTCCACAAATGCTTCCACTACAACAGGGTCGAAGTTTGACCCGGCACTGGAGACGATGATTTGCCTGGCTTCAAATGGGGTGACTGCGCGGCGATAGGGCCGATCGCTGGTCAAAGTGTCATACGCATCCGCCACCGCCAATACTCTGGCTTCAATGGGTATCTCGTCGCCTTTGGAAGGACCATATCCCGACCCGTCGTACTTGTCGTGATGGGCAAGAATAATGGGGAGCACTCGGCGCAAGGATCCCCCGACCGGTTCCAGCAAGGCGACGCCCTTCTGGACATGCTTTCGCATTTCCGCCATCTCTTCCGGGGTCAGGCTGGCCGCTTTGTGCAGGAGTTCCCGGCTGGTTTCGAGCTTGCCCACGTCATGGAGCAGGGCCGCCGCCCGGACATCGTCGATATGCTCCTGGTCAAATCCCATGCGGGCGGCCAGCGCTGAGGCGTACACCGCCACTCTATAAGAGTGATTGTGCGTGTATTTGTCGTTCGAGATGAACTGCTGCAGAATCGCCAAGAGACCGAAATAAGTTTGGCGGAGTTCGCCCAGATGGCGCTCTTTCCGGTCATACAGGGTTCCCATTGCGTATGCCGTGATCAGAAGCAGGCTTCCCCACGTCATGAGTTCGGCCCATTCTTCGTAGCCCAACACACGCGGACCTGAACCCCCAAAAAGACTGGTATTCGTCAATACGAGTACGAGCACTATGAAGATGCTGGCACTAGCCGTGAGCACGGCATGTCTCCGGCCATAGACATACGCCGAGAAGATCGTGGGCAGTGTGTATAGACCCAAAATCATGCGGTGAGAAGCCACCAGCCAGTTAAACAGTCCCGCGATGACGAAGAGAGAAAGCACCAGCCATAGTTCCTGGTTAATCCTGGCCAGACCGACTTTGAACTTAGATTTGAAATCCGGAGCATCCCCTGCCAGGCTTCCTCGTTTGCCAAGGACGCGTTCGTTAATCAGTGTTGATTTCATCCCATTTTCCATATCGACTACGCCCCCCAGCGAATGAGCTTCCCCTAATCTCTCTATCGGCTGAATCTCGTACGACTTTAGTCTTCCAAAAGCAGTTGCCAGTTGCCAGTGGTCAGTTGCCAGCAGGCGCCTTTCAAGTTGACCTCTGTCCTATTGATTTGTAATCTTTACTGGCAACTGGCAACTGGCAACTGGCAACTGGTGTTACCCATGCGCGAAGTCGTTTCCACCAAGGACGCCCCTCAAGCGATCGGCCCCTACTCGCAGGCCATCAAGGCCAACGGATTCGTATTCGTCTCCGGGCAGGTGGCCATCGATCTGTCCACGCAGCAAGTCGTGACGGGAGACGTAGCCGCTCAAACCGATCGTGTGCTGCGCAATCTGTCGGCAATTCTCGAAGCCGCAGGCAGCGGATTTGGAAAAGTTGTCCGCTCCACCGTCTTCCTCAAGAACATGAACGACTTCGCCGCTATGAACCAGGTCTACGGCAAGTATTTCAGTTCCGCGCCGCCGGCTCGCTCCACCGTCGAAGTGGCGCGCCTGCCGAAAGACGTGCTGGTGGAAATTGACGTGATCGCACTCGCGTAAGAAGAACTTCAACCACAGAGAACCCTTCGGCTTCGCTCAGGGCAGGCTCCTTCGGCTTCGCTCGGGGCTTCGGCAAAAATAGGGCAGGCACGGAGGATCAGAGAGGAGCCCGAAAAACTTCTGTGCGCCCCTGTGCCCTCCGCGGTTAAGATTGTGGTCAAGATGTGTTTGAAGGAGGCAAGAATGACGAGGTATGTTGCAGCAGTTGCTCTCATTCTCGCGCTGACGGCAGTGTTCGTCCTGGCGCAAAGCGCGACCAGAAAGTCCACGACTCCCAACACCAACGCTCCCACAAAGGTCACCGGCGACGGAGTGAAAACGCCCTCCGGGCTGATCTATTGGGACATCCGAGTCGGCAATGGTGACGTCGCCAAAGAAGGCAGCCACGTGCGCGTGCACTATACCGGCTGGCTCACCACCGGCAAAAAGTTCGACAGTTCAGTTGACGCGGGGAAGCCGTTTGATTTCACGATCGGCAATGGCGAGGTCATCAAAGGATGGGAAGAGGGAGTCGCGGGAATGAGGGTTGGCGGCAAGCGCCAGTTGCGCATCCCGCCCAATCTAGGCTACGGTGCTGAGGGTACGCCCGGGGGCCCGATTCCGCCCAGCGCGACGCTCATCTTCGACGTGCAGTTGCTGGGTGTGCAGTAGAGAGATTTACCGCCGAGCACGCGGAGAGCGCCGAGGAACTATTTAATGTCCAGCCGAAGCCGCTGGAAGACACCGATGTGCCTTTCCATCGGCAATCGCTTCTTGGCGTGCTCGGCGATCTCGGCGGTGAAATGCTTACGCCTTGACCACTTTGCCGCTGCGCAGACAGGACGTGCATACGCGCATGCGCTTGGTGGTGGCGCCCACGCGGGCATGTACCGGACGCAGATTCACGTTCCAGCGCCGCTTGGTCACGTTATGGGCGTGGCTGATGCGATTTCCCGATTGCGGCTTCTTGCCGCAGATATCACACTGTTGTGCCATGACTGCTATAGATCCTTTCGAGGCCTTGACCGAATCTACTATTCTACCGGATTCGGGCCCTGGCAGACAATTCGCACCGAG
>CABDYC010000354.1_pt1 | contig 15699 bp, 15 predicted proteins | sample 3421511 | NCBI WGS metagenome assembly CABDYC01 (sample SAMEA5534336, study PRJEB31848) | metagenome | biome: tundra; feature: field; material: soil | place: USA | collected 2013-05 | depth 0.15 m | reverse complement strand
TCCGTACATCGCCCCCGATGTTCCGAAGTGCGCACTGGTCGCGACCCAGCGGCCAGGCTCTACGCAGAACACGCTAAGATCCACGGGATCGCTTTCCGCTGGCACGATGCGATCCTTCCCAATCACCCGGTCCTGCTTGCCTCCGGTAACAATCTCGCCGGCCAGAAGCAACAGCGGACGCTTCGAGTTGTTGATCAGCACCAGCCGGTTTACCTCGGCGCTCTCGCGCTGCACCGCTGGCGTGGGGCGCCGCCGCATCAGCCCGCGAACATTTCCATACTCGGTGACCACTACCTCGCCTGATCGCAGCCCCTCGTCCAGCGTGAGAAACTCACTCGTGGCGTAGGACTTGGGAGCGACTACGGGAAACACTGTCAGACTTCCGTGCCGGATCGGCTCCAGCACCTTGTAGCCGGAGGCAAAAGGCTGCTCCCCGGCATGAACCGGCCGCAGGTCCAGGCAGACCATTCCGGCCACGACCACCAACGCCATCACCGCTAAAAATAATCTCGGACGCATAGCTCTCCTCTCCCCCTTTGGCGGGCCGGTGCGCCCGGAGAAGGAGGACTGCCCCCGGGCGCACCGCCCATCTCGATTCCCCCGAAGAACGAAAAAGAAGTCAGACCTTGCGGCCAAAATTAACTTTGCAAGCGTCTAATAGTTGGTAGCATCAGGGACAGGGTCGTCGTACTCTGTTTTCTTCTGCATGCGCGCCACGAAACCGATCTCCGCTCAAGTCCAATCGGCAGTCGCCGATCTGCTGGCGGAGCTGCACGCCAAAGGCGGCTGCGAGAAGATCGGTCTCGCCCGCGAATCTTTCGCCGCGGTCCTTTGTGACGTGGCCACGAAGTATCTGCCCACTGGGAACACCGAAGCCGAGGCTCGCACTTTCCTGCTGACGCTGCGTGTCGAGGAACTCGCACTCGCCCGGGCTTGCGCTGCGGGCAACAACTCCGCCTGGGAACTTTTTCTTACCCGCTACCGCGAAAAGCTTTATCAGTCGGCGTTGCGCATCGCACGCGAGGACTCCGCCGCCCGCGACCTCGCCGACAGTCTCTATGCCGAGCTCTACGGCACAACCACGCGCGACGGCGAACGGATTTCCAAGCTGGCCTCCTTCACCGGCCGGGGATCGCTCGAAGGCTGGCTGCGCACCGTGCTGGCGCAGGAGTTTGTGAATCGCTACCGCCGCACCAAGCGCCTGGTCAGCCTCGACGAAGAGAGCGAAGATGGCGCCCAGTTCGCTGCTCCCGATCCGGAGCCGCTTCCCTCCGCGGACTCGCGCCTGGAATCCTCCACCGACGCGGCCCTAGCTTCGCTTTCCAGCGAAGATCGGATGGTGCTGGCGGCATATTATCTCGACGGACGCACGCTGGCCGAAGTCGCCCGCATGCTGGGCGTGCACGAGTCCACCATCAGCCGCAAGGTCGACAAGCTGGCCAAGTCGTTGCGCAAGAAAATCCTGGCTGGCATGATGCAGCAAGGCATGGCCCGCCGCCAAGCCGAAGAAGCCTTGGAAGTGGATGTGCGTGACCTGCGGGTGGATATTCGTCGCAGCCTGGCGCAAGAATCCCCGGCAGCAGCGTTCTCAGAGAAGGAAGACGTTTCACCACTTCAACAAAAGGTGGCGCCAAGAGCCAAAAGCTAGAAACAGGAAACTCGAAACTGGAAACAGAAGTTAGAAGCTACAAATGCAGAACGTTCCCAAAATCGTGCTGAAGCGGTTGCAGTCGCCAGGCGAAGCATCGCATCCTGATGCCGATCTGCTCACCGCCTTCGCCGAGCAGTCTTTGGCCGGCCGCGAGCGAGACCACGTGATCGAGCACCTTGCCCGCTGCAGCGATTGCCGCGATGCTGTTGCGCTCGCTTTGCCTGCCACCGAAGCCGTCGCGGTCGCCAGTTCGGGCAGCGCTGCCCGAATCGGCTGGTTGAGCTGGCCCGTTCTTCGTTGGGGCGTCGTGGCTGCGGGAATCCTGGCCGTCACCTCGGTCGGCGTCCTGCAATACAGGCAGCGCCACCAGGAAAAGACGCTGGTCGCTACCAGTCTTATGCCCCGGAATCAGATGGCGGATACTGCGGCTCAGAGTCCTCTGCCCCCTCCGCACGCGACTGCTTCGCAGTCGGTTGCTCCGCAAAAGATGGGGAAACAAATTGAGATGGCAAAGAAAGCCCCGTCTCGCGCCCAGACCGCATTGGCGGCGGACCAACTCGCCTCCTCTGCACGTGTAGTCCCCCGCCAACCTCAGCCCACGGGGAACGCAAATTCGGCAGGCGCGATCGGCGGAGTTGGTGGTGGTCTTGGATTCGGTTCTGCCGCTGCCCGAAGTCCCAGAGCCGCCCAGGTCTCGCCTCCGCGCGGCGCGGAGCCCGCCCCGGCGTTGGTCGACCAGTTGGAAACAGTGGGCAAAGCCAAACCTGCCTTGGCGCAAGCCTCCCCTTCCAGCATGGCGCCAGCGCCTTCCCTGCGCGCCGATCCCAGTCTCATGAAAAGCCTCGGAGTGCCTCGCTGGACCATCAGCTCCAGCGGCGCGCTGCAGCGTTCCCTCGACGGAGGCAAGACATGGCTGGATGTGGACGTCGCGGTGGATGACTCAATGAGCGCCAATCTGGTGCGCCGCGCCCAGACCGGAATGAAGACCCAAATGACGGTCGAAGTGACCGGCCTGACTACCGAAGCGCAGTCCGAAGCGAAGTCAGAAGCAAAAACCGAAGCGAAGTCCGAGGCCAACTACGACGCGCCGCCCAATGTGAAGTCCCGGGACAAGCAGTCAGCCCCAGCCGCCAGCGCGATCTTCCGCGCCCTTTCCGTATCTTCCAATGCCACCGAACTCTGGGCCGGAGGTTCGGGTGGCGCGTTGTATCACACCATGGATGGTGGCAATCGCTGGGCCCGCGTGGTTCCTTCCGATGCCGGCATCATTCTCACCGGCGACATCACCAGCATTCAGTTCTCTGACACGCACGATGGAACAGTGACAACATCGACCGCTGAAGTCTGGACCACCGTCGACGATGGCCAGGCTTGGCACAAAGAACAATAAACAACCTCTTACTCTCGTCATCCTGAGCCAAGGTTGTGCTTCGCGAATGCGAAGCGCAACCGCAGTCGAAGGATCCCTTGTCCGCCCGCGCCACCATTGACGCCGCAAGGCATTTCTACAACACCCGCATTTCCAGTTTCCCGCCTGCCGCTTCAGGCGCACCGATTCAGCACCCGCTCACAAACCGGAAAAAGCTGATTACCAAAGTGACGTTTACACGAAATGAGTAGTTCTCTACTATCCATTTCGTGGTTTGGCAGTTCTGGGGGAGGGCTGCCGAGGCGTCCTGGGCTGAAAAGTCTAGGGCGCTTTTTTATTGCCTTTCCTCAGCGGCCCACCTCACTCTACTTCGAACACGCCGCGCAGTATCCCGCCAATTTCCAATCGCGACACCACGATCCGGAACCGGCAGTCTTTCTCCACCTGCCCCTTCAGCTTCTCGAAAATGTCGCCGCTTGGCCAAGTGCAGCAGGCCACGCCAGGCACCCTTTTCTGGATCCTCACTAACGGCGTGGTTCGCCGCGGCATGCCGGTGTGGTCCAAGCTGCCGGAGCCGCAGCGCTGGCAGATCGTCAGCTATCTCAAGTCGCTCACTCCCGCCGGAAAATCTCCCCAGTGACCGCAAGTCGTTTTTGCGACCTTCGCCTCGGCCCGCGCATCAAACGGCAGTGGTACGATAATAGGTTGTCCCCAGGTTGGGGAAGCATTCATAGATCGCCGAGCCCGGCTACGACTGCTCGATGGAGCGTCCGCCGACAGCGCGACGTTACAACGAGGAGACACCAATATGGCAGGCAATGGAATCGTCGAAGTCACTGACGCGAACTTCGACGCGGCTGTTTTGAAATCGGACAAGCCCGTGCTGGTGGACTTCTGGGCGACGTGGTGCGGCCCCTGCCGCGCCATCGCTCCTATCGTCGAGGAGCTGGCCAAGGACTATCAGGGCAAGATCAAAATCGGCAAGATGGACGTCGACTCCAACAGCTCCACTCCCATGCGCTACAAAGTTACCGGCATCCCCACGCTGCTGGTTTTCAAGGGAGGCCAAGTGGTGGAGCAAATCGTCGGCTACAAGCCCAAGGAAGCCATCGCCCAGGCCCTCGACCGGCACGTTGGGTAACGCGGCTTCTGGCTGCTAGCTTCTAGCTTAAACCTCAAACGCACGCGGACTGTATGAGTCGCGTGCGTTTTGCTTTTCTTTGCCGACCTTCGTCGGATTGGATTGAGCCAGCAGCTAGAAGCCAGAAGCGCCCTTCACGGCGTTTCCGGCAAGGTGTACTCGAATTCGTACGAGTGCTTTCCCTCATCAATCTTGATGGTCAGCGTTCCTGCAAGGCCGGCGAGTTGACTAGTGCCGGAATCCGGGACAACCGTGACGCTCAGTTGCGGCACGCCCCGTGTCATGGTGCCGCTGTGCTGCAAGACGAAGCTGCCGCTGCGGCCCTTCAGCGTTCCAGTGACCCGCTCCATCGCGACGTATCCCCCCGATCCCTTCACGATGGTTGCAGCCGAGGAGAGCATAAATCCCTTGCTGGTTCCCTCCAAGTCGCCGTGAAACCGTTTGTCGATCGACATTCTTCCCAGGCCCGCGTCGGCGTCTTCTGCCGCTTGCGGTGTCAGCTTCACGTCAAACGTTCCACTTCCATGACTGGTCAAGACTTTCTCCTTGGCGGGCGCAGCTTGCGCCGCCGGCTGGTTCTGCGCGTGTCCCGAAGCGGCGAGACCCAGACACAGAAAGATCCCTGCAATCCATTGAACTCGGGCTCGATATTGGTGTTTCATAGTTTGACTGCCTTGGTCTGAACCTTGTGGGTGAGCGGTACCAGAAACCTAATACTTCCGTAGAAACAGCCAGCCCGGTTGGTTGAGCTAAGAGCTAGCAGCTAAAAGCTAGAAGCCCCTTAGTACTTCCTCAGCACCCCAATCACGCGCCCCTGTACTTCCACCGACGCCGCAGGCACGATGATCGGCTTCATGGCCGCGTTCGAGGGTTGCAGGCGGATGTTGTCGCCTTCACGGTAAAAGCGCTTCAGAGTGGCATCGCTCCTATCGACGAGTGCGACCACGATGGCGCCGTTGTGCGCCGTCTTTAGCTTCTCGACCAATACGTAGTCGCCGTCGAGGATGTGCTCATCCTGCATGGAATCGCCGCGGACTTCGAGCACGAACACTTCTTTCGAGCGCACGAAGTCGGCGAGTGAGATGGTCTCCGGGTTCTCGACGGCTTCGATGGGCTGGCCGGCGGCAATGCGTCCCAGCAGAGGCAGCACCAGCCCGGTGTTTACGCTCATGGCCTGCTTGAGGCGTCCCTTGGGCGGCAGCAGGTCGATGGAGCGGCTGCGGTTGTAGTCGCGGGTGAGCAGTCCCTTTTTCTCCAGATTGGTGATGTGCTTGTGCACCGTGGCCAGCGAGCTCAGATCGAGCCCGTTGCCGATCTCTTCAAATGACGGAGAGTATCCATGCTCCGCCACGAAGCGGGAGATGAAGTCATACACTTCGCGCTGCCTGCGTGTGATCGCCATGCCGCCATTGTTGGCGAATATAAGGCGAATGTCAAGAAGATTCAGGGTAAGAGCCGTATGCGTAAACGCGCTTGTACGGATCTGTGCGGGGGCGATCAGCGATGGTCGTCCCTACCGCGACAACTGGCTCTGCTAATTTCCGGATAGCCCGTAATTCGGGCGTAATCTCCAAAAGGTAATGATGCTGCTTCTACCTGATCGGCGTCTTCGCTGCCTGCGTAAGCACCTGCGCATATTCCGGAGTGTAGCCGGGTACCGTTGGATCGAAGGCCAGCAGCCAGTCCTGGTAGTAGATCTCCAGAACGGTGGCGTGGTGGCTGATGGCAAACGGCACCAGATTCACCAAGGAGCCGGTCTGGCAACTATTGTCAGGACAGCTTTGCAGGTATGTCTGCAACTCGAGCGGGCCGCTGCCGGTATACCGATCGAAGAGATTGCACCAGTCCGAAGTGCAGAGGGGATAGTTGGCGATGTCGGCCTGCTGCAAACCCTGGGAGCCGAATCCGATTCCGCCCAACACGGCGGCTGCAGCGGTCGCATCCGCGACGACGGTCCTGGTAGAACCGGCGGCTCCGCCCACAATGCCGACCATCAGCTGCTTTGGCGATTTGAGAGTGGCTTCGTAGCCCAGCATGGAAGCCAGGTAGTTCGTCCAACTCGTCCAGGTAAATCCCCAACTGGCGAATGCCTTGGCGCAAGTGGGTTCGCTGGAGATCCCGAGGCAGGGGTAAGCCTCTCCTCCACGGCCCAGGCCAAAGCGGATGTAGCCGACATCCGGATTGCTTCCGTAATGCCGGACTACTTCAGCCATGAATGCTTGGTACGGGCTCTCAAAGGCTGCATGGAAGTAGTTGGGAATCTGCTCGCCCTTGCACGTAGTGATATTGGAAGGGCCGAGACTGGTCCAAACGTATTGCGGTGTGGTGGTGTTGACGGCAGAATCGCCGATAGCCCAGATCACCAGGTTCACTTTCTTGCCGGCGGCGGCCCACGGCTGAATTGCGCTGTCCGTTGAGGTCCAATCATACTGGGGATTCGCTCCCGGACCCTTATCAACGTCGGCCCACTGCACCCAGAGGTTGCCGCCCGAAACGATCGGATTGTTCAGCACGTATTTCTGCAATGCCTGGAACTCCTGCGAGTGCGGGTTGGTGGGCGGGAAGAGCACTTCCAGCGACACGTTGGACGATACGACGGACGCCACCACCGCAATGTTGGCGCTGGCCGACTGTCTCGGGTTAGCCACACTGGTCGCAGTCAGCGCTACTGAGGTATTTTTCGTCACGGTAGGCGCAGTAAACAAGCCGCTCGCCGACACTCTGCCCTGTGACGCTGTCCACGTCACCGCCGTGTTCGACGTATTGGAGACGGTGGCTTGAAACTGGGAGTTTGCACCGGAATTGACCGTCGCACTTGCCGGCGTGATACTGATGCCGATGACTTGGTTGTTGACCGTGAGCGTGAAGTCTCCCAGGCCGTAATTACCTGTCGAGTCCGTGACCCGCACGGCGAAGGCAAACTGTCCGGCCGCCTGTGGAGTTCCCGAGATCCCGCCGGTTTCCCCGTTCAGGGCCAGGCCTAAGGGCAGGTCTTGCTGTTGAAACGTGTAGGGCGCGGTTCCGCCGCTTACGGAAATCACCGCGCTATAAGCCAGTCCCAAAGTCGCCGGAGAGAGCGTGGCCGATATTTTCAGATGGTATGTGTTGTGCCTTGCCGATCCGCCAGGGAACGGTTCCTGCGCGAATAATGGCCGGGGAACTTCCATCAAAAAAAGAAGGGTAAAAGTAAGGTAGGTGAGCAACAACCGCAGAGTGCGAAACCGTAATTCGGTCGCGGAACGAAGCAAGTCGGGGGACATTATCGTACCTCTTAAATTTTCTTACTTGTAAGAGCTGTAAGGTGGGAATAACCCGAGCCTTTTTGCGAATGTAACGAGTCCCTGCTCGACCACAAAGATGTCCTCAGGTCATTGTCCCTATGGACGTGGTAACAGGCCGTCTGCCTAAAGGCGGGTGGCCCACTTCTGAAACTACCCGCACAGGGAAACTGGGTACCCTATTTCTCGCGTTTTTTGCGAGAAAGCCTGCCCTGAGCGAAGTCGAAGGGTGGCGCTGCCATCACCACAGGCCAACCGTCGGCATAGAAAACGGTGATCGCACGCCCGACTTTTGTCTGTGACGAATGAACACTGGGATAAAGAGGAAAACTTCTGTCAGCTATATTTTTATCTGCTTTCGTCTTAACGTCATGCTAATCATCCACAGCTAACTCCCAACACTATTGTTATAATGTAGTAATCGTGGTTAGCAAGAAGAGATACACTCCTCCCGACCCTGAGGGCGATTTCGACCGCATCGCTAACTCCATTACCCTCAATATTTTAGCCGTAAACCGTTGGTTGCAAAGATTTTACCCGGCCGTGCTCAGATCGGGTTCCCGCAGTTCGCACAAAGCAAAGAACTTAACTGAAAGGTATCCTTTTTTCGAGGTCTGAATCTGATATCACTCAATCCGCACGTTCGCATCTGCACCCACATCAAAGTTCACCGGAATCCATTGCGGCTCTCCCGCCCTGCGCGAGGAAAAGCTCTGCTACTTCCATCAGCGCATGATCCGCGGCGTGCCCACGCCGAAAAACGCACGCATCCATCCCATGGCTCTCATCGAAAGCGAGGAAGCCATCCAGGTCGCGCTCATGGAAACTATCAACGCAATGGTGCCCAACACCATCGACCTCCAGCGCGCCGACCTCATCCTCAGGGCCCTCAGCATCGCCGTGAGAAACTCCCGCCGCGTCCGCTTCAGCGCCTGCGAGAGCGAAATGGTCCGCAAACTTCCCGAGTCCGAGCCAGCAGCAGCTTCCGCCAGTGCGCCGGCAGCAGAAGCGGCTGCCCTGTCAGTAGGTTCTTCGCAACAGCGCGAGGCACAACCGGCAGCAGCAGCCCCGGTCCCACGCAAGCCCGCAGGCCGGGTAACGTCGGCCGCCGTCGCGCAAGCGCAAGCCGTAAACGCCCGCCCCCTCCGGGAGTGAAAGTTCCGCAACTGAGAACCGAGAACTGGAAAGAAAGTCAAAGGCGGCGGACAAAGCCTGCCCTGAGCGAAGTCGAAGGGAGTGTCCGCTCTTACACGAGCTTGCCGGGCTTCGCCCGGCGGACAGCCGAGGGCGGCTGTCCCCACACGAGTTATGGTGGGCAGCAGGTTCCCTTCGGCTTCAAGCTCGCGAGTCGCCCGTCCCCACACGGGCTGTGGCGGCGGAGGGACAGCGGTGCCCTAAGCGATGAGCTCAGACCTCGCACTTGAAGGGCTGATCTCCTGCGGCGGGCTGGAGGGTGAAGCTGGTAGCGGTATTGCAGTTTTCGCATCCGGGATCGACTTCGGTTTAGCGGTCCGCTCTTCAAAAAGAAGCCGGCGCAGGGAGCGAAGATCGTTGAGAATGCGGCGGCTCTTGTTCATGTGCAGTTCAAGCTTCTCCATGCTGTACAGGGCAGTGCGCAGTGCGTCCAGGCGGCGTGGAGACTTCGAAATGGATTCCCTTTGGATGTCCGCTTCGACGTCCCGCTTCGCTTCACGAACAGCTTCGGCAAACAGGGCGACGAACTCGTGGGCGCTCTCGATGCTGTCAAAGGGGCTTCCGGCTTTGTAACTCATGGCGAATCTCCTTACTGTTCTTAAGAGGGTCCATGCATCAACAGAGAACAGCAGTATAGCTCTGAACCCGGGACTTCGATCATGAGAATCTTATGATGACAGTAGTTCTGAGCAAGGTCAAAGGCAGCGGACAGGAGTGTCCGCTCTACACTAGAGCTCGCCGGGCTTTGCCCGGCGGACAGCCGAGAGCCTGCCCTGAGCGGAGTCGAAGGGGCGGCTGTCCCCCCACTGTGCAGGTTAGAGCATCCGAAACTTCCTTGGGACTCGTAACTCTAATGGTGAGGATGGCGGCGATTCAGGCCGGGAGGGATGGTTATGTCCAGAGTTTCGGTTCGCATGGTGGCAATGATCTTGACGGTGCTGGCGGGGACGGTTGCTTGCCAGGCTGGGAACGGATCAAGCGCGGCGGTACCGGCTCCGGCAGTAGACGAGGTGAAGGCTACGGCTCCGGGGAAGCAGACGGCGGTGGTGGCGGGGGGATGCTTCTGGGGAATCCAGGCGGTGTTTCAGCATGTGAGGGGCGTGATCAGCGCGACCTCGGGATACGCGGGCGGTTCGGCGAAGACGGCCGACTATGAAACCGTGAGCGGCGGGCGGACCGGGCATGCGGAGTCGGTGCAGATTGTTTACGATCCATCGCAGGTTACTTATGGAGAGTTGCTGCGGGTGTTCTTTTCGGTGGCGCACGATCCGACGGAACTGAACCGGCAGGGGCCAGACGAAGGCACGCAGTACCGGTCGGCGATTTTCTACGGCACGGAGGAGCAGAAGCGCATTGCCGAGGCTTACATCGCGCAACTCGATCACGCCAAGGTTTTTCATCACAAGATTGTGACGCAGGTTGTGGCGCTGCAGGGGTTTTATCCGGCGGAGGGTTATCACCAGAATTATGCGACGATTCATCCGAACGATCCCTACATTGTTTATAACGACGCGCCGAAGGTGGCGAATTTGCGGCGGGAGTTTCCTGAGATGTACAAGGGGAAATAAGGAAGCGAGCCAAACGCGCGATTATTGGGTCGCAAAGAGCGCGACCCGACGCCCCGGTTCGCGCGGCTCGCCCAGATCCTTCGCGAGACAAAAAGCGTCTCGCTCAGGATGATAATTGAGTTGGAGGAGTCATGTTTGAGTCGGATCGCGGTGAAGGCGAGACCAATATGGGGCGGCGAGTGTTTCTGGCGGGCGCGGGGGCGGCCCTGGGGGGCGCGCTGCTGTGGCGGTGGCGGAAGCCCCGGGTGATAGCGGCCGCGGCGAAGTCGGAGCCGGGAGAAGTGACGATTGTGCAATTCTCCGATGCGGGCAAGAGGCTGGCGAAGGTGAAGATTGCGAAGGTGGTGAAGACGGAGGAGGAATGGCGGAAGCAGCTTCCGTCGGGAGTGTTCGAGATCACGCGGCACGCGGATACGGAACTTGCCTACAGCGGGAAGTATTGGAATCTGCACGACGCGGGGCTCTACCGCTGCATCTGTTGCGACAACGCGCTGTTCAGTTCGGCGAGGAAGTTTGAGTCGGGAACGGGCTGGCCGAGCTTTTGGGCGCCGCTGGCCCAGGAGAATGTGCGGGAGATACGCGACACGACGGTTGGCATGGAGCGGATTGCGGTTTCCTGCACAGAATGCGACGCGCACCTGGGCCATGTGTTCGACGACGGTCCGAGACCGACGGGGCTGCGGTATTGCATGAATTCGGCGTCTCTGCGGTTCGTGAAAGCGGCGTAGCCGCGGCAGTACAATGGGGTGCATGAATTCGAGCCTGCCGGTTTTTCGCGAGCCGAGTCCCGCGGAGAAGATCTTTAATCGGTTATTCGGATTTCTGGTGGGGATCGGCCTCGGGTTTTCCTACAACTATCTGCTGCAAGTGCGGGGACGCAAGAGCGGGAAGCTTTCCTCAACTCCGGTCAACCTGCTGGAATGGAAGGGCAAGCGATTCCTGGTGGCGCCGCGTGGGCGCACGCAATGGGTGCGCAACGCCGAGGCCGCCGGCGAAGTCGCGCTGAAGAAAGGAAGCGCCCGGCAAAGATTCCGTCTGCGGCCTCTGGCCGAGGCGGAGAAGGCAGAGATCCTTAAGGCCTACCTCGATACCTTCAAGCGCGAGGTGCAACGCTACTTTCCCGTGGCTGCGGGTTCGCCTGCGGAAGTCTTCGCCGTGATCGCAGACAGTTACCCTGCGTTTGAGCTGCTGGTCGGCTGAGTTTCCCTATAAAGAAAAAATGGAGGACGGGCGATCTGCCCGTCTCTCCATCTTTCGGTGGTTCAACGCGTTCGAGGGGTTAAGGTTAGTGGTGTTAGTGACTGTCGCCGCCGTGATTGGCGTCGCCCGTGCTCTTCAGCTTGACAGTGTCCGAAGGTTGCGGACTGCTCTTCTGCTGCGTCTGCTGTGTCGGCTGAGCTTTGGGGGCGCCGGCTTCGCGGCTTCGTTTGCGTGACTGATGTTTGCGCTGCTAGGATTCACCATATGAGGACGTAGATCGGCGAGGGTTGAGAAAACTTTAGCGGCGCGTGGGTGAAGACTGATTTTCGGTAATAGTCACGAGACCATAGCTACTCGAGGACGCTGTCGTCTAGCTTCTTGCGTTCCCAGGCGGCGGCGGCTTGGACGAAGGCCAGGACTACAGGATGAGGATTTTTTTCGGTGGAGGATAGTTGCGGCTGGAACAGGGTGGCGATGAAGAAGCGGTGGGTGGGCGATTCGAGGGCGCGAATCTCGCCTTGTGTGCCGCGCGCCACTACTGGGAAGCCGGCTTCCATGGCACACCATTCGTACTCGGGGTTGACTTCGAAGTTGCAGAAGAACTCTTCGGTTACGATTTCTTTGTCTTTACCGTAGAACGATTGCAGGTAAGAGCCGGGGCGGAGGCGGATCTCGGGCACCATGCCGGATAGCTTCGGAGCGTCGCCTTTGCGGCCGGTCACGGCGCAGGCTACGGGATAGATCACGATGTTCTTTGATCCGGAGCCGGATCCGGAATTGTTTTCGGCGCTGTCGGCGTCGTGGATGCCGAGAACGTTGCGGGCGAACTCGATCAGGGCGTACTGAAAGCCTCCGCAGGTTCCGAGAAAAGGCCAGTCGCGGCGGCGGGCGAATTCGATCCCCTTGAGCATGCCGTCGAAACTCTTGTAGGGGCTGCCGGGTGAAGCCCAGAGGCCGTCAAAGCTCTCAAGAATGTTCTCCGCGCCGCGGGCGGTGAGCGACAGCGTGGGTATCCACTGGGACTCGACTTTCAGGTCCAGTTTGCGGGCGGCATGCTGCAAGGAGTCCGTGGTGGCGTGGTGAGAACGAAATTCAGGATTGAAGTCACCGAGGATTCCGATGCGAACGGCATTACTCACGGGCTCATTGTACTAAACTGCGCGGCGAGGGCTGGGGACTGGCGGTTAAAGGGTGGTGCGGGTCGGGAGCTGGAAGTGACGGGTCCCGCAGGGCTAAAGCCCGCATCGGATCCTGGACGATTGACGCGGAGCTGAAGCGCCGCTCTTCCACGTTACTGCACGCGGTTTCGCGATCTCGAACGACGCTGTGCGGGGCTAGAGCACGCGGGCGAGGGCGCCCGCGCCACACGTTCTAGATAAAATGCGTGATGTTGAGAAGGCCGTAGAGGCTGAGCAGGGCGAGCGCGGGGCCGCCCCAGATCATTAGGGTGCATTTCCAGCCGAGCGAGCGGGCCAGGTCGCGCTGGCTGCGCCAGGAGATCAGGAAGGTTGGGTTGTTCTTGCCTTTCATCAGGACGACTGGGGGATGCGGGTCGAAGCCGTCGGGCGGCGCGGATTGCGGCGGGACTTGGGCGCTGGGGTTGGGCGCGCTGCCATGCGAGGAGTTGTTCTCTGGGTTGACTGCGACGGCTTGGCCTGTGACTCCGGCTGCCTGCCACGCTGCTGGATTTGAGATGCCGGCTTTCACGAGCGCGGCGGCGATCTTTTGCTGCTGCGTCATGTCCGCCACTTTGGTGGGGCCTGCATCTGGCGAAAGCCGGATTACATGGGCGGATGCTGTGGACAGTGCTTTTTCGTAAATTGCGTCGAAGTCTGGGTTATGCTGAAGGCCGCCCGACAGAGTGAGGCGGCCGTTGCCGTCTCCGGTGGCGAACGACAGCTTTCGTCCTAGTTCGGCTCCATCCACAGAGAACGAAAAGGCATTCCCCGAGATGAGCGATGTGGGCTCGTCGTCGCGAATGGGCTGCGGGGTGAGTTCCAGGCCGGGATTCTCGTCCAGCGTTCCCAGCAGGAAGAGTGCGTTCTTCGGCTTGATGCAGAACTCTTCGACTTTGATCTTGTTCGAGGTGCTCACGCCGTGCCGCGCCAGAAAACTGTGCACGTTGGGCGGCGCTTCTTCTTTGGTGGTGAAGAAGGAGTCACAGAACTCCTGCTGGAAGTCGCGATGCAGGTCGAGATCGGCGCCGCGCGGGTCGACCATGACTTTGCCGGTGTTGTCATCGAGAAAAAAAGGTACGTGCATGCACTCGGCGGCGACCTTGACCCATTGCTTATTCTTGCCGCTCTGCTTCCACTCCCAGGCGACGGTGCGGTAGTAGTAGCAAGGCCTCGCCGTGACCGGCGCAACCATGGTGTAAGGCCCCACGGCGAGGCCGCTGAGCTCGACCATTCCCATGGATGCGCTGCGAATTTTGGAAACCGGCGTGTCGAGAATGAGACGGCGGCGCTGCAACAGGCGGAAGCCTTGAAAGAACAAGTAGATCCCGGCGCAGAGTCCGACGACGCACCAGAAGAGCAATCCAGTGGGGTTCGACGAACGAAGCAGCAGGGTAGATGGCGTCACTGGTTGGATCCGTTGGGGCTGGATTCGGGGACGAGCCCTGTATCGAGGCTAGTGGAGCGGGGGAGCGGCTGGCAGCAGAAAAGGGTGGAGCGGGCTTACGTTGGTAATGGGGAGGGGAGCGTGCGATAAGTTGTTCTGTCCCAATCCGTCACGATAGCTCCGGAACAGGCTGCGGAAAAGTGCGACCACCAAGGCTGAAGCCCACATTGATTCGGGACGCCGACGCGGCGCTGGTACGCTGCTCCTTCCTTCTTACGAGGCTTGGCGGCGATGCTTCAGCAGAAGATAGGCGATGGTGAGTGCTGCGAGGAAGACGAATCCACCGAGTTCGTTTACGCGGGTGGAGAAGAGAGTGTGGAGAACTGCGGCGGAGATCAGGACGAAGCCGAACATCGATCCCCAGATGCCCAGCGGAGATCGCATGGGCAGGGCGGCAACTTCTTGAGGAGTGAGCCGCCAGCGGAAGCTTACATGGGCCGCCAGGGATACGACCCAGGAGAGGATCAGGCCGGAGAATGCGGCTCCCATGATGTAGAGGAAGGCTTGTTTCGGGGCCCAGTTTTCGATGACGAGCGCGCTTACGATGCCATAGGAAGAAACCAGCAAGGCTAGGCGGGGCGAGCCGGAGGCATTCAGTTTGCCGAGACGCGCCGGAGCCCATCCGGACCGGCCCATGGAAAACAGCAGGCGGGAGGCGACATAGAGTTTGGCATTGGCCCCGGAGAGCGCGGCGGTGAGGACCACAAAATTCATGAAGTAGGCCGCGGCTGGAACCCGGGCCAGACGGAGCACGCTGACGAACGGACTCTCGGAGACGCCGGCGTGGTTCCAGGGCATCACGCCGACCAGGACGATCATGGCGCCGAGGTAGAGGCCGGCGAGCAGGAAAAAAGTGAGGCGAGCGGCGCGGGGAATGTCTTTGGGCGAACGCGATTCGCCGGTGGTGACGGCCAGCATCTCTACGCCGCCGAAGGTGTAGATGGCGATGAAGACCGCCAGCAGAGGCGCGATTGGACCTTTGGGAAAGAATCCGCCGTGAGCGGTATATTGCGGGGCAACACGGTCGCTGAAAAGCAGGGCGGCGCCGGCCAGGATGAAGGCGACAATGGTGGCGAACTTGATCATGGAAAACCAGAATTCGAAGCGTCCGAAGGAGCCCACGCTGCGCTGGTTGACCAGGAGTAGCAGAGCTGAAAACAGGATGACCCAGACCTCTCCTGGAACAGCGGGGAACCAGTAGGTCATGTAGGTGGCGGAGGCGACGAGTTCGGCTCCGATGGAGAAAGCGATGGAGGCCCAATAGGCGGCGCGGCAAAGAAATCCCAGATACTGATTGAGATAAAGTTCGCCGTAGACGCCGAATGATCCGGCGGCGGGATGCATGCTGGCCAACTCACCGAGAGCCATGGCAACGGTGTACGCGAGGAAGGCGGCGACGATGTAGCTCAGGATCACGCTGGGGCCGGCCATTTCCAAGGCTGCGGCTGATCCTAGGAGAAGCCCGGTGCCGATGGAACCGCCGACGGCGACCATGGTCATTTGCCCGGAGGTGAGTTGATGGTGGAGACCTTGTTCGTGCACGGCCTCCGGAGTAGAGGGGGCGAGAGACATGGGGCACGATAACAAAAAAGGATAGGTTCCCCCAAGTGTTCGATGGAAACCGGGTTCGGGAGAGAAAGATCTACCCCCAGCGGCTGAAGCCGGATGAATTTTTC
>CABDYC010000352.1_pt1 | contig 15704 bp, 15 predicted proteins | sample 3421511 | NCBI WGS metagenome assembly CABDYC01 (sample SAMEA5534336, study PRJEB31848) | metagenome | biome: tundra; feature: field; material: soil | place: USA | collected 2013-05 | depth 0.15 m | reverse complement strand
CGTTCTTCGATGAGATGCGCGCAGGCAACCCAGTCGCCTGATTCCGTGCCCCATCCTGGAAATGCCCCAGCTGTACGATCCGCTTCGGCCACCAACTGGAAGGCCATTCAGAATTGGTAACGCCAAACGCCCTAGCGTCCAGGAACTCGGTCAGCGGTTGAGTAATCGGCGGATTGAGGGCTTGCCGCGCCGTAGCTGTCCGGATCGGGTCCGGGGTTCAGTCCTTGACCGCGGCGAAGTAGTCGGCGACTTGCGGCCCGTTATCGGCGCGGCGCGAAGCCGAGGTCTGCTTACCGGGTGCTGGCTACATCGTTGCCGTAGGTGGGATAAGGCTCGGGCTCGGTGCTGGTTGGCATTGCGGCGAGAGTTACAAGGTCGGCCTGCACTTGCGCCCATTGCGCGGGGTCCTTCTTGGTGGTGATGGGTGAGTCTGGATTGGCGTAGTAGGTTTGGATGTCTTCCTTGATGCCCGGAGGAACGGGCTGCGCGGGCACGCGCGTGAGGCGGTGGAGCAGATCGGCGTAAGTCGAGTCAGTGAGCGAATAGCCGCCGGGCTGGACCACTCGTCCGGTGTCGAGATCGCGATTCGGCAGCGGATGGCGCGGGTCTAGTGAATGGCGTGGCACAGCCTGACTGGCGGAGGGATTTGCGGGCAAAGGACGCGAAGGCGGAGGCAAGGAGTGCGTATCGGCCGCTGCGGCGCTGGCGGCGGTTGAGCGGGTGGCGATGGGCGGGGTAAAGCGGGCGAGGCTGTAGCGAAGCTCCGATATGGACAGGTCCACGCTGCGGATGTAATCGGCTTCAGTGGCGGCGGTGGGGCCCTTCACGGCAATCATCGAGAGCGGACCGACCTTCGGCAGTACGAAGAACAGGCCGGCGAGGGCGTAGGTGCCGATTCCCGCCTTGCGGCGATAGGTGTCCCATTGAGAGTTCGCGGCCACGGCGGCCACTTCCTTTTCAATTTCCGCGAGCTCGGGCGTATCCGGCTCGGCAGGCTCGTGGCGGCGATGGAGGATGGTGATGGCGTACGCAATGCGTGGGATGAAGGCATGCACGGCGAAGCGGTAGGCACGGACGTTGACGCGGCGGCCTCGCGTACCGGAGAAATCTTCGCTCAGGCCGTAAGTCTGGTAATAGGCGAGCGCAAGCTGGCGCAGAGGCACTTCAAGTCCAACATGGCGCAGATAGTGGACCGGGGCGACGCGGTGATGCACGATCTCGTCGATGTCGAATGCGAACTCGGTTTGGACATGCTGGTGCTCTCCCTGGGCGTAGGTCACAACCTTGCCGTATTTTGTGCCCAGCTTTGGGAACTCAATGGCGACCGCGAGATTGGTGGCCTCAGAATGACCCATCGTGTCTCCAATGTAATGGGAGAGCGCGCCGACGGCGAAGGCAAGCTCATCGGCGTTGCCCGCGTTGCGGAAGAGGTTGACGATGAAATCCCCGGAGCGGACATAGTGGGTGAAGTTGGAGAAAGATTTGTCGCCAAAGGGGTAATAGCCGATGTCCTGGATGACGCATCCACCGTAGGCGTAGGCGCGGGCATGCTCCAGCTCGGCGGGGGTGAGCGTTGGATAGCGGCTGAGCAGGAGGGGAACGATGGAATCCTGCCAGGTGAGATCGATGAGCATCTCATGCGTCAGCAAGGAATACGCGGACGCGCGCCTCTGGCATGGGAGCACCAGCAGCAGCATCAACATCACGACCGCTCGTAAACGCGCCGGCCTCATCGTCTATTCATCGTAGCTGAACCCCGCAATGGAAATCCGTCCGCTATTGCTCATGATGCTGCCGAACGCTCTGGGGTTAGCTGGCGATGGAGGCGAAGTACTCGGCGACTTGTTGCCAGTTGTCTACGCGGACGAAGCCGGTGGCGGTCAAGTTGTGGGGGGCGGTGTAGAGGATTCCCTGACCTTCAAAGCGGAGGAGGTTTTTGGGCAGGTCGTCAATGAGGTAGTCGGCGCGGAGGATGGACTTGTTGCCGCAGAAGACGTAGTGCGTGGGCGGGATGAAGGGAAAGTGGCGCTGCAGCCAGCGGTATTTGGGGCCGAGGGAGTTGGGGACGGCCATGGCCTGGGTGGCGATGAAGATTTCAAAGCGGGCGGAGAGGTCTTTGAGCACGTCCTGAGCGCCGGGCATGAGGGGCAGGTCTTCAAAGAAGTCCTCGGCGTCAAGGAAGGCGCGGAGCTGCTGCTGGCGGTCGAGGGGGGCGATCTCCCAAAGGCCCTTGCCGGCCAGGTCCAGCGGGGTAACGTCCTCGTCGAAGGCCTGGTTGTAGCGGCGCAGGTGCTCAGAGAGCGTGTCCGCTATCACCTCATCCATATCCACGCAGATGCGCCGCACTGGGTACTCCTGGATTTCTCGGATTCAAGAAAAGGGTAGCAGCCGGGGGCGGATGGCTCCAAAAACACTCTGAGCGGACAGCGAACAGTTTCAGAAAGAGGCATCGCCCGCCTGGGATCGTGCATTCAGACGGTCGCCTGTTCGAACATATCAAATCAAAGGCCGTTCCGGAGGGCAAGAAGTCGTTTGCCAAGACGAAGGCGGGACACCGCCATTCGCATTCTACTCAGTGCGACTAAATTCAGCGTTAGAAATTTCCGGCACATCGGGCGGAAACCATACGCGCATTTCGCGATTCCTCGAATCATAGACGGCCAAATGCCCACCTTCACTCACTGCTATGCCAGCGACCTCGTTTGTGTGGCCTCTAAGCGTGAGTCGTGCTTGGCCGCTTTCTGTATCCCACACTCTCAGTGTCCCGTCATAAGAAGCAGAGACCACCAGTCGTGCATCAGCGATCAATGCCAAACTGTGAACGACGTGAAATCCGATCTTCTTCGTCTGGATTTTGCGCCTTTCCTCCAGGTTCCAGACATCTAAAATCTCGTCATAAGAAACAACCATCACAAGCTTTCCGTCCGAGCTCATCGCGACAGTACCGGCAAAGCCAGATCGGCACTCCAAGGGGGAGATGCGCTCGCACCTGTCGCATACATTCCAGACCCTCAGTGTACAGTCCGAAGACACCGAGGCACCCAACTTCCCATCGCTACTCAACGCAACGCAATAGACAGGACCGGAATGACCTACCAGAGGAGGCGGCAACTCGCACCCCTGTTCCAAATCCCATAACTTTAGCGTACCGTCGGAAGAAGCCGAAACGGCTAGGCCTCCATCGCCGCTCAGTGCAACGTTATTAACATAGGCTGCGTGGAGCGGCGGCAAGGGGCGTGCCTGTCGACCGCCATATAAATCCCAGACTCTGACTGTACTGTCGGAGGAAACTGAGACCACTCGCCGACCGTCCCCACTGATCGCCAAGCTATACACATTCCGAGCGTATCCCTCGAGAATGCGCATGGGCCAAATCGTCTTACCATCTGAGTTTGCAGCTGCCGCCTGTGGTAGCGTGAGTCCGCGCACCTTACTCAGATTCAAGCCGTGAAGAGCCGTTCCATCAAAACATGCGCCGCAAACATTGGTGAAATCCATGTTTGCGTTCACAAGATTCGCCCCCTTTAGGTTCGCATCTTTCAAGGTTGCGCCACTTAACAAGAAACCGCCGAGATCCACCCCGCACAGGTTTGCACCACTAAGGTCAGCGTCTCGTAAATCGGCACCCGTCAGATCCTCATTTTCCAGGTCAGCTCCGGGCATCCGCCTATATTTGCCCGAGCGGAGCATATCCCTTGCGAATTCGCGCATCTGAGGGGTCCACCGTCGGTCGCTCCAGGGCGTCCTGTTTTCCCCTCTGGATGCCACATTCACGAGAAGAAACTCCATGATTGAGCGATGGGCGAATTTCCAATTCCCCAGTGCGTCATTGTGGAGGAGTGAGCGTTCTCGAACCTCGCAAGGGACCAACTCGACGCCATACCGCTCAGCCATTTCTTGGAGCTGGGCCTGTGGAACCCGATCCAGCCCGGCCGTAAAAATACTCACCGCGAAATCCTCGGAGAAACGGAGGAGGCTCTTTGGCGACATTGCCGACAGCTTCTTATCCTTCTCGCGCTTCAGCCATTTATCCACGATGATCCTATAGGCCTGAAACGAATATTTCATTTCTTTGGAGCTGGATGCGATATCCTGAATGTACGTCAGGAGTAGCGGTCGGTTAAGAAGGTCTCGAAAGCGGCGAACGGCCATTTCCGCCCTTAGCCGAAGAATTGGATGCCGCCAGATGCGAAACCTCACAGCGATATAGTTGCTCACTTGCCAGTTACTGAATGGCGACAAATAGAGCCGCCTGACCGTCGGATCCGTATCCTCGGACAGAGAAACGGGGATAATTCGAGAGGGAAGGTCGATTTTCTCTGGAACACGCCGGTCGCCTGTAAGAAATTGCGTCCTACAGGTAATGATGACGGAATAATACCTACCTGCGAGCCTCATTAGTTCCCTAAGCCGGCTGTCAAAATTGTCTATCGCGGCCTTGTCTTCGTCGAGCGCATCCAGCAAGAGAATTGTCCGGCTTTGAGCGTTATGGTCAATTTTGTCGATAAGGGCATCCGCATTATCACTGTTCAGCGGAATGATGACGGGCTTGAATCTCTTGCTTCTCTTTCTCGATTCCCTGCAATGTGCATAAAATCTCTCGAGAAATTCTGTCTTGCCCATCCCAGTATCAGCAAGGATGAGTGTGAAACGCGCCCGCAGAGGTGGACGAAGCAGACTATCGATCTCTGCGAAAATCTGCTTTCGTTTGGCGCCTGAATTGGGATCTGCTGGGTTTATATCCTGACAGTCCGGACAGACGTAAGGATTCCGATTGTTGACCAACCAATCCTTGATTTCTACTGGCGTGAAATGATCCTCTTCAACGCGCCTGCTGAGCTGACGGCCTAGGATATACCGGTATAGGGTGAGCAGGCGGTTATATACTGCACCGATCATCATCAGGATTATGCCAGCCATCACCTTCCCCTTGACATCCAGAGTGAAAATGAGGCCGCGCAATTCTATGAGCGGTGAGAGAACATCGTTGGGCAAATTCAAGAGCAAATCTCCCTAGGCCACGAGGGGGGATTAGATGACGGGGTGCATCCAATAATAGCCCCTCAGCCCGCATGGCGTGAATCCCGAACACATTGACCCCTTTCGGAGGCCAGAGTAGCGCCCTTTTGGAGGACGCTAACCTATTCCGGGCTTGCCTAGCTACCAACTTGCTTGGGTTTGCACACGGCGCGGCCGGCGCTGGGGTTGAGGGTTGAGGCGGGCGGGTTACGGGGATTTGGGGGCCGGGGCCAGCGGCGCCATGGAGGGGTCCCAGTAGAGGAGGCGGCCGCAACTGTCGCAGGTGAGCAGTTCGCCTTCGCGGAGCTGGTTCCAGGTCTGGGGGCGGACGCCCATGCGGCAGCCGGTGCACTGCTGGTTATCGACGCGGGCGATGCCGGTGCCGCGAGAGCCGGAGATGCGGTCAAAGCGGATGAGCTGCTCGGGGTCGATGAGCTGGCGGAGGGCTTCGCGTTCGGTGTTGAGAGCGGCCAGCTCGGCGGTGAACTCCTGCTGGCGGAGGGCGACGCGGGCGCGGATTTTTTCGAGAGCGGCGGCGAGGGATTCGACCTGGGCGCGGGCGGCGGCGAGTGCGGCTTCCTGGGCTTCAGAGCGCTCCAGACTGGCGAACTCGTCGTTTTCGAGGCGGTCGGCTTCGGCGGCTTCGAAGCGGATTTCGTGCTCGATGGCGTCGGCCTGGGCGGGGGTTTTAACGGAGTCGAGCTGGGTGCGGAAGCGGGCTGCCTTCTGGCGGTGGGCGGCGATTTCGCGCTCCAGGCGGGTGCGCAGGGATTCCTCGCGGTTGAGCAAATCGGAGGCCACCGCGGACTGGCGCTCGGAGGCGGCGAGAGCGGCTTTGGCCTGGGCGATCTCAGCCGGCAGGGCGCCCAAGGCGAGGGTGAGGCGGGCACGTTCCAGATCAACAGCTTGCAGTTTTACGAGATTTTCAATGTGCGGTTGCATCTGTGTGATGAAGTTTACGGCATTTGGCGTCTGTTAAGGAAATCCGGGGCAGGGCGTAGGACGGGAATGGGGCACGGCGGAAAAGAAAGGCTTGTACCCATCCTGGGAACATGATATTGTGTTGGTGTGCGCATTATTGCCCGAAGCACGTTGATCCGGTTTCTCGACAAGTTGGAGGGGCACAAGGATCACCGTGCGCTGAAGGCTGCGCTCGACGCCTGGTTTCAGGAGGCGCGGCAGGCAGAGTGGAAGAATTCTTCCGACGTGAAGGCCAGTTATGCTCATGCCAGCATTATTGGCGCGGACCGGGTGGTCTTCAACATCAAAGGGAACGCCTACCGGCTGGTGGTTGCCGTGGATTATCAGCGAGCCACGGTCTTTATCAAATGGCTGGGAACGCACAAGCAGTACGACGCAATCGACGTGAGGACGGTTCAATATGCAACTGAAGCCCATCAAGACTGATGCCGATCAGGAGGCCGCTTTGCTGGAGATAGAAAGGCTGTGGGGCGCGACAGAAGGCACCGCCGACGGTGACCGTCTGGAGATTCTCATCACGTTGGCGGAGGCCTACGAAGAGGCTCATTTCCCCATGGATTTGCCGGACCCGATTGAAGCCATCAAATTCCGCCTGGAGCAGCAGGGCGTGGACAAGAAGGCTCTGATCGGAATCATAGGGAATCGCAGCCGGGTTTATGAGGTTCTGCGCCGAGACCGCGCCTTGTCGCTGACCATGATTCAGAAACTGAATCAGCAGTTAAAGATTCCGGCGGAAATTTTGATTCGCCCTATTCGCGTGAGGAAAAAGAAGCTGGCGGCTTGAGGTGGTTTCCCAGGTCCGAGTATCCGGACCTGGGGTACCCAGGTTGGTTGGTTGGCCGGTATGGGGACCTGGGCCACCCGCCGGGGAAAAGGGAGACGGTCGGTCGGGGTGGCGAAGCCCGGGGGTCTCCCACCCTTTCGCATCTTTTTCTCGAAAAGCCGCGAAAGGATGGGGCAGCCGGCTGGCTGCCCACCGGCCCAAGTGATATGATGCGGAGCCAGAGGTGATGCCATGATGAATAGCGCTGCGTGTTTTCAGTCGATTCATCCGTTCCCAGGCGCAAGCGGTATCTTCGTGGGTTTCTTTGTTCCCTGCCTGCTTTGGGCATTTTTTTATCGCTCAAAAAAGGCTCCATCCTATGACATGGACCCCAAGGGAGTGGTGGGTGCGTTTGAGCCCTTCCTCGCACGATATCTCAGGCTCTCAGAGGCAATTGTCGGTTTGTCTACCGGATCTATCGTTTTGTTGATAGGCTCATCTGTATTCCACTCCCAATCTGGACATCTACCGTGGTTCTACGCCTCTCCGTTGTTCTTGCTCGCATTCTGCATTCTCTACGCCACATTGTTCAGTAGCTGGATTGCTTTCCAGTACGAGGGCTACCGACATGGTGACAAATATATGAAGTATGGTTATGCCATTACAGAAACGCTGGGTTTTTCATCGCTGGTGTGCTTCGTCTTGGGATATATGTCGCTCATTTTTGCTGTGACCAGATGAGCACAGGTGCTGTTATGCTTGCAGGGTCCCGGGTTCCCAAACCTGGAGCACTAGCCCCAGCTGGACTCTATCCAAAGAGTAATGGATGTTCGTGCTTCACAACCGAAATTGCGGCTTGAAGCTCCGAAAATTGAGCATCGATCTCAGCCCGAGCTGACAGGCCAAAAACACTATCTACCATCGAACACATTCGAAGTAGCAATGTTATGGATTGTTCGGCTGCGTGGCATACCATTTTCATGTCCGGCCCAGTAGTCAACATCGATTCGCCCGTTGTAGTGCTCGCTGTTAGGCCAACAGCGGACATTGGCAACGTGTGCTTATGTGCGCAGAATATCCAGTACAGCTCTTGGTATGCTAGCCCGGCTCCAACAGCTTTGGCGCGCTCTACGAGTGATTTCTGTGCCCATCCTTTGCCTGCCTTTGGAAAGTACTTAAGGAACGGTGCGACTTGAGGATGCAGGTTACGTTCGTAGCGCTTGTATACTATGCGACGACCCCCAGGAAGGCGCTTGTATCCTAGGATCTTTCGTGCCTGAAAATACTTGTCAACATTCTCGAATTGGCAGTACCTTCGCGAGCGTCGCACCGGAGCCATGCCGATATACAAAAGGTCGACCACGTTCTCAAACAGCACGGCGCACAACGAGAGTCCGTCGCTGCCGCACCCGCATCGACATAGCACCTGAACCGCATGCGTGGTCTTGAGCGCCTTTGTGAAGATAAAATGCGCTACAAATTTATGCTCAGAATCCAGACCTACCGTTTGCATGGCGGCCAATATTGACTGGGCAGTTTGCAGCGCCTTGGTTCCGGCATCCAGCAGATCGGCGGCATTTCGTAATTCGGCCGCAAAGTCCTCGGGGATTACGAATGGGGCAGATACATAGCGGGCTTCTGTCATTTCTTTCCCTTGTTCGGTCCGTCGGTCCTTGCGAAATGCGCCGATGGGGGGTGACCGGCATCCCAACACTGGTAAATGGATCAGAATTGGATACCCAAGGCCCGAGAATCCAAACCTGAGACACCCATTTTGTTGTAACTGCGGAGCAAGTTGGCCCCACCGCAGGTGCTATTCTTCCTCTTCCTCGACGGGCCGCTTGGCGTTGGCCAGGATTTTGTCGGCTACCAGCTGCGGGACTATGTCGTAGTGGTCCATTTCCATGCGGTAGCTGCCTTTGCCCTGGGTCATGGAGGTTAGCAGGGTTCCGTAGGTCAGCATCTCGGACATGGGGACCTGGGCGTTGATGAGCGTTGTCCGGCCCTTGGAATCCGTGCCTTGCACGCGGCCGCGGCGGCTGCTGAGGTCGCCCATGAGGGTTCCGGCGAACTCGTCGGGGGCTTCGATTTCGACCTTCATGATGGGTTCGAGCAGGCAGGGCTTGGCCGTTTCCATGGCCTTGCGGAAGGCGATGCGTCCGGCCATCTTGAACGACATTTCGTTGGAGTCCACGTCGTGATAACTGCCGTCGTAGACGGTGGCTTTGAAGTCGACGACCGGGAAGCCGGCGAGATAGCCGCGGGCGTCGACTCGACGATGCAGGGGGATTTCCAGATGGCGGGCGGAGTGATTACGCTCCCCGGCCTGAAGTACACGGCGCCGGGAGCGACGATCCAAGTGAAGGGCGCGCAGGGCGAGGGTGAGGCGGGCACGTTCCAGATCAACAGCTTGCAGTTTTACGAGATTTTCAATGTGCGGTTGCATCCGTGCGATGAAGTTTACGGCATTTGGCGTCTATTAAGGAAATCCGGGGTCGGGCGCAGGACGGAGATGGGGCATGAGGCTGTTGTGGATGGGGACGGAAGGGCGCAAACGCTTTGCGGGGAAAAGGAAAGTGGCGGGCAGCCCCGTTATTGATTTGTAAGGGACAGAATCGCGCGCCAGGAACCTGACCTGCCGGCTCACGAGCGCGGAAGACGGACCGGCTCTCTTGACCCGCTGCTCTCCTGGGGTTGATTTGCGGATCCGTTTGCGGGTCAGGGGCAACCCGGTCCGAAGTTTTCCCTGCCTCCAGTACCCATAAACGAGAGGTGTTATGACATTGGAATCGGTAGAGATAGCCAAGCGAGTCGAGCGCCGTGTTCCTCCGGAACGCGCAACTCCGGTGACGGTTCAGGTAAGCCCTCGGTCCGTCTGCTTCTTTTACCATCCCCAGGCGCCGGGACGCCGGTTGCAACTGGATGCCGACGACCGGGGCCTTGTGCGCTTTCATGCACGGGCGCTCACAGGCGCCGAACCCACTGAGTTTCATTTGGAGTGCCATGGAAACGATGGCCAGATCGAGTTGTACACCATCTCACTCAGTTCCGATATTCGCTATACGGCCTGGATGAGCGGAGCCGAATTGGAGCCGGCAGCGATGGTGGAGGGGGAAGAGCGTCCCGCGCTCGAAGGCGACCCAATGGCGCCGTCGAACCTGGAGTTGGTTTCCAGGGGATATCCACTCAGGCCCGATCCGGCGAAGGCTCCGGCGCAATATGCACGCTGGCTGAAGAATGTTTCGCGGTCCTACACCTGGATAAGCACGCGCCGTGTGGCACATCCGGAGTATGGCGATGTAAGGCGCGGACCGTTCGAGAAGAGCCGGCCGGCGCCGGCGCCGAGGGGCGAGCCGTTTCGGCAGAGCCCGCAAACCGTATCGGGATGGATGGCCAACCACACCAGCAGCAGTTGGTGTGGCGCCTACTATACGCATCCCATCAACCAGTTCGCGTACATCCAGGCCGACTGGATTGTGCCGCAGGTCTTCGATTTCCCCAACTCGCCGGGTTTTTCAGCGGTTGTGGAGTGGATCGGACTCGACAATGCAAAAGTGGACCTGTACCAGGCAGGCACGGGAAGCGAGTGCTTCACCATTTTCGGTTACCAGATCACGACCTACTTCATGTGGATGGAGAGTCTTCCGTGGAACTGGTGGGAGATTCCCAACTTCCCGGTGTCTCCCGGCGATGAGGTCAGCGTGGACATCTGGGTGGCAAACGAGTACGGCACAACCATCTACGAGGATGGCAATTTTGACGGACTGACGTGTGAGGACAACAGCGTCTGGTTCTATCTGAACAATGCGACCAACGGCGCCAGTTTCATGGGGACGTATCCGACGGTTCCCGAATCCGTTTATGGGCTGAACAGCACGGGCTTTTCCGGGTACACTGCCGAGTTCATCCTTGAGCGGCCAACGATCAACGGCATTTTGACTCCCCTCGCGCTGTTTACGCCGACCCCGATGTCCAGTTGCAGTTACGGCGATGCGGAGGATGGCGAGTACAACCTGTTTGCGCTGGGAGCCGACAACGGGATACCGCTGTTCGACCGGCAACTGACCTACCTGAACATGGTGGACCCGTCCGACCACAATCGACTGCTGGCGGAACCGTTGGCGATTCCCGACCCGAACAACAGCGCCGATGCCCAGGCGATCCTGTTCGCCCGGCAGATCTACCCATAATCCGGATCAGGAGAAGCTGCCGCGGCCGCGAGGGGTACGATCCGCAGCCCGAAGCAAACCTGCAGAGCCGAGGCAAGTCGGCAAGCCGGCGGGCTTTTATGGTTTTCCTCCCGGCATTTGTGGAAGTATCGGGTGACTTCTCCGAGCAAAGGATTGCGATAAACCGTCTCCATTTGCCGCGCCCATGTGATAGTTTGGCTTGGGTCACACCGTTGCCGAATCTACGAGCGGCGGAAACTCGGCGAGGAGACTGCAATGCACTGGACCAAATGCATCCCAAGGACCATCTTAAGCTGCGCCTTAGGCCTGTTTTCAGGGGCTGTGGCGCTGGCCGCGGGAGGACAAAACCTGCCCGCCCATCAGACGCCTCAACCCTCACATGAAGCCAGCGCCGCCAGTGAGCGGAACTGGTGGAAGAACGCCGTGATCTACGAGATTTACCCGCGCAGTTTCCAGGACTCGAACGGAGACGGCATCGGCGACCTGAGCGGCATTACGCAACGGCTGGACTACCTCAAAGATCTTGGCGTGGACGCCATCTGGCTGACACCCTGCTATCCCTCGCCGCAAGTGGACTTCGGCTACGACATCTCCGACTACAAGAACATAGACCCGCGGTACGGGACGCTGAAGGACTTCGACCGGCTGGTTGCCGAGGCGGGCAAGCGGCATATCCGCGTGATCATGGACATGGTGATGAACCACACCTCGGACAAGCATGAGTGGTTCATGCAGTCGCGGTCGTCGCGCGGCAATCCGTACCGCGACTGGTATATGTGGCACGATGGCAAGGGCGAGACCGCAACCGATAAGGGCGCGCCGCCGAATAACTGGCAGTCGTACTTCGGCCACTCGGCGTGGCAGTGGGACTCTGGTACGCGGCAGTACTACTACCACAAGTTCTATATCCAGCAGCCGGACTTGAACTGGGATAACCCCAAGGTGCATGAGGCCTTCAAGGACATCATCGGCTTCTGGTTGAAGCGCGGGGTGGGCGGGTTCCGGTTCGATGCAATTACGAACCTTTTTGAGGACCCGAAGCTGGCCGATGAAGGCATCGTCAAGAACAAGAACGGCAACCCGGTCATCAATGCATACGGCGACCCGCAACTGGACGACTCGAAGACCAACAACCTGCCCGGCGTCCACCCGGTGATGCAGGAGATGCGGGCGCATGTGGACACGTTCAGCTCGGATAAATTTCCCGGCACGCGGGTGCTGATCGGCGAGACCTACATGGAGAACATCGCCGAGCTGGCCAGGATGTATGGGCCTGCGGACAAGCCGGAGTTTCATCTGCCCATGGACACGCAGGTAGCGTTCATCAACAAGCTGGATGTGGCCGTGTTCCGCGCCCGGCTGACCGGCGTGGAGACACAGATCGGCGACAACACGCCGCTGTTGCTGTTTGACAACCACGACAACCCGCGGCTGGATGCGCGCTACGGCGACGGGGTGCACGATACGGACATTCAACGCGCGATTGCAACGGTGCTGTTTGCGAGCCGGGGGGCGGCGCTGTTTTATTACGGTGACGAGATCGGCATGAAGACCACGCCGCCCACGCGCAAGGAAGACGTGAAGGACCCGATCGGCGTGACCGGGTGGCCCAGGGAGAAAGGCCGCGACGGCGAGCGCACGCCGATGCAGTGGGACGGGGGCGCGAACGCAGGATTCTCGAAGGCTACGCCGTGGCTGCCCGTGCCGCCCAGCGCCGCGACGATCAACGTGGAAGCCGAGAAGAGCGATCCGAATTCGCTGTTGGCGTGGTACCGGAGCCTGATCCGGCTGAAGAAGACGAATCCGGCCTTTACGCACGGCGAGAACACGATGCTGGACACCGGCAACATGAAGGTTCTGAGCTGGCTGCGGCAGGCGGCAGGAGCGCCGGCGGTGGTGGTGGCGGTGAACTTTACGGCCGAGCCGCAGACCGTCAACCTGACCGCAAGCGGCGCGGGCTTGCAGGCTGCCCACGTGAAGACGCTGCTGAAAACTCCCGGCGCGGCCGATCCGGTTTCGCTGCATCGGGTCGCGCTGGGGCCGTATGGGATTTATATCGGGGAAGTGCGGTAGCGGGTTCGGTTGTTGTCGTTGGCCGTGTAATTTGCCGGTCTTGGCGATCCCGTATAATACAGCGTTGTCCGCCGCGGCGGTCAAGCAGGAGCTGGATGCGGACATGGCGACCTTCGGCTTCGAGATTGTGAATGTGCTGGTGACCGATATCGTTCCCGACGCCAAGGTGAAGTCGGCGATGAACGACATCAATGCCGCGCAGCGCGAGCAGGTGGCCGCCAACGCGCGAGGCGAGGCAGAGAAGATTCTGGTGGTGAAGAAGGCCGAGGCCGAGGCGGAGAGCAAGGCTCTGCAAGGCCAGGGCATCGCCAACCAGCGCAAGGCGATCATTGAAGGCCTGCAAGTCTCCATCGAGCAGTTCCAGAAGGTGGTGGATGGGGCATCCTCGCGAGACGTCATGCAGTTGGTGATGGTCACCCAGTACTTCGACACGCTGAAGTCCATCGGCGAGAGCGACAAGACCAACACGCTGTTTCTGTCTCATTCTCCTGGGGCAGTCAAGGAGGTCTCGGAGCAGATTCTTGAGTCCATGGTAGTGGCGGAAAGGGCGAAAGGATGGGGCGCACGGCTCCGTCGGCTCTTGTAGATTGAATATAGAGAACGAGGGACGAAATGACCGCGGACGACCAGGCTCCGTTGCACCACGAAATCATCCTTTATGCCACGCCGGATGGCAACGTCCGCGTCGAAGTGCTGTTTGAGAGCGAGACTTTCTGGCTCAGCCAGAAAAAGATGGCGGAACTGTTCGGCGTCGGTGTGCAAACCATCAACCACCACCTTCAGGAAATCTATAAGTCCCATGAATTGATTGAGATGGCAACTATACGAAAATATCGTATAGTTCAAACCGAGGGCGCTCGGGAGGTTGCCCGCGAGGTGGACTTTTACAATCTTGACGCCATCATCGCCGTCGGCGGTCAAGGAGGTCTCAGAGCAGATTCTGGACTCCATGGTGATGGCGGCGGGGCGAATGGGTGATTGAGGGTATGGTTTTCCTGCCCTATCGTCAGAACGATGGTGAAATGATGGGGCACCCGTCCGGGTGAGGACAGTGCGTCTCTAACCTCATTTGACTGGGGGCCTGATCTCTGGGACGGGCCTTGTCTGCGCCCCGTAGAGGCCATGGAGCTTGAGCAGAAGTCGGGTGTTATTCAAAAGAGTGTGCATTGTGGCGATTCCCCACAATGAGAAGAACTCGCCCGCGAACTGGAGCCACTTTTGAGACGCCGGAGCGTGCGCACATAGGATGCAAAGGATGCAATTGATCAGCAGGACCGCCGCCGATGCTACATACGCTGCATTTACAGGTTCCAGCATCTGTTTGCTTCCCAGCCATTGCCCAAATTCGCTGCTCGAAACCCAGAAAAGCCCTATCCACAGCGCCAGCGCAGCTCCGAGAAGAACGAGGCATAGAGAGAGTATGTCCCTGGCTTCATCGTGCATGAACGCGGCATTTGCTGTGTCGCCAAGCCTATTGATCAGCAATGCGAGTGCCAATGCCGACAGAATCGGCTCAGTCACATAGGCACGCGCTGTCTCCGCTCTGGTCATGGGCTTGGGTTACCGGCTCAAACTTTCGTCAATTCTTTCGATGATAGCCTTCGCGAAACGCTTCACTGCCGAGCGGTCCTGGCCCGCAGCATACCCTTCGACGAGATCCCGGGCCTCTTCTATTTCGATTCGTGCCACATCGTCCGCCACCGTGAAGCCGTCCTTTTGCCCGTCCTTGTAGCCGTAGAGACGTATTTTGCCCTTTCGGTAGCCTGTCATGGCCATATCGAGTGCCGCTTGGGGGAGCGTGTCGGGCGCGACAGTCAGTCCCCGCTCATTCCGCATGTCTGTGGAGAGTTCTCGGACGCCTCCCCGTTCCATCTCATCGTAGAGCCGCCGAAATGAAGGGCCGAGGTCTGGATTCGGAATGCTGAGAGTGACGCGCAGACGTGTAACCTTCTCGAATGATTTGAGGCGAACTGCCACCGTCTCTGCCGGAACGACCGGGGTCAGGCAAATCATCGAATTAAAAAGAAGCTTCCATGCAGCCGAGTTGAGTATGGTCTGTAGGCTGGTCTTCCACCCAGAGTGCGCCTGGATAACGCCTGGAACGTCCTCAATCGCGCATATGTGTCGATTCAGGTCGATCAGAATCCGAACCAGCGTTGCGGAGGGAGGACTCAGAGTAGAGGTCCCATGCGCTATTCCACCCGGAGTAATGATTGGGCCTTTCCGCGACATGACCTCGTATGAGAACGTCACGGAGATGAATGGGCGGTTCGCCTGTTCATCTGAGTCCGACACAACCTCTCGCAGCGCCCAGCCGTAGCTTGTTCGTCGCCCTTGCTTAACGACATCAAATTCCTCCGTGGCGGCTTCCTGAACGACTTGTATGAAGTCGGAGTCGTTTGCAATTGGCTTCGGGAACAGGTCCTCCCGATCAACAAAGTTCAACCGGAACAGCAGGAACCCTGATGTCTTCATTTGGGGGCCTTTGCTCCTTGCGCTAGGAGTTCTCTACGCGGTACGACAGCAATGATACACGATGCCGATTTGAGCCTGTGGCGAACTGGGCCCGGCAGGAGCACGCAAGGTGCCTCCGGAACGTTCGACTCCTCGCGCCTTGCCCACGGCCAGCCGGGCATGATTGACTGGGGTCCGAAGGCGGATCTGACACATGGCGTACA
>CABDYC010000348.1_pt1 | contig 15756 bp, 15 predicted proteins | sample 3421511 | NCBI WGS metagenome assembly CABDYC01 (sample SAMEA5534336, study PRJEB31848) | metagenome | biome: tundra; feature: field; material: soil | place: USA | collected 2013-05 | depth 0.15 m | reverse complement strand
CGCCCGAACTGCACCGTCACGTGCGCTCCCGCGGCCACATGCGTCCCCGCCGCGGGAGATTGCTGCCGGGCCACGCCGCTGCCCACTGCTTCTAGTTCAAGGCCCACATCTTGAGCAGCTTCCACAGCGCCGCGGACGGTCTTGCCTACGAACGACGGCACCTCGATCCCGCCTTGTTCGACATCTAAAACTACGGTTCCGGTCGCCAGCAACTTCGGTTGAGCGGCCTGACCTGACTGGCTCGGGGCGCTTGCCGCCGACTCGCTCTGCCGCATCGATACCTGCACTACGGGTCCATCCGCGGCGCCGACAGTGGCGGGCGTGAGCCTGCCCTGAGTCTGCCGAAGGGGCGCCCGTGCCACCCTGGAATCCCCATTCACCTCCGCAGTCTCCAGCGGCTCGCCGGGATGATCCGGCGTCCCTTCCTCCAAATCCTTATCCCTCGCTCGCGACGCCAGGAGCAACTGATGATTCGGCGCCAGCGGCAGATCGTGCGGGGTGTGCAGATACTCGAGCACCTGCTGCGCGACGCGGCGAAACACCGGCGCCGATACTTGCCCGCCCTGGTGCAGTCCCACGGCAGAATCGAGAATCACCGCCACCACAATCTGCGGATTATTCACCGGCGCGAATCCCGCGAACGACCCGATATACTTCGTCTTCGAATACGCGCCCGTCGCCGGATCCACTTTCTGCGCCGTCCCAGTTTTTCCCGCCGACGTATAGCCTTCCAGGATCGCCTTGCGTCCCGTGCCCTCGAGCACCACTTTCTGCATCATCGACCGCATTTCGGCCGCCGTGTAACTCGAAATCACCCGCCGCGACGCTCCCGCATGAAACGCCACCGTCTGTGGTGCGCTCTGCGGTTCCGCTCTGCCTGCGACAATGCGCGGCGCCACCCACACTCCGTCATTGGCAAACGTGGAGACTAGTCCCGCCAACTGGAGCGGCGAAATCCCAATCTCCTGCCCCATGGAGATCGCCGCGATCGAAACCTTCGACCAGCGGCTCACCGGCTTGGTCAGCCCGCGCGTCTCGCCCGGCAACTCGATCCCGGTCTGCTGCCCGAATCCGTACGCGCGAATGTATTTGTAGAAGCGGTCTTCGCCCAGCCGCAGCGCGATCTTGATCGCGCCCACATCGCTCGACTCCGCGATCACGCCCCACACCGGCAAGAGACCGTGCGGCTTCGAGTCGCGAATGCGCATGCCGTTGTAGACGATCGATCCCATCTGGCAGTCGAAGACTTCATCCGGATTCGTGAGCTTTTCTTCGAGCGCCGCCGAAATCGTCACCAGCTTGAACGTCGACCCCGGCTCATACACATAGCTCACCGCGCGGTTAGTCAACGCGGCGGGCGTGATTTCTTTGCGCAGGTTCGGATTGAATGTCGGCCGGTTGGCCAGCGCCAGAATTTCCCCGGTGTGCGGATTCTCGATGATCACCGTGCCTGCAATGGCCTGCGTATCGTGAATCGCCTGATCCAGTTCTTTCTCGGCGATGTACTGAATGTTCTTGTCAATAGTCAGGACCAGGTTCCCGCCCGGCTCCGGCTGCTTCTCAACGTCGGAGAACCATTGCCGGCGCGCATCCACTGAGATGAACATCTTCCCCGCACGCCCGCGCAGTTCATCGTCGAACGCGTGCTCGATGCCACTCTGCCCCGAGTCCTCCATGCCGACAGTCCCCAGCACCTGGGCCGCCAGATCGCGCGCGGGATAAAAGCGCTTCGGCTCTTTTTGAAAATGGATGCCCTGCAGGTTCAGCGACTTGATGCGCTCAATCGTCTCGTCATCCGCCTTGCGCGCCACCCAGCAAAAAGTTTTGTGATTGCGGCAGTCGGCGAGCACCACATTGTGGTCGTCGCGGGTGATGCGCGTAATCAGAGAAACTGCCGTGGGAAGATCTTTTACTTCCGAAGGCACAGCGAAGGCCGAATCCACGAGCACGGACATCGCCAACTCTTTTCCGGACCGGTCATAGATCACGCCTCGTTTGGCGGAAAGCGGAATCTCGCGTTGCTGCTGGTGCTCGGCCTGCTTCACAAAACCGCCATAGCGGAAGATTTGCAAGTAAACCAGCCGCCCGCAAATCGCCGCGCACCAGAGCAAGAGCATCGCGCCCAGCAGGTGAAGCCGGGAGTTCTTGCCGAGGTTGGAGTTAGTCGCCATGGAAAAGTTGCCCTCAGCACTTAGCATTCAGCTAGTCCTGGACCTTGCGGACTTGCAACAAACCGCACTGGCTAAATGCTGAGTGCTGACTGCTCAGTGCTAGTCCTGAGACAAACATGGCGGCCCACGTACAGACAGGCCGCCGCCGAGACTCAGCCGAGCTTCGCTCGGCACGGCCGGATCGAAGATCCGGCCCCACACGATCTTCTATTGCCCCGCTAGCACCGTCACCGGAGTCGCGCTCGCCATCACCGGTGCATTCGAATCCGCCGACGCGCTATCCATCCGGATAACCTGCCCCGGTTCCGGTGGCACCAGCCCCATCCGCCGCGCCATCACGTCGATCCGTTCCGGATCGCGCAACGACGCATCCTCTAGCCGCAGCGCCCGGTTCATCTCTGTCAGGTCGTTGAGCGTGCGCTTCGCCGACTCGATCTGGTAGCCATACTCAATCGCCCGGAAGTGCTGCCAGGCATAGGTAAACACCAGCAGGAACAGACAAGCCAGCGCCGTGCCAAACTGCTTCATCTCGCGATTGCGCCCGGGATCCTCCATCTTCACCAGCCGCGAGTTGTCGATCGTCTTGGCGAAGTAGATTTCCGGCGTTCCAGTGAAGAAGGTATTTCGCCGCGCCGCCGGGACTGCACCTCGAATTGCCGCCGCTGCTGCCGCCATTTATGCCGCTCCTACGAGAACCGGTTCCCTGTGCATCTGCGGAGCCTGCAACTCAAAAAGCCGTCGTAGTTCCATCTCATCGGCGATCCGTTTCTGTTGAGCGCCCCGTTCGGCACGCTCCACCGTCGCCATCAGATCTTTAATTAATGTGCCCGTGTACATCCCGACATCCTCCAACTCGAATTCCCACTCAGAACCTGGCTTCTGAACCGTGAAGCCCTCTTTGTCGGCGGATCTTCGTCCGCTTTTTCCAGAACCTGAACGCCCGGCATTGCCTTCTACAGCTATGCCGGGGGCGCCGGCAGGTTTTCCGGAGCCTAAACTTTTTCCGCCGCCCGCAACTTCGCGCTGCGTGCCCGCGGATTGCGATCGCTTTCTTCTTCGGTTGCCGTTACCGGCTTTTTCGTTAGCAGCCGGAACCAACTCTGACTCGCGCCTTCCCGGAAGGCATCCTTTACGATGCGATCCTCGAGCGAGTGAAAACTGATCACCACCACGCGTCCCCCTGGCTTCAGAACCCGGGGCGCCGCTTCCAGCAGCGCCCGCAGATCGTCCAGTTCGCGGTTTACGAAGATTCGGAGCGCCTGGAAAGTCCGGGTCGCCGGATGAATTCGCCTTTGTTCGGAATTCATTGGCCGGGCCGCGGCTAATATGACATCCGCAAGATGTGCGGTAGATCGTATCGGCCGCGACCGGACAATGGCTCTGGCGATTCTCCGCGACCTCCTTTCCTCTCCGAATTCGTAAATCACATCGGCAAGCTCGCGCTCGTCGAGGTGGTTTACCACTTGTTCGGCGGTTCGCTCCGACCGCGGGTCCATCCGCATGTCGAGCGGTCCTTCCGCCTGAAAACTGAATCCGCGCGCCGCATCGTTGAGCTGCGAGCTGCTTACGCCGATGTCGGCCAGCAAACCGTCCGCTGAGTTCTTGCCGAACCGCTCTCCCACTTCAGCGAAAGAGCGGTGCAACAGCGTGACCTTCGGCCAATCAGGATTTGCCGTCGAGACGCCGGCGCTACCTTCCAGCTTTTCTCGCGCGATTTCGAGCGCCGCAGGATCTTTATCGAGCCCAATCAAATGTCCCGGTGCGCCGAGGCGTTTTGCGATTTCGTAACTGTGTCCGCCCAGGCCCACCGTGGCATCGATATAAGTCCCGCCACGCCGCACGTTTAAAAAGTCGATCGCTTCTTTTAAAAGAACCGGAACATGGCTCGCTTGCCTTCCACCACCATGCCCAACCCCCTGAGGGGTGTCTGTTGAACCCTCGCCCACTAGATGCCCAATTCGTCGAGCGTCTTCTCATCGTCAGGCGTAAACTTTTCTTCCTCGACCTGCTTGCGGTACGAATCCAGGTTGCGCACGATCAAGTGCGTCAGATTGCCCGTAACCGCAACCTCGCCTTTGATCTGCGCCGCCTCGCGCAACAGTTGCGGCATCAGCAGCCGCCCCTGCCCATCCATTTCCACCATCTGCCCGTAATAGTTCACCCGGTCCAGGAACTTCTTCTTCGTAGGATTGAAGGTGGAGAGCCCCGCCAGTTTCTGCTCGATCCGCTCCCATTCCTCGAAGGGATATACTTGAGCAACCTTGCCATCCAGACTCGTGATGTAGAATTGTTGTCCGTACTTCTCGTCGATCACCCGCTTGAACTCGGCTGGGACCTTCAACCGTCCCTTTTCGTCGACGCGAGTTGGGTGATTGCCGCGAAACATGTGCTTTGTCTTTGCTTGTCATCCCGAGGCGCCGTCTTTTGGCGCCGAGGGATCTGGGCGTGCCGCGCGAACATTTGCGCGCTTTTTGCGCAAATGCGAAACCGCACGTTTGGCACGCAACCTTTACAACTGCAACCAGGGAGGTAAAAACGGCACAAAGTTCGGTCAAACTCGGGTGGTTCGGGCTGTTTGTCGTGCTTCTGGGTCGGTTTCCCACCGGCTCCTCTTTATCAGCTTTCCGTTCCCACGACCTCAACTCTCTCGACCACTCCGTACCACTTTGTACCACATCTTACCCGTAAGTCATTGATTGTCAAGCATAAACTTAGAGGTAGGGTTCCCACTCCTGAAGTGATTCGGCAAAATACGAGTGCTTGTGGTTAACCAGAAATACGACCACAAGATGTTGGGTTTATGCTCCGGGTTCCTTCGCTATTTATTCGCTAAGATTCTTCTTGCACTCCGCGCCCCGAGCGGACTTTCCTGTGGAAAACGGCAAAGCTCAGGAGGATAGCTCCTCGGCGCAGCGCAGATGCTTACTCCACTCGGCGCGAAAGCCTCAGTACACTGCGTTCCCCGCGCGGCTGGTATGAATCTGTCCTGACTCCACTGAGATCGAGTAAGGCTCGCCGCCGTCGCCATTCCAGGCCCGCACGTCGAACGTGGCTCCCGTGGGCGCGCGATAGGCGGCAACTTTGCGCAAGGTTAACGGCTGGCCGGGCTTGCAAACCTCCGGCGCGTCCGTGACTTGCAGAAAATAGACTCCCAGGCCTGTGCCCACCACTTTCGCTCTGCCGTTGGCTTCAACCAGCAACGCCGATCTCTCATCGATGGCAATCTCGCGCGGCGTTTTCGACCAACTGTCTTGCACAATCCGCGCCAGAAATCCCAGGCTACGCCCCATGCGGTCGCGTTTGGCGAAATGACTGTCGGTGAGAATGTTTTCCAGGCCGGGGACTCTCAGAAAATCGCGCACCACGGTTACCCGCTTGATGTAGGGATCGGCGACAACCTCGCGCGATGTGAGATCGGCATCATTCGGCTTGTCTTCCAGGCAGCCGTAGACGAACTCTCCCAGCACCGCGAGACCCGCGCTGGTTCCCCCGATAGGCTTGCCCGCAGCCACGTGCGCGTTAATGGCGTCCTCCACCGGAGTTCCCTTCCAGAAGTTGACGTAGCGTGACTGGTCGCCGCCCGCAATAAAAATGGCCTCGGCCTGCCCGATGATCTCAGCCACGCGCGGCTTCAGCGCCGCTTTCCGGCTGGAAATGATCAGTGTCGCCACGGAGTTCGCCTTGCACAAGCCACTGACATAGGGGTTGTAGTCGGCGCCGCCGTGCGCGCGCAGAATCAGAAAGTCGCCGCCGTTGCCCTTCCCGCACAGCCAGCGGAACGCTTCGTCCAGATCGCTACCCCCTCCCATCATGGCCACTCCGGCCTCGGCGCGGGTTTGCACGTCCTGCGGGTTACCCTGGCGAATGTATTTGAAATCAGACGCGTGGCTCACCGCAGGGCCGACGCAAAACACGAGGCTGAGAAGTAGGACGCTCGGGAACTTCATGATCCGACGAATATACCCCAGAGAACTGACGCGCGGTTGAAGACGGTTTGATCCCCGTCCGCTCACCATTGGGTGTACACTGCGTCCGTTTATGCAACGACGACTTGCGGAGGTGCCTATGCATCTGAACCGAGGCAGGATCTGGCTGGGCGGTTTGGCAGGAGGCGTGGTCTGGAATCTGTGGAGCTTTCTTGTGTACCGTTACATCACCGGCGCGCGCTACGTGGTGGCCCAGAATACCGGGCTTTTCCTTAAGACACCGCGCTATTCGTTCTTCGTGGCTCAGTGGACCATCCTCGTATTCATTCTGGCGATTGCGGTCGCGCATCTTTACGCATGGGCACGCCAGACTCTGGGACCCGGCCCCGGCACTGCGCTGAAGATCGGCTTTCTGGTGGGCTTCTTCGCCGGCTTCCCGGAAAACTTCGCGCAGGAAACCTGGTCCGCCGTGGACCGCGCGCTTCCTTTTGGCTGGATGGTCGAAATGTGGCTCGGCGCCATTCTGGCCGCGCTGGTCGCAGGCTGGCTGTATAAAGACTAGCCAGACCCTTACTTCGCCGGTTCCACAAACACGGCGGTCCCGTAAGCCAGCACTTCGGTGACGCCCTGCATCACCTCGGTCGCGTCGTAGCGGGCGCCGACTACGGCGTTGCCGCCCAGTTCGGCCGCGTGCTGCAGCATCAGATCAAAAGCTTCCGAGCGCGTCTTCTCGCACAAGTTGGTCAGCAGCGTGATGTTGCCGCCGACCAGCGTCTGCAATCCGGCGCCGATCGTGCCGAAGATCGAGCGCGAGCGCACCACAATGCCGCGCACCACTCCCAGCGTGCGCGTCACGCGAAAGCCGTCAAGCTCGAACTGCGTCGTGACCATGTTGTGCGCTACCATTCGTCCACTGCCTGTGTAGCCTGCAGCCATCGCTTGTCATTCCTTTCTGAATCCGCAATCGTGTTCCTGCCGAGCAGCTAACTATATCGCGAATACCATCAAGAATCAGTCGTAGAGACGCAGCAAGCTACGTTTCCCTCACTACGGAGCCGACCGCCAAGTCATTCCAACGCAGCCGTGATGAAGAACTCCTGCGAAGCGGTGTCGTACTCAACCCGCAGCACGTTGGGCTTGCAGCACACCTGGCAGTCTTCGACGTAACTCTGCCGCCGTCCCGCGGTTTCATCTACCGTGGTGGAGTTCCACTCGCCGCAACCCGCACACTGAAAACCCGATTCCACGAAAACGCCCCCCTCCCAGCTTCTATGAAAAACTGTATACTTTGCCTTTCCGACTTATATCTTATAGCAAATCTTGCACTACGGGGCGATTTAAGAGGCACCGAAGTCACGGGGATGAAAACCCTGGCCGCGCTCCCGGACCTCGCTCTACGGCCTCCGCAGTGGCCCTGGCGTGTGTTTTGTGCGGGGATTGAAACGCCATTTTGCTGCCCTGGCATTCAATCCGCTGAGCTCCACAATTATAGCTTATAGTTTTCAACCACTTACACGTGCCGTCAACGACTTACAAGAAGTATCAATCACTTACACCTACTCTCAACAACTTAGCCCTATAATGGCCGGGCTGTCATTTTCGAATGGGGAGGCTTCATGATCTCGCGGCGGCGGTTTCTGGAAGCGAGCGGTGTGGCGGCAGGTGTCGCGGTGTCTCATCCCCTGCTGGCATCCAGGCCGGCAAGAGAAGACAAGTCGGACGACTCTTCCCTGCCGCCATCTCTGGCGCACTTAAAGTCGCGGAAAAGTGAAGCCGTTCCCATTACGCGCGACGAGCGCCACGAACGCCAGGAGCGCGCCCGCAAGCTAATGAGCGAGAACGCCCTCGACGCTATAGTGCTCATGTCCGGCACGTCCCTGAACTATTTCACCGGCATTCGCTGGTGGGGCGGTGAGCGCATGTTCGCGCTAGTGCTGCCGGCGAAAGGGGCTGCGTTCTATGTGTGTCCGGCATTTGAAGAAGACCGGGCGCGCGAGCAGATCTCCGGCGCGCCCGATGGCGAACGTCCCGATGTGAGCACGTGGCAGGAGGACGAAAGCCCGTACCAGCGCGTAGCGCAAGGACTGAAAGAACGCGGCATAGCCAGCGGCAAGCTGGGAATTGAAGAAACCGTGCGCTTCTTTTTCGCCGACGGAATTGCCCAGGCCGCTCCGCAGGTCACGCTTACCAGCGCAACGCGGGTCACCGCCGGTTGCCGCATGATCAAGAGCGCCCACGAGATTGCGCTGATGCGTCTGGCCTGTCAGGTAACGCTGGCCGCGTACGAAGCGGTCTATCACGCGCTGCGCGAAGGCATGACCCAGCAGCAAGTGGAAGATTTGATTGCAGCGGCTTACGGGCAACTGGGGTTTCCCGGCGAGGCCAGCGTACAGGTCGGTGAGTACTCCGCCCTTCCTCACGGATCGGGTACGCCGCAGGTGATTCGCGAAGGTTCGATCGTCATGATTGATGACGGCTGCACGGTGGAAGGATATCAATCCGACATCACGCGCACGTTCGTGCTGGGCAAGGCCTCAGAGCAATTCGGGGACAAAATGAAAAAAGTATTCGACATCGTCCATCGGGCGCAAGCGGCGGCGCTAGCCGCGGCTCGTCCCGGTCTAGAATGCGGCGCGGTGGATGCGGCGGCACGAAAAGTGATTACCGACGCAGGCTACGGACCTGACTACAAATACTTTACCCACCGCCTGGGCCACGGCATGGGCATGGACGGCCATGAGTGGCCCTATCTCGTCCGCGGCAACACGACCAAGCTCGCGCCCAACATGACGTTCAGCGACGAGCCCGGCATCTACCTTCGCGGAGAATTCGGCATTCGCCTCGAAGACGATATGCACATCACGGAAAACGGCGCGGAACTGTTCACGCCGCAAAGCCCGTCGCTGGAAGATCCGTTCGCGAAGGCGTGAGGATTCGCGCTAAGGCCGAAACGAAATGCACGGCGGGGCGGCAGTGCCGCCGCGGCCAGGCTTCCCCTTCTTACTTCTACTTCGACGATTCCACGCGAAGGTTGTTGGTCACCGAGAAGGTGCCGGAGACGCCGTTGGCACGCATTCCGGCAAAGTTCTTGTCGCCCTCGTTGTCGACCACTCCTTCGAGGGTGACATGGCCATTCTTCACGATGATGCGAATCGGCTTCTGCACGCCCAAGGCGTACTTCTCCAGCGCCGGGTATCCGTAGATCGCGCGGTACAAGCGCCGGCGCAGGCGATCGTCCATGGGCGAGTTGGGAAGTACCTCGATCTGGTTATCCACTTTCTCGACGCCTTCGATGTGCTTCACCACGTTCTCCGCATCGGACTTGAGCGGTGGCCGCGCGACTTGCCCGAGCAGCGTAACGGTGTAGCCGTCCACTTTAAAGGCGATGTTGTCGAACACGCCGAAATAGGGGAGCATGAGAATTTCGTGGCGAACTTCCCGGGTAATGCGTTCTTGAGTCTTGGCCGAGGGCTGGTCACGATCCTGAGTAAAGCCCAGCGTTGCGAGCGATAACAGAGTAACGACGACAACCAACATGCGCTTCATGGCAATTTCTCCTTGCTCGAAAATACATCCCAAGGATAGATATATTTTACTGCAAGCTGTCGCGCCATAGAAAACCGAGCGCCCGGCAAGATTGCGTGGGCCTACGGCGTCAGGTCTGGAAAATCCACTCCGAGGACCGTTCGGTGAACTGAAAACCGTAGCGCTGCCAGGGCGCATCCGGAGCTTCCTTGCGGACAGGGCGCGCCCGGCCCACGTAGCGATCCTCGCCCTTGCCCGACAGGAAAACGTTCAACACGGCATCGTTGGGCAAAGAAAGCGGTAGATTGCACAAGAATCCACCCGCACTCACATTTTCCGTGGACGTAAGCTGCTCGAAGGACCTCCCGGCCTCGTCCACCCCCTTCAGCTTCAGGATCAACTTCATCCGCACCCGGACATGGGCCCGGCGCTCGGGAACGCTGGACTTTAGTACTTCCGCCAAGCGGCTCTTCAACCGGGGAAAGTCGATGGGCTTTTCGAAAAAGTCGGATGCGCCCAATCCCGCAACGTAGTCCTTGTATTTTGCGGCTGACTCGCCGGTGACCACGAAGACGGGGATGCGCGAAGTGTAGCTGAGAGTGTGCAGGCTCTGGCAGAGCTCGAAGCCGGAACATCCGGCCATCATCAAGTCGAGCAGGACGACGTCGGGCTTGTGTTCCAGCGCGAGCCCGAGCGCTTGCTCCGGATTCCCCGTGTCAATGGTCTCGTAAATATCTGAGAGCCGCATCTTAATGAGGCCCCGCATGGCATCATCATCGTCCACAATCAGGATCTTAGGCATTCGCAACTCCTTGCTGACAGAGAGACTCGGGTTGAGCGGGAAGTGGCGTCATTTTGCTGCCGCACTGGCCGCGATTCTTCCCTCCAGCGCCTCCCGGAGTTTCCGGGCAAGTGCCTCCCGCGTGAAGGGCTTGGGCAGGAAGCAACTGCCCGCATCGAGTACTCCGTCCGCGCCCACCGCTTGGCCGGTGTAGCCGGACATATAGACCACGTTGAGCTGCGGCCGATGGCGGAGCAATTCCTCCGCCAGAATCCGGCCGTTGATCCCCGGCATCACCACATCGGTCAGCAAAAGGTGAATTGTCCCCGGCTGCTTGCGGGCCACTTCCAAGGCCTCTGCTCCACTGCTGGCCTCGAGGACAGAGTATCCGCAGGATTCCAGCTGATGGCGCGCCAGAATGCGGAGCGAGGGCTCGTCTTCCACCAGTAGGATGGTCTCCGTTCCACGCAGGGAAGCTGACAGCTCGCTTTGAGGCTGTTCCACAATGGCGCCCTCCACTTTGGGCAAGTAGATGTTGAAGGTGGCCCCGGCATTGGGCTCACTAACAACCTCGATATAGCCGCCGCTCTGCTTGACCACACCGTAGACCGTAGACAGGCCCAGACCTGTGCCCTTTCCTTTCTCCTTAGTGGTAAAAAAAGGTTCGAAGATGCGGGCCTTGGTGGCTGCGTCCATCCCGATTCCCGTGTCGCTAACCGCGAATAATACGTAATCCCCGACCGGGACGGGGTAGGGGTAGCAACGGACAAAGTCCTTGTCCATGTGAAAATTCGACATGGCCAGAACTAGCTTTCCCCCATGCGGCATGGCATCCCGTGCGTTCACGGCCAAGTTGAGGACGACCTGCTCGATCTGTCCCGCATCGGCTTTGACCCGGGCCAGGGCCGGGTGCAATTCGGTTTTCAGTTCGATGTCCTCGCCAATAAGCCGCCGCAACATCTTCTCCATGTCCTTGACTACTGCGTTGAGGTCCAGAATCTTGGGGTCAAGCACCTGTTGGCGGCTGAAGGCGAGAAGCTGTCTGGTGAGCGAAGCGGCCCGATGAGAAGCTTTGAGAATCTCGTCGACGCTGCCGCGCAGCGGATCAGTGGTGGCCGTGCGTTCCTGCACAATCTCGCCGTAGCCGATGATCACCCCGAGCAGGTTATTAAAATCGTGCGCGACACCACCGGAGAGGCGGCCCACCGCCTCCATTTTCTGCGCCTGCCGGAACTGCTCTTCGAGGTGCTTCCGCTCGGTTATGTCGCGGTTCACGATGACAAGCCTTTCGACCTCTCCGCGCTGGTCCAAAATGGTGGAGGCGCGAGATTCAAGCGTCCGCCAGTTGCCATCCTTGTGACGCATGCGGTATTCCACGCTCTGCCCCACTCCGGTGCGGATCGCTTCCAAGGAAGCTTTTCTAACCTTCTCGCTGTCGTCGGGGTGAATCTGTGCCAGGGAATTCGTGCCCAGGTCCTGTAGGTTGTAGCCGAGAATTCTTTCGTAGGATGGGCTGTTATAGAGGCGCCGTCCTTCAACATCTACAACCGCGATCATGTCGGCAGCATTCTCGGTGATCAGCCGGAACAACTCATCCCGCTCCAGCATATGTTTGCGCACAAGCTGGATCTGGAAGTGCTGGTAAAGAGCATAGATGTCAAAAAGCAGAACCAGACCCACAAGACCCAGAACCGTATCGCTGACCGGCGCGGAATTAAACGCCGACCCGCCCATGTGCAACACGGGAAGGGCGAACGAAATGACGGCAGCGGTCAACAGCAGGGTGACCACAACCGCGCACGACCATAGCCACCAGTCGCGCCGTTCGACCTGGCGCACGCGGTTGCGAAGGTCCGTACTGACCGCAAATGCCGTAGTCTCCGGTTGCTTGGACGTCGTTGTCTCCACACGGACTCGGAAAATACTGATTTACCAATCCAGACCAAAGTGCTGACTAGGCAGGTGGAGGAGATTGCTTTCCCAGGCCAAGGCGGACATCTTGATTTACCGTTCGAACAGCGATCTAATCTACCGTTCGATCAGCGATCCCCCTTGTTTTCAACGAGGTGGCTTCCTCACCTGCCGAATCACCCGACCGCGACGTTCTGAGTTCTCGACGCCGCCTGAGGTCGAGAAATGCTACGAACAACGCACCACTCGCGGAACTAAACACTGCGACTCCGAAAACCAACAGATAGTTCACTGGCAGAACTCCCAGCCGGGCCCCGTGGAAAGCGACCTGCGGTCGTTTGGTCAGCACGATGGTCCCTCGCGAGCGGGCACCTGTCAATCGAATTAGCCCTGCCGGAATAACCTAAGTTACTAAGTAGAACACTATAGTTACTAAGTAGATTTGTTAGTAAGTCGATAAGCACATGATCCGGCAGCGCGGATGCGGAGCGAACCATTTTGGTTGACCATGCACCCGGGAACGAGGCATTCAGAAAGGGATTCGGCTGCGGAGGGAAAGGTCTTCGGGCGGGGCACGAATTGTTGTTTACTCTTGTGCTACGAGTAATTTGAAGCTGACGTTGGCACTGCAAATCGTGTATCCTCAGAGGTATGCGGTTAATCCCTAAAGGGAGAGTGCATGGCTGATCTAGGTGCGGTGCTAGAGCACTTGAAACAAGAACGTGAACGTGCGGAGGGCGAGCTTAGGCAACTGGAGAAAGTGATTGCAGCGCTGAGCAAGGTGACGGCAAGAAGTTCACGAACCTCATCTGGTTCCGGCAAACGCATGAAACGCCAGTTGTCGGCGGCAGCCCGAGAGCGCATCGCGGCAGCGCAAAGAACGCGCTGGGCGAAGGTGCGTGCGCAGTCTAGAAAAACGTTGTCAGTAGTGTGACGACAACCCTGGGAAGATGCGCGGTAAAGGCGGCCGGTGCAGTCCGCGGGCGGGGAGGGCATGGTTCCCGCTGACTGCACCGGCCGCTGCAATTGCAGATCAATCAGTTGGCGCCGCCGCCGACCGGGGCTGATAACGGAGTCGTGCTCACGGGAAATCCTTTCGGGCCGCATGAACCGCTGCTGCCCGCGATCGGCTTCAATGCTGGGGATTGCGCGCAATTCAACGGAACCAGCTTCACTCTGCTGAACGGCATCATCGTAATCCCGCACGAGCCAGCGTTTCCAAACCTCGAAGCTGCTTGCGCGGGAACCTCCGGCCTCGTCCCGGACATCAATGCGCTGCGCACATTCGCTCCAGGCTTGGGCAAGATCCTGTCGCTGCAGAATATCGCAGACTCTCAGTATCACGCCTTCCAGACCACGCTGCGCCGCACCAAAGGTCCGCTGACCCTCGCCCTCAGCTACTCCTATAGCCACTCGCTTGACGATTCCTCGGAACGCTCCAACGGCGACGTGATGAATGCCTACAACATCCGTTCGAGTTGGGCCAGCTCCGACTTCGATCAGCGGCACTTGCTGAACTTCGCGTATGTTTACCAACCCAGGCATCTGACTGACGATTTCGAACACTTGGGCAGGTTTTTCAGAGACGCACTTAGCTGGGGCGACGATGCGAGCGGGCAGTCCGAACCATCTCAGGCGCAGCAAAATCAGGCGCAGCAGTCCCAGTCATCGAGCACGTGGTGCAGCAAGCCAGAAGGGCTCGCTGGCAGGGCCTTCATTTCGGTATGCGCCTGGGCAAGCCCATGGGAGAGTCGTGAGGCAGGCGATGGCGCGTTAATGGACGCTAGTGGACGTCAGCCCATCGGTTAAGCGGCTTCACATCAATAAGTTAATGGCGGAGAGAGTGGGATTCGATTACCGCCATTTCTAGCAAGTCGTGGTGATTCCTACACATAGCGATAATACCCTGTGTTCATAATGGTTTAAAGCACATTCTGTACTTAGGGTCTGTTGTCTGAGACGACCTCTAACGACCTGCATTGCACATCAAAACGGTATCACTGGTATCACCCCCTGCTTTGAAGTCTGCCGTACCAATGGGTCCTGAGGACGCATCGGGCTATGCGGAAGTGATTCCAGGAGACCCGAAGTGCATCATTACTTCCGGCTAGCGACCATCCTCCCGCAACTTCCTACAAAAAGCTCCCATGGGTTCGTAGATTTGATGTCGTTTCGCAGGATTGCCTGCTGACAAGAGTTGGACGGTGATATTCTTGCTCCGGAGTACAGCGGTATCTCGATGGCTCAACCCAGCTGCGGCATTGGTAATGAGTCGCCGAACGCGCCACTCATAGAGATGGCACTGGCCTATTCGCGCAGCCGTGTGCTTTGCGCGGCTGCGCGCCTGGGAGTTGCCGATGCACTTGGGGACGAAGTGCGTGACCTGGATTTCCTCTCGAAGACCTGTCAAGCGGATGCCGACGCGCTTTACCGCCTGCTCCGTGCGCTAGCGAGTCTAGGCGTTACCGAGGAGACGGCTCCGAAGCAATTTCGGTTGACTGTCGTTCGGTGGGCCGCTACGAAAAGACGCGCCTCAGTCTGCGTGGCCAGCCGTCATTTTCTATGGGGATCTACTCGCCGACTTCTGGACTTGGCTTATAGAATGTGTTCGAACCGGCAGACCAGCCTCTGAGGTCCGTGATCCGAATGTTCCCACCCGCTGGTCGCAGGATCCCGACGCTCCCTCGATCTTTCGTGCGGTGATGGGCATGGCGCCTGTAGAAGATTACGCTCCTATCGCCGCAGCCTGGGACTTTTCCCACGCGAGCGTCGTCGCCGACCTTGGCGGAGGCGGGGGATCGCTCATCCTCGCGGTCCTGAAACTCAACCCCCATCTTCGCGGCATGCTCGTCGATGTCGAAGCCAGCGTCGAAGCGGCTCAATCGCGTTTTGCGCGTGAGGATCTTTCCTCACGATGCAAACTGACGGTGGCGGATCTGACCCAGTCGGTTCCGGCCGGTGCCGATGTATACATGCTGAAACATGTCCTGCACGGATTCAGGAGAGTGACGGGCAACACGGAAGTTGGACGACAGGATGCCTAGTTCTCGTTCTGGACGTCTTCAGGCTCTGTACCTTCTTGGCCAGAATCCTTTGTCGAACAGTTGTTGCAGGGGCTCTTACCTGCTCAACACCCTGATGTTTATCATCTTCCTATGGTCAAGGAACACAGGTTGGGCGACATCATCGCGAACTCCGTTACGCATGGCATCGGGGCGGCGCTCGCTCTCGCAGGAGCGGTTGTACTGGTGGTCACTGCGGTGGGTGGGACGGCTTGGCAGATTGCCAGTTGCTCGGTCTTTGGCTGCACATTGGTGCTGGTCTATGTCTGCTCTACTCTGTATCACTCGCTCGTTCGCACCCGCGCACGTCACGTTCTGCAAATCATTGATCATTCGGCAATCTATCTTCTGATCGCCGGAACCTATACTCCCTTCGCCCT
>CABDYC010000347.1_pt1 | contig 15767 bp, 14 predicted proteins | sample 3421511 | NCBI WGS metagenome assembly CABDYC01 (sample SAMEA5534336, study PRJEB31848) | metagenome | biome: tundra; feature: field; material: soil | place: USA | collected 2013-05 | depth 0.15 m | reverse complement strand
GAAGGCAACAAGGGCCTGCTCCCGTGGAGTTGGGCCGATCAGCGCCTGAAGAAATCGCACAACTACTGGATCACCACCGTCAAGCCCGACGGTTCGCCGCACACCATGGTCGTCTGGGGCTTGTGGCAGGACAGCCGGTTCCTGTTCAGCACCGGCAGTAAGTCGTGTAAGGCGCGCAACCTGGCGCACAAGGCCAACTGCGTGGTGTGTACCGAACATGCCCACGAAGCGGTCATCGTCGAGGGCACCACCGAAATTGCCGATGTGCCGGCGCGCCGCAAGTTCCTTCCCGTGTATGAGCGCAAGTACAAGTTCGACATGTCCGGAATGAAACAGGACATCCTCTCGATGAAGGAACCAATCTTCTCAGTGCGTCCACGCCTAGTGTTTGGCTTGTGGGAGAAGGAATTCATAGGGAAGTCCACGCGCTGGAAGTTTGAGTAATTGTTCCTGCAGGTTTCCCGTCACCCCGCATCGTGATTCCCATCACAGCCCTTCTCGCCTTGTCCGCTTAATCTCGGCGTAGCGCCGTGTGTATGGTTTTCTTCCGGCGCGCAGGGGGAGGCCATGGCCCTCACAGATTCCACTACCGGGAAGGTCATCCGGGACTATTCCATCGAACAGCTTAAGGATGCCGCCAACCTGATGCGCGGCTATGACTTGGTAGCGCTGTGTGCGGCGGGTTCGGGGCACGCTGGGGGCACACTCTCAGTGATGGACATCACCGCCGCCCTGTACCTCAAGGTCGCCGAGCACGATCCCAAGAATCCTTTCTGGCCAGGCCGTGACCGCATCATTTGGTCCACGGGACACAAGGCGCCCAGTCTCTATCTTGGACTCGCCGTCGCCGGCTTTTGCCCCGTCGAGGACGTCATGACGCTGCGCAAGCTGGGATCTCCCTATCAAGGTCATCCCCATTGGCTCAAGCTCCCAGGCGTCGAGGTCTCCACGGGATCGCTGGGACAGGGCCTGAGTATCGCCGTAGGCATGGCGCTGGCGGCCAAGCTCGACGACAGACCGCACAAGATTTTCTGTTTGATGGGCGACGGCGAACAGCAGGAGGGCCAGATTTGGGAAGCGGCCATGGAGGCCGGACACTTCCACCTCGACAACCTGATCGGCATCATCGACTGCAATCGTCTGCAGATTGATGGCTGGGTGAAAGACGTAATGCAAGTCGAGCCGCTTTGCGCCAAGTACGCCAGCTTTGGCTGGGACGTCATGCGCATCGATGGTCACGACATGAACCAGGTGGTGGACGCGCTCCAACAGGCAAAGGCGTCAGAGGGGAGGCCGGTCGTCATCCTAGCCAATACGGTCAAGGGCAAGGGCGTCAGCTTCATGGAGGATCAGGCCGGATGGCACGGCAAAGCACCGAACCGTGAGGAGCTGGACAAGGCGCTGAAAGAACTCGGCCTCAGCGAACGCATTCCCGTGCAGCCGTTGCTGGACGTGGCGAAGCGCTACCAGGCGGAGGTTGAGCACAACCTCGACTCCAAAATGCCCAAGTTCACCCGTGACTACTGGTGGAATGCAGGAGACACCATGAAGGTCAAGATGGAGCCCACGCGCAAAGGCTTCGGCCAGTCGCTGGCGGAGAACGGCGTCGATGAGCACGTGGTTTGCCTTGGCCTGGACATCTCTGGTTCGATCACCATCAGCGATTTCTACTTCGGCAAGCCCGAGCGCAAGAAGCGCTGGATCAGCATGGGGATCGCCGAGCAATCGGCCACGTCGGCGGCCGCGGGACTGGCCAAGGAAGGGAAGCTGCCCGTGCTGGGAACCTACGCCACGTTTGCCGCCGCTCGCAACCTGGACCAGATCCGCACCTCGGTGTGCTACGGAAATTTCAACGTCCTGATTGCCGGAGCGCACGGTGGAGTCTCCGTCGGCCCCGACGGCGCCACGCATCAGGCCCTGGAAGACTTGTTCGCCATGCAAGGCCTGCCAAACATGTCGGTCGTGGTGCCATGCGATGTCGTCGAAACCCGCAAGGCCACGAATTATTTGCTTCTGCAACATGTAGGACCGAAGTACATCCGCTTTGCCCGCGAGGCCACGCCCGTCGTCACAAATGAGAAAACTCCCTTTGTGTTCGGGCAGGCGAACGTGATTCGCCTGCGCGGCGAGGCGGCCAACTTCGCCGACGCGTTCGAGACCCAACTGGCCGCGGCTTACAAGAACGAGCGGGAGGATCTAAGCATCATTGCCTGTGGGCCCATGGTCCCTGAGGCGATGCGCGCGGCCTACATCCTCAAGCGGGACTACGGTTATGAGACCCGCGTTCTGAACCTGCACACGCTCAAGCCGGTGGATGCGGAAGCCATCGTCCGCGCCGCCGAGGAAACCGGCGTTGTGGTCACCGCCGAAGAGCATCAGATCGGAGCTCTGGCGTGGCGGGTCAGCGCGATCCTCACCGAAAGTCCGCGACTCTACGATGTGCCTCTGATCACAGGAGCGATTGGCGTGAAAGACCGCTTCGGCGACTCGGGCGCACCCTGGGAGTTGATCAAGGAATTCGAAGTGAGCGCCGAGCACATCGCCCACAAAGCCGTGGAGTTGATGGCGTTCAAGAAGAGGCGGGCGGAAGAGAAGAGGGAAGAGCGCGAACATCTCTTCTACGCGGGCATGCGGTAGCGCAACAATAAAGAGGAACGATGGAGGCTTCCCATGTCGATCAGAGACCGGTTTTTGCTTGCTTTCGCCGTGCTTTGGACGATCTTCACCGTGGTATGGCTCGGAGTGATTACGGCGATGATACTAAGGGAGCCCGCGTTTCAGCTGGGCCTGGGCTTGATTCGGACTCGCGGGTTGGCTGGCCTGTGGGTCACGGTCCCAAGCATCTTGCTCGGAATCGCCGGCCTGATTCTGCTGAAGACGCGGCGCACCATTGGCACCCGCCTGCTGCTGTTCTACTCGGTCGTGTGGACCCTCACGCTGGTTCCGGGAATGCTTTCCGAGTTACCAGCGATTGTGCGGCACCCACTTGCCTATTGCGCTAGTGGAACCTGCATACCTTGGGGGATAAAGGTCTCAATTACCGTTGCGTTCGCCCTGTCCGCCTTCTGGTACGCACGGCAGGCCTATGCGCAGCTGCATCGAAGCTAAGGACAGGCTCGCAGCTCTCCGGTTCCCACGACTCCCGTCGCGTATGATATTTTCGATGATCCGCACTGTGCGGTGCGGCGTAAGCTATTCCAGTTCAACCGCAGTCACTCTAGAAACTCATGGACAAGAAATTCCGCGTTTTTGCCACCTGCGACATTGGAGAAGCCATTGACCTGCTGCGCCACCGCGGGTACGAAGTCGAGGTCTATCCGCGGCCGGAAGCGCCGCCCAAGGGCCTCATCATCGAAAAGGTGAAGTCCGGCGTCGATGGCTTGATCACTACGCTGCGGGACCCGATTGACGCCGAGGTTTTCGAAGCCGGCAAGAACACGCTGAAAGTCGTGGCCCAGATTGCCGTCGGCTTTGACAACATCAACCGCGCCGATGCCAACCGCTACAAGATTCCTTTCACCCACACGGCAGACGTCCTGACCGAGGCCACCGCGGAGTTCGCCTTCTTCATGCTCGGCATGCTGGCGCGCAAGATGTGGTCGGCTGAGCACCTCACGCGCGACAACCATTGGGGATACTGGCATCCCTACCTGCCGTTCCTCGGCGATGAAGTCACCGGCAAGACCATCGCCATCATCGGCACGGGACGGATCGGACTGGCGCTGATCAAGAAATGTGCCGGCTTCGACATGAACATGTTGTGCTACGACCCGGCGTATGAGAACCGCGACTACATCAAGGCCATTCAAGAGAACATGGACTTGCGCCACGCGCGCGGCATTTCCAAGGAAAAGAACTGGATCAGGTATGCGTCGTTTGAAGAGGCGTTGCGCCATGCCGATTTTGTCAGTGTGCATGTGCCTTTGTTGCGTCCGGGTGAAAGCGCGACGCCCACCTATCACCTGTTCAACGAGGAGACCTTGAAGCTAATGAAACCGACGGCATTCCTAGTGAATGACTCGCGCGGGCCGGTCGTCGATGAATCTGCGTTGGCGCGCGCTCTGCGCGAGAACTGGATCGCCGGCGCCGCCCTCGATGTATACGAAGAGGAGCCGCTGCCGGCGGATTCGCCGCTTCGCGATCCCGCGATTGCCGACCGCTGCCGCCTGATGCCGCACTTTGCCAGCGCCGCGCGCATCACGCGCCTCTCCACCGATCCCAACAAAGGCATGGCGGGCCGCTGCGTGCAAGGATTGATCGACGTGCTCGAAGCCAACTATGGCGGCGACATCACGAAAATGCCATACGTCGTAAATAAAGAGGCGTTCGGAAAGTAACCGCTGGTTCCCGCTAGAATGTGGAGTGATCATTTTGCCACAAGGATACGAATGAAAAAGCGAGACGCCTTCTTTCTTCCCTTTATCGTACTGCTTCTGATTCCCGTGATGTCCGCCGAAACTCCTGGCCCGGAGAATCAACTCAAGTTGATCCCTGAGCCCAAGGAAGTGCGCCTTCAGGAAGGCAGCTTCCGCGTAAGGCCAACCACCAGAATCCTGGTGGAGTTCGGACATCAAGCCGAAGACAGCATTGCCGCGGAAACGCTGGCGGAAGAGATCCACGACCAGTCCGGGTTGAAGTTGAGCATTACCGGCACCAAGGCGGAATCCAAGCAAGCGGAGTCCAAACAAGAAAGAGGCGCGATCGTTCTGGCGCGCTTACAGGACCGGAACGTGCGCGAGTTCCTCGAATCCAAAGGCCTTAAGGCGGATTCCATCGGGGATCAGGGCTACCTGCTGTTCTCCGACAACTCCCACCTGATCGTGGCCGCGAACACCGGCCAGGGGCTGTTCTACGGGGTGCAGACGTTGCGGCAGTTGCTGCGTGCCGAGGGCCGGAGTCTGGTCTGTCCGGCGGTTGCGATTCGCGACTGGCCGAGCATGAAGTGGCGCGGCGTGCAGGACGACATCAGCCGCGGTCCCATTCCCACCGAAGACTTTATGAAGCGCCAGATCCGCACCCTGGCGGCCTACAAGGTGAATCTGTTCGCGCTTTACATGGAGCACGTATTCGACTTCGCCAGCCAGCCTTTGCTGGCCCCCAAGGAAGCCGCGCTCACTCCGCAGGAAGTCAATGCGTTGGTGGACTATGCGAAGAGTCTTTACGTCACGATTCTTCCCGAGCAGCAGACCTTCGGGCATCTTCACCACATGTTGAAGTACGAAATCTACTCCGACGTGGCCGAGCGGCCGCACGGCCACGTGCTCACGCCGACGAGAGAACAGTCCTACGACATCATCAAGGCAATGTATGCCGACCTGGTACCTCTTTTTCCCGGGCCGTTCCTGCATGTTGGAGGCGACGAGACCTTCGAACTGGGGCACGGACAAACCGCGGCGCGGGCCGGAGAAGTCGGCCTGGGCCGCGTTTATCTCGAGCACATGCAGAAAGTAAGCGGCATTCTTCAGCCCTATCACAAGCAACTCATGTTCTGGGGCGACATCGCGCTGAAGTATCCACAATTGCTCGGCATCCTGCCCAGGGACATGATCGCCGTCCCCTGGGACTATGACGCAAAGGAGAGCTTCGACAGCATCATCAAACCGTATCGCGACGCCGGTCTGCGCGTGGTTGTGGCCCCGGGCGCGCAGACTTGGAATCAACTATGGCCGAACCTGGATACCGGGTACCTGAATATCCGCAACTTCGTGCGCGACGGGCAAAAGCTGGGCGCGATGGGCATGCTCAACACCACGTGGAATGACGACGGCGAGTCGATCTACGGGATGGCTTGGCCGGCGCTCGTCTTCGGCGCGGCTGCGGGATGGCAAGCGGGCGAGTCGAACATCGACCAGTTCAAGAACGCTTACGACTGGGCCTTCTATCGCAACGGCGACACTACCTTCCGCGACGCGCTGGAGAATCTGGATCGCGGGCACCAGGCGCTCGCTAAGATCAAAGTCGATACCGAGACGGACGATTTGTTCTGGATCGATCCCTTCACGCCGGAGGGAGCCAGGATGATGCAGAAGCTCGCGGCGGCCGCTCCCGAGATGCGTGTGGGCGCCGAGCACGCCCTGGAGTCGCTCTACCGCAATCGCACCAAAGCCCACGCTAATCAGGACACGCTGGCTGACATGACGCTGGGCGCCTGGCGCTGGGACGCACTGGGCATGAAGGCCGAGTTCACGCAGGAGATCGACAAATTTTACTGGGACGCATTCCAGAACCAGACTGACGCGGACCGCGTGGGTAATGATCTGGAAGAAATCACGGCCATCAATGCGCGCCTCGAGGATCTGCGCGACGCCACCACGCGCCTGAGCCAGATGTACCGGGAAGCGTGGCTGCGGGAATACAGCCCGTTCTGGCTGGACAACGTTTTGGTGCGCTATGACGGCCTGGCGCGCGAGTTTCAGAAAAAGATCGTTGCCGTACGCCAGGCGCGCCGGCAATATGATGCGACCAAGACTCTGACCCAGCCGCAGGAGTTGGGATTCTACTGGCAGCCGTAGAAACTTAAGGGTTCCGCGCACAAAACAGTCCGACAAAAGCACACCTGATGTTTTCCGACCGCACCAACTGGAAGCTCACGCGCAACCGCCTGACCGAAGCGCTCGAAGAGGTACGATCGAACGGCGCTCGTGTGCTGGATCTGACGATCTCCAACCCGACGCGGGCCGGCCTGCACTACGACGAGGCGCGGATTCTTCAATCGCTGGCCTCGCCGCAGGCCATGGATTACGATCCCCAGCCGAAAGGCTTGCCCAGCGCGCGCGCGGCAGTAGCGGAGTACTACCAGACCGCACATGGCATTCACTACCTCGACCCGGAGCGGCTGATTCTCACCACCAGCACCAGCGAAGGGTATTCCTTCGTGTTCCGCTTGCTATGCAATCCCGGCGATGAGCTGCTGGTTCCGAAGCCGAGCTATCCCTTGTTTGAATTTCTGGCCGACTTGCAGGACGTCAAGCTCGTGCCTTATCCGCTGATCTACGATCACGGCTGGCAGATGGATTTTCCGTCGCTGCAGAAGGCAGTGACGAAGCGCACCCGTGGCGTGGTCGTGGTTCATCCCAACAACCCCACGGGTTCGTATGTGCATCCGCATGAACAAGAATCGATCAATCACTTTTGCGATGAACACGGGCTCGCGTTGATAGCGGACGAAGTGTTTCTCGACTACGCCCACGACCGGGCTGCACGACAAAGTTTCGCCGCCGACCAGGATGTGCTGACCTTTACGCTGAGTGGAGTTTCAAAGATCTTGGCACTGCCGCAAATGAAGGTGGCATGGATCGCCACCAGCGGCCCCGCGGCGGAGGTTGAAGGGGCCCAGGCTCGCTTGGAGGTCATCGCCGACACCTATCTCTCCATGAATGCGCCCATCCAGTGGGCGGTCCCGGTATTGCTGGAGCAGCGGCAAAGCATTCAGGAACGATTGCTGGATCGTGTGCTAAGTAATCTGGCCCAGCTCGACCGCCAGCTTGCCGGACAAAAGGCTTGTCAGTGTTTGAGTGTGGAAGGCGGATGGTACGCGGTGTTGCGCGTCCCGGTAACCCAGACAGATGAGGAGTTGGCCGTCGATTTGCTGCGGCGGAAATCTGTGCTGGTGCATCCTGGCCACTTCTATGACTTCCCCAGCGATGGATATCTGGTGCTGAGTTTGATCGCGACGCAGGATGATTTTACCGAGGGGATCAAGAGGCTGCTGGAAATCGTTGGTGCTTGATTCGAAGATTGTGTCTGCGAAGAACAGTTCCCTTTACTCCAAGAAGGGAATGTCGGATCATTGCTTCATGAGGTGGTTCCTCTTCAGCTTTTGCGTGTTGACTTTGTTTCTGCTGCCCGGCTGCTACAGCGGCTCACACCCCTCGCGTATTGGCAGTGTGGCGCCCGATTTCACCGTGCAAGACTCCGACCACAGGGTCACTTTGAGCCAGTTCCGCGGCAACGTGGTCGTACTAAATTTCTGGGCTACTTGGTGTCCCCCGTGCGTGGAAGAACTTCCTTCCATGATCTACATGCAGGGCCGCATGAGAGAAAAGGGCGTGACCGTACTGGCAGTGAGTATAGACATTGATGCCGACTACTATCACCGTTTTCTCAAAGAGCACAATGTCAACCTGCTGACGGTCCGCGACCCGGAGCAGAGGAGTAGCGCTCTGTACGGCACCTTTGGCTGGCCCGAGACGTACATCATCGACCGCAAGGGTGTGGTTTGTCGCAAGTTGGTGGGGCCGGTGAATTGGAATGCACCCGAGATTACGGAGTTCCTAAGCAAACTATAGATGTCAATTCCAGATAATGTGTGCGACAGAAGGGCCCTATGACGGATGGACAGTCTGGGAGCGTTCCAGCGATCGCGCACGGAGAGCGATGGCGAACGGCTGTAGCCTCGCTGGCAGTGGGCGCAGCGTTCTTCGCATTGTGGTTCTGGCTGCTGCCTCGGTGGCTGGGTTTCCGCGTGGAAATGGCGGGCGCGGCATCTTGGCGATGGCTGGCCGCGGTTCCGTCGGTGCTGGGATTCGCGATTGCCCTGCGCTGCATCTGGGACTTCGGGTGGACGGGACGCGGCACACCTGTCCCGGTCGCTCCGCCGCAGCGATTGGTAGTGGTGGGGTTCTACCGCTACCTGCGGAACCCCATGTACGTAGGTTTCGCAGTGGGCTGGATCGGTCTGTGGGTTGTGTTCGGGCGCGCCAACCCGGTAGCGATCGCTGGCGCGGTCGGCGTTGCCCTCGGCATACATCTTTTCGTGCTCTTTTACGAGGAGCCAACCCTGCGCGGGAAATTCGGGGCAGACTACGAAGAGTATTGCCGGAACGTGAGTCGCTGGTGGCCGCGTGTGCGAGGCTGGGACAAGCCACAATAGCGGCGGGTCCGAATCCGAGTACAGATTTCGTCGGCCTAGAATTCGCTTCACAAGCGACACTCGCAGTCTCATCCTTTCACGAGAAACGGATTGCTCTCCCGCTCTTCTCCGATGGTAGTCAGCGGGCCGTGGCCGGGCACGACTACGGTATCGTCGGGCAAGGCGAGAACGGTGCCGTGCAGCGACTCCATGATCTTCTTCATCGATCCGCCGGGCAGGTCGGTGCGGCCGATGGACCCGGCGAACAGCGTGTCGCCCGCGATCAGAGTCTTCTCGGCGGGGAAGTAAAGGCAGATGCTGCCTTCGGTGTGTCCCGGTGTGTGCAGAATGCTGGCGGCGTGCGTCCCAGCTTTCACCGTATCGCCGGTGCTCAGGCTCTGGTCGATCTTGACTTCGCCGGGAGCCGCCATGCCCACCCAGGCGGCCTGCACGTCGAGCATCTTGAGCAGTGCATAGTCGTTCTGGTTGAGCAGGATCGGTGCTCCGGTGGCCGCGCGCAACTTCATCGCGCCTCCCACATGATCGATGTGGGCGTGGGTGATGACGATTTGCTTGACTTGCAGGTTATGCTTGCGGATGAGCGCGAGGACGTCCTCAATGTCGTCGCCGGGGTCGATAACCATCGCTTCGCGCGTGGTTTCGTCGCCAATGATCGAACAGTTGCACTGCAGCGGCCCGACGGGAAAGATTTCGTGGATCATGAGTCCATTGTAGCGAAGTGAGTACCGAGTGCTGAGTACCGAGTAAGACTGGAAAGAATAAGGTTGAGACTTGTCTTGGGGCTCTGCTGGCGAGACAATATGCCAACGTGCGGGGAGGTTCTGTGGCAGCCAAATATCGTCAGCATGGATATCAGGACCGCGACCGCGAGGAAAAGCCGCGCAAAGAGTCCGTAGCAAAGCCCGCCTCCGTGCCGCCAGCAAGACGCGACTACAGCATGGGTCCAAAACCGGTGAATATGCCCGGCACCCGCGCCGTTTCCCGCTGCGCGCAGTGCGGCACGGTGCTACAGGCCATTCCGCCGGCGGGCCTTTGTCCCAAGTGCGGCTTCGAACTGCATTCCTGCAAGCAGTGCATGTATTTCGATCCGGGAAGCCGCTTCGAGTGCATGCAGCGGGTCACAGAGCGGGTGGCGAAGAAGGATGCGCGCAACGATTGCACGTTCTACGAAATCCGCGTCACTCGGGAAAAGGAAACTTCCACGCCCGCCAGCCTGCGCCCCAACGATGCGCGGCAGGCGTTTGAGAATCTGTTCAAGAAGTGAAATGCGCCTGGCTGAGCTGCTTCGCCTAAGGTTTCTGCGTGGGTCTTAGAATAATCTCGCTCACAAACGACTGTGCGCTTTGCGTCACCAGCATGGCCACGGCGTGCGCCACGTCTTCCGGCTGCAGCATCTTCGCGGGGTCCTTGCCAGCGTGCGGGCTCAAGTCAGTGTTGGTCGAGCCGGGGCAGATCACGGCCACGCGGATGTTATGGCCCCGCAGTTCCTCCGCCAGGGAATAGCTCAGTCCGTTCAATCCCCATTTCGAGGCGGCGTAAGCAGCGCCGTTCGGCAGCGCGTTCTTTCCGGCGAGGGACGAGATATTGATGATGTGGCCGGAGTGCGCTCGAATCATCATCGGCGCGAACGCACGAGTCGTGTAGAAGACGCCCCGCAGGTTCGTGTTGAGGATCTGGTCCCAGGAGTCGGGAGCGAGCTGGTGCAGCGGGCCGCCGAATCCGCCGATGCCCGCGTTGTTGACCAGGATGTCTACGCGCCCGAACGAGGCCTCGACATGCTTGGCCGCCGCCTCAACCGACTGAAGACTGGTCACATCGCAGGGAATAACCTCGGCCCTCCCACCAGCTTGAGCGATTGCCTGCGCAGCCGAAGCGAGAGCAGCGCGCGTGCGCCCGCACAGCAAAGCGGTGGCGCCTAAGCTCGACAACTCATGCGCAATGGCTGCGCCAATACCCCGGCCCGCGCCGGTAATGACGGCCACTTGCCCGGCCAGGGGGTGAACCGTATTCACTGGAACCGTGTCCATTAGAAATGCCTCCCTGTCTCGCCCCAGGTGCCGCGCGAGGGCCGAATTGCCGACTATCCACGCGGCGCCACATGTGCATCTTATACAATTAAAGACGAAGGTAGCCGGGAAGTTGCTTGCCTTCGGAACAAGAGGTACTTATAATCCGGCAAACCCCGGATGAAGGGTCAATCGCCTTGCATGCCCCGGGTTGCCCTTTTTTCCGGGGGTTGCCCGGAAGGTGCGGGCGTTCCAAAGCAGGATCTGGAGCGCGATGAGCTGTCCGAGTGGAATGCAGCCACAGATGCCAGGAATGGTCTTTCCTGAAATTGTCGATTTCCCAAAGGCCCAAGGAGCCATACTGATGAAAAAGATTCTGCTCACGGTTGTGCTTGGGGTTGCTGCGCTGGCAGCGGCCCAGGACGCTGCTCAGCCGGCACCGGCACAACCGTCCGCGTCACCAGCGCAGGCGCCGGTCATTAAGGATCCTGCCGAGTATAACGCCTACGTCGGCGCCATACAGCAGAAGGACCCGGCGGCCCAGATCAGCGGCCTCGAAGCGTTTCTGACGCAGTATCCCAATAGCGTGATGAAGGTTGCCGCCCTGCAAACTCTTATGCAGGATTACCAACAGGCGAATAACCAGCAAAAAACCATCGATGCGGCCACGAAACTGGTGGCGGCCGATCCCAGCAACGAGCGAGCTATATTCTTGCTGGCCTTCTTCGATCGCCTAAAGGCGCAAGGCGGCGACCCCAATGCCAAGCAGGATCTAGTGGATGCCAGGAAGTACGGGCAGATGGGACTAGATGGCCTGTCGAAATTCACCAAGCCCGAGGGCACGTCTGACGCCGATTTCCAGAAGATGAAGGACCAGATGACCGGAGTTTTCAACGCGGCCATCGGCATCTCGGCCCTCACCGATAAGGATTATGACACCGCCAGGAAGACCCTGCGCGCTGCCGTGGACAGCAGCCCCGACTTTCAGAAGGATTTCAGCGTGGTCTATCCCCTGGCGCTGGCCTATGCGGGACCCACTCCGCCCGACCCGAAGCTTACTCCCGACCCGGTCAATGCTATCTGGTTCGCCGCTCGTGCTTCTATCGTCGCAGGAAACGTGCAGTATCAGCAGCAGATCGAGAAGTACGCCAAGGGCCTATACATGAAATACCACGCTGGAGACGACGGCTGGCCAGATGTTCTGGCACAAGCCAAGGCCAGCCCGGCTCAGCCCGCTGGATTCGCCATCAAACCCGCTCCCACTCCGGCCGAACAGGCGGAGATCCTGTTGAAAGGCAAGACTCCGGAACAGATCAAGGCCATGAGTTTCGCGGAGTGGCAGTTGGTGCTGTCCGCTGGCACGCCGGAAGTGGCCGACAAAGTGTGGAGCGTAATCAAGGGCCTGCCCCTGCAGATGGAAGGCCAGGTCGTCAAAGTGTCGGCGACGGAGCTTCAACTCGCCGCAAGCCAGGACGCCATCGACCAAAAGCGCGCCGACGTTGTGTTGACGATGACCACCGACATTCCTGCCAAGCTGATGCCCAAGGAGGGCGCAACACTCGACTTCGGTGGAACTCCTGCATCCTATACAGCCAGTCCTTTTGTCATGACCATGGAGAAGGGGACGTTGCTGAAAGCCGCGGCGCCAACCCCGGCCAAGAAGCCTCCGGTTCACCACAAACCAGCCGCCAACTAGTACAGATCCGATTCGAGCAAAAGGCAGCCCGCGAGGGCTGCCTTAGTTTTCTTGAGGCCGCAGCAAAAGAGATACCGCCTGGCGGAACCGGCTAGCGCACCGCCTTCTTTTCCAACGACACCGGCCGCGCGCTTCGGGGTGGCCGTTTCACCCCATCCCGAAGCTGGCGGACGTCGATCTTGAGCTCATCGATGGTCCGGCTGAGCGTGTTGCGATGCATCCCCAGCTCGCGCGCGGCGCGGCACTGGTTGCCCTTGTTTTCCTGGAGGACGGTGAGGATAAAGCGTTTCTTGAATTCGCGCACGCCCTCGGAGTAGAGGATGTTGCTCTTGTACATCTGCAGGATAAGTGCTTCCAGTTGATCTTTCACGGTAGGTTTCTCTCTTCCTCAATATCTTTGTTTTAACTGCCTGCTCGCCCCACAGCATTTATTTCGGCTTGGGAGCGGGGGTGCCGGTCAAGTCTTTTGGGGCCCGATGCAAAAAATCCAACCCCTCCTTGAACCGTGCCCGCAACTCCGACGGCGCCACCCACATCGCAGCCCTTCCAACGACGAGGAAATACGGCGCCAGTTCCGAGTTTTCCAGCATCTTCGAAGTGGGCGTGAACGCGGTCATTCCCATCAGGACCACGGCCACTACCAAGCCGCCCTTCACCAGGCCCAACAGCGCGCCCAGAAAACGGTCAAACCCGCTCAGGCCGGCTGCCTTCATCAGCTTGCGGGCGATCCTGCCGGCAATGCTGAAAAGGATCAAGATCGCAAAAAAAATGATGAGGAAGCCGAAAATATCGGCCAGCAACTCCGACTTCAAAAACGACATCAACCACTCCGCGAGGCGTTGATATTGCCAGGCGGCAACGATGTACCCGATGACCAGTCCAGCCATGCTCAGAGCCTCCGCGAAGAAGCCCTGAATGGCGGCCGAAACTACGTTCAGCAGCACAACCACGACAATCAACCAGTCCGCCGCGGTCATGCTACTCTCCTGCCCGCTTTCCTGCGAGCCACTCCTCCTCGGGCCCTCCGCTTACACATCCATCTTGCGCCCTGTGATCTGAAGGTAGGCGTCAACATACTTTTCGCTGGTCCGGCTCGCAACCTCGGCCGGCAGAGCGGGCGCGGGCGGCTGTTTGTTCCAACGAATCTCTTCCAGGTAATCGCGAACGTATTGTTTGTCGTAGGACTCCTGCGATCGTCCTGGCGCGTACTTATCGGCGGGCCAGAAGCGGGAAGAGTCCGGTGTCAGCACCTCATCCGCCAGCGTGATTCCCTTGGCGGTGCGTCCAAACTCAAACTTGGTGTCGGCGATGATGATACCGCGCTCGCGTGCGTACGCAGCAGCTTTCTTGTAAATCCGCAAGGTGAGGTCGCGCAAGGTGCTGGCGGTCTCCACGCCTAGGATTTCGCACATCTTCGCAAACGAAATGTTTTCGTCATGGCCGCTTACGGCCTTGGTGGCGGGAGTGAAGATGGGCTCGGGGAAGGCCTCGGATTCCCGCAGCCCCGCCGGCAGTGCGATGCCACAGACTCTCCCCGTCGCTTGGTACTCCTTCCAGGCAGACCCTGAAATGTAGCCGCGCACCACGCACTCGACGGGGAACATCTGCGCGCGCTGCACCACCATCGACCGGCCGCGCAACTGATCGGCATACTTCTGCAGGGTTTGCGGATAGCTCTCCACATCCGCGGTGATCACGTGGTTGGGAACGATGTCAGAAAGGAAGTCGAACCAAAACAGCGAAATCTGGCTCAGGACGCGGCCTTTGTGGGGGATGCCGGTGGCGAGCACATAGTCGAAGGCGGAAATGCGGTCGGTGGCGACGAACAGCAAGCCCTCGTTATCCAAGTCGTAAACATCACGCACCTTGCCGCTGGCGTGAAGTTGGAGATCGGGGAAATCGGTTTGTAGGACTACGGGATCAAGAAGTTTGGGACTCATGTTGAAATCTTACAGGTAAGCAGCGAGGGGTATTTTAGCCCCTCAGAAATTTTTGTCAACGGCAGAGATCACAGGGTGGAGGTGGGTCCGTATCCTGTTGAGAAGGAAACCATTGTCCGCCGGGGAGCATCGCGGAGACTAGGACCGGCACGCAGTTTTCGCCGGAGTGTTGTGGAAAAGCTGAGGATGGGAGTGGATAAAGTGGGCGGGACAGCTTGTGGCTCTCGGCTGTTAGCTCTTGGCTTGTTCGCCTTAGGGGTTCGCGCGGGTCTAGGTCTCCCAAGAGACACTATCGATGGCGCAGCCCGCGCGAAAATGGCATATTTGCTGGTCAATTTTGGAAATATAATTGGGCACCTCATGTTGCTGATACCTGATGCTCAGGGCAGCCTAGCTGCTTGCCCCGAACCTCACCGAAACCAGCTTCGACACGCCGGGCTCCTGCATGGTTACGCCGTAGAGTACGGGCGCGATGCTCATCGTTTTCTTGCTGTGCGTGATCAGGACGAACTGCGTTTTTAGGCTCATCTCTTTCACTAGCTCGGTGAAGCGGCCAATGTTCGCTTCGTCTAGAGGAGCGTCCACTTCGTCGAGAATGCAGAACGGGCTGGGAGTGTACTGGAAGATGCCGACCAGCAGAGCGAGCGCGGTGAGCGCCTTCTCGCCTCCGGAGAGCAGCAGGACGCTTTGCAGGCGCTTGCCCGGTGGGGAAGCGACTACGTCAATGCCGCTCTCGGCGGAGTCTTCTTCGTCGGTGAGCTTCATGAAGCCGTGGCCGCCGCCGAAGAGCTTTTTGAAAGTCGCCTGGAAGTTTTCATTGATCCTGGCGAAGGCTTCCTGGAATTTCTGGCGCGAGACTTCGTCAATCTCGCGGATGGTGGCGGTCGTGTTCTCGATCGAGGAGATCAGGTCCTTGCGTTGGGCATCGAGGAAAGTGTGCCGCTCGGCGGTCTCGCGGTACTCTTCGAGTGCCATCATGTTCACGGGACCCATGGCTTCGAGTTTGGCGCGCATCTCGCGATAAGCCTGATCGCAGGCTGCCAGTTCGTCGCTGGTGACGAGGCCGAGAGTAGTATCGGCGAGCAAAGCGGCGCGCTCGATTCCGAGCTCGTTCAGGCAGGTTTCCGCCATGTACATGGCGTCGGCTTGCAGCTTGGCGGCGGCGGCCTGCAGCTCACCCCGGCGGTCGCGGGCCTGGTCGAGCAGTTGGCGGGCGCTTCGGAGCAGCTCGTCGATCTCGGAAAGGCGGGCGC
>CABDYC010000342.1_pt1 | contig 16007 bp, 19 predicted proteins | sample 3421511 | NCBI WGS metagenome assembly CABDYC01 (sample SAMEA5534336, study PRJEB31848) | metagenome | biome: tundra; feature: field; material: soil | place: USA | collected 2013-05 | depth 0.15 m | reverse complement strand
GCCGCCTCGCTGGCGATGGCGGCGGCGTGGCGGTCGCGCAGTTCGACCAGTTGCTTGACGCTGCCGGCGGTGTCGTAGAAGGCGAAGGCCTCCATCCTGGAGTGAGCGGCAAGGAAGCGCCTGCACTGCGCCAGGGCTACAGGATGCGAGAAGACGCGGTCGATCTCGCCGATCGAGGCTCCGGAGATGGCGATGAGGTTGTGGCGGATGCGCAAGAGCGTCTCTGCCTCGACCTTCACATCATGGGCAAGCAGTAGGTCGAAGTGCTCAGAGACCGAGCCGGCCAGGCTGTTCTCGATGGGAATGACCGCAGCCTCGACGGTACCGTTGGCCAGCGCGGCAAAGGCGTCGGCGGAGAGCGAAAACGGCACGATAACCGCGCCGGTGACGAGTTTCATCGCCGCTTCGTGGCTGAATGAGCCGGGTTCACCCTGGATCGCAATCTTCATGCCGATGGCTGGTTCTCCTGTGGATGGATGCGGGGCGGACGCCGCAGTGGCGTCCTGCGTGGAGTGCTTTCTGGCACCATACCACAGCTCGATCGGTGTTTTCTCGCGGAATGGGCCGGAAGTCATGAGATTCAACTCCGCAGCCAGAGGTCGGCTGCCACAAAGGCAAGAAAGACCATGGCGATGAAGCCATTCATGGTGAAAAAGGCGGCATTCAGGCGGCGCAGGTCTCGGGGGGAAACGAGGGAGTGCTCATAGGCCAGCAGGAGGGCTACGGCGGCGATGCCGAGCCAGCCGACGGTCCGAAATTGAAAGAGGAAGCCGAACCAGACCAGGAAGCCCAACATGGCGAGGTGCATGGCGCGGGCAACCCAGAAGGCGGCGGGGATACCGACGGCCTGGGGCAGGCTGAAGAGGCCGGCGGCGCGGTCGTGGTCGACGTCCTGGCAGGCGTAGAGGACGTCGAAGCCGCCGACCCAGAGGGTGACGACGGCAGTGAGCACCAGGATGCGGGGGTCCAGAGAGCCGCGGACGGCAATCCAGGCCGCCGAGGGGGCGAGGCCCAAGGCGAGGCCCAGAACGAGGTGCGACCAGCGGGTGACGCGCTTCATGTAGCTGTAGCCGAGCAACACCATGAGGACTAGCGGCGAGAGGCAGAGGGTGAGCCGATTGAGTTGGGCGGTGGCCAGGACAAAGATCAGGGCTGTGAGAATCGTGAAGCCAAGCACAAACCGGCGCGAGAGCAGGCCGGCGGGAATGGCGCGGTTGCTGGTGCGGGGATTGACGGCGTCGAGATCGGCGTCTGCCCAGCGGTTGAAGGCCATGGCGCAGGAGCGGGCGGCGACCATGGCGACGAGAATCCAGGTTATGGTGCGCAAGGCGGGCAGGCCGCGGACGGCGAGGAGGACCGCAGTGAGGGCAAAGGGGAGCGCAAAGACGGAGTGCTCCCACTTGATCATCTCGAGTGTTGTGCGCGTCTTGGACCACAGACCTGGCATGGGTGGCTCCATGGACCAGTGTAGTTGAGGGGGCAAAGGAACGGCCCCGGAGGTGGTTAATCCTCCGAGGCCGGGTTGAACAGCGTGAGATCAGGTATGCGTGAAGCACGGTTCGCCGCCCGCGCAGGACCGAAGGACCTATTTCTGTACCTTGCTGGGCGGGTTGGCGACTTGCAGGTAGTTTTTCACACTGAAGACGCCGGGGACGCCGTTGGCGCGGATGAAGGCGGTATCCTTGTCGGTCTGGGTGTCAACCATGCCGTAAAGCTCGACGTGGCCGTTCTGCACCGAGATACGGATGGGCTTGGCGGGGTCGATGGCGTACCTGTTCAGTGTCGGGAAGCCGTAGACGGCGCGGAAGACCGCCATACGGATTTGGCTGTCTATTATGGAGAGGGGATCGACCTCGATCTTGTCAACCACGTCCTTGACGCCGGGATAGGTGGAGACCAGGTCCAGAGCGGAGTCCCTGGACGGATAGTCAAGCGCATGGCCGCCCAGGGTGACCACGCCGTTTTCGACGCCTAACGAGATGGCGTTGAAGGCGTTGCCGTAAAAAACGCGGTCATCGGCCAGCTTTTCCTGGAGCTTGGCTTGCAGTTGCTGGTCGGGAATGCTGGGTCCGGCGACTGCAATCAGGTTGCGCACGGTGGAGACGCCTTTGGCTTTGTGGACGCGCTTCTCGGCGTCGGCCTTGTACTCGTAGAGGTCGACGGTGCCGGAGAGGGTGGCGATGCCGTTGTCCACGGCCACCTTGACGTTGCGATATTCCTTCTTGTTGAGCCGGTCCGCGGCATCGCTGGCTGCCGGGGTGTCTTGCTGGGCCTGCGCGGCGGCGCCGGAGCCGCGGGGTGCGGCGAATGATGTCTCGGAAAGGCCCAAAAGGGCTCCGGCGAGGGTGGCCGCGAGCAGTGCGGTCCGGGTTGTATGGATGGTCCTATTCATGTGTGAAACCTCCTGGTTCCAGGAACACGGGCAACGCGGCAGCCACGGGGAATATCGTGGCGGCCTTGCCGTTCGCCCATATAGACACAGATTCCGGGGAAAGGTTGCGGATGCAAGAGAGTGGGGAGAAATAGAGACAGAAACCGGACGGGTCAGGAGAGCGGCAGGTGACGGGCGGAACCGCATCCCAGGTCTCAAAAGCGAATCCTCGCCCCAGCGACGTAGACCCATAGCTGGGGATCCCGAGTCACTGGGGACCCCGAAACCTGGCGCACCCGGCGACCGGGAATCTGAATCAATGCTGTTTGTTGAATTTCAGGTTCATGTCGGCGTTGGGGTCGCACGCGGGACCCTTCCAGCGATAGTCGGATGTGGAATCCATGTGAGTTGTTTTTCCGTTGACCGTGGTATCGAAGGAGGCAATGGCGGTCATGTGCGTCATTCCGTCAAAGGTCAACTTGACTTTGCCCGTCATCTGAAAGGCTTTCATGGGACAGTTCAGGGAGTAACTTCCGCCCATGGGAGTGATGTAGAGTTGCTGGATCTGGCAAGAGGGGTTGGCGTTGAGCGCCTTGGTCCACAGCTCGTCATTCAGACAGAACAGCATGACGAAGGGCGGCTTGTCCGGCGTGGGATCTGGGGTGGTGGCTGTCCATTCGCCGGAGCGCAGGGGGAATTTCTGTTGCGCCGAAGAGACGGCGGTTGCCATGAGGACGATTGCGCCCAATGCTGCCGATTTGAGGAAAGACATCTCTACCTGCCTTTTCTTGAAGTCAGAGTTTCAGGCTGAAGGTTCGAGGGCTTTGCTGTCAATGACAAAGTGATAGCCGCACGCTTCGAATCGCCGGGAAAGCGAGGACGCTAGGGCATTTTCACTGTTCCTGTAATGCGAGCATTGCGCGATCCCACCCTAGCCGCAAAAACTAGAGACGCGGCGAGGGTGGGGCACCCAGGACATTACACTATCCGTGAAAACTCTCTATACGCCGATGACGGCGCAGAGTTCTTTTACTGCTTCGGCGCTCTTTTTGAGGGCGGCGTCTTCTTCGGGGGTGAGCTTGATTTCGATGATCTGTTCAAGGCCGGCCGCGCCGAGCTTGCAAGGGACGCCGATGTAGTAGCCGTCGATGCCGTACTCGCCTTGCAGGTATGCGGCACAGGGGAGGATTTTTTTCTTGTCCTTGAGGATGGCCTCGACCATTTCTGTTGCCGCGGCGGAGGGGGCATAGTAGGCGCTGCCGGTTTTGAGGTGCTTGACGATTTCGGCGCCGCCGTCGCGGGTGCGCTGGACGAGGGCTTCGAGGCGGTCGGGGGCGATGAGTTCGGTGATGGGAATGCCGGCGACCGTCGAGTAGCGCGGGAGCGGGACCATGGTGTCGCCGTGGCCGCCGAGTACGAAGGCGGTGACGTTTTCCACGCTTACGTTGAGCTCGGCGGCGATGAAGGCGCGGAAGCGGGCGGAGTCGAGGATGCCGGCCATGCCGATGACGCGTTCGCGGTTGAAGCCGGCCTGGCGATAGGCGGCCTGGGCCATGGCGTCGAGAGGGTTGGAGACGACGATGAGAATCGACTCCGGCGACTGCGCGACGACTTTCGCGACCACGTCGGACATGATCTTGAAGTTGGTGTGGAGCAGGTCGTCGCGGCTCATGCCGGGCTTGCGGGGAATGCCGGCGGTGATGACCACGATGTCGGAGTTGGCCGTGGCTGCGTAGTCGTTGGAGCCGGTGACGCTCACGTCGCGCTTTTCGATGGGCATGGCTTCCAGCAGGTCGAGCGCCTTGCCTTGGGGGATGCCTTCGACGACGTCGATCAGGACCACATCGGCCAGTTCCTTGGCCGCGATCCAGTGTGCCGTGGTTGCGCCTACGTTGCCGGCGCCGACGATGCTTACTTTCTTTCTCATTGCTGCGTTCTCCTTCAAAAAATCTTGTGCGAGTGGTCAGTGATCAGTTTTGAAAGGGCACGGCTTCAGCCGTGCCGAAAGGTCCGAAAAATGAAGGCGGGCATTAGCCCCTGCGGGAATGCGAATCGTCGAGAAGGCATTCAAATCAAATCTGGCGCTTAAGCTCATCAATCTGTCTGGTATGACGCTTGATTTCGTCCTGTTCGTGCCTGATCTGCTGATCGTAATATTTGACCTTCTCCGCTCTTTCTCGCTCAATGCTCGAAATTCTTGATTGGTGATTTTGGATTGTTCGGTTGATTTCTTGAATTCTTCTGGCTGCTTCTGCGGATTTCTTTGGGTCCACCATTTCAGACTCCACCTTTCTCCAACACTCGTCGAAACGAAACGGAGATCATTGAACGCGCGTCGGTCGATCTCGAAATGTCTTGAGCAAGCTGTTAATCTGCCTGGCATCAAACATTATGGTGCTAGGACGCATTTACCACGGCACCACAGACATCGCATTGAAGAACGCGCTTCTTCATCACGAGAAGCCAACCCAACAAACCTGAGACGAAAAATGCAACGCCCCAACCAATGAAAAACGCATTTCCAAGAATGCTTACGGCGGCTAGCGGAGCGTCTCGCTTCGCGTTTGAGACAGTGCCGGAATAAAGGGCATCTACGTCCCGACTAGGCGTATCGAGCGTGCCCGCATTCACTCGCTGGGTGCATGATTCAGCGGTTTCCCTCACCGATCCCGACCCCTTATAACTGGAAAGCGCACATTCGCAATACTCTTCAATTTGCTGCTGCGATGGGAACCGTCCTTCACCCTGACTTCTTAGCCTGGTACTCTGTGCGCAAGACCGGCGGAAATCAGCATCGAAGGCACTCTGGTACGGCTGCCCAGAACCATTCGCATTGATACCCAATGCAGTTCCAACGGAAGTGTTGAAGGCAAGAAGCATCGCCGCACAAGACAGCATTCCGAGAACTGATGGAATCAGGAGAATAAATCCGATTGCAACTGCCGGACCGCTCAGGCGATGGACTTCCTTTAGCCTAAGCGTTCCACCGTCGCAAATCTTGCAGGTAGGAATTCCAGATCGATAGCTTGGACGCTCTGGAATGGCATTTTGAATACGCTGAGGCGAATCAGGTCTCTGCTCCACATCTCGCTTGGGCGGGTCTCCCCAGCCGCCTTCGGGCATTATCGACATTCAATCCGACCCTTTCCGATATGCGAAGTTTGCGACGATTGTACTCCGGGCGGCGCACGTCATCTGACTGTCAACCGATGAAGGACACGCTCATCACGCAACCTCCACCACAACCATACCTTCATTGGTGTTCATCCCGCTCTCAAATCTGAGCACGCCTTGGTGCTGCTTGCCGTGTTCCTTCACTCGAATAAGGGATCCATCCCGGATATGGTCTCGTAAGACTTCCTGTCCTTCGCCGCCCTTTGTCCAGTCCATTCGAAAACTGAATTCATCAGGAATGCCCAGAGCACCCATAGATTTGTGCTCAAAGTTGAACGCGCCCAACAGAGCGACAAACGCAGCGCTTTTCGGGTTCTCAATATCCATAAAGATATTGAATCACACAATGCCGTGGGTACGCGTGTGTGCCGGGTGCCCACGGGTCTCGATTCCGAGACCCGGGAGTGCCTACCAAAGAGACTCTTCACTAGTCCGGCTACGTCTTTCCTAGTCCCTCAGCCCCTAGTCCCTTAGTCCCTGTCCTTACATGTTGCCAATAATCCGCGTCGCAAACTCGCTCGTTCCCACTTTGGTTGCCCCAGCCGTTTGGCGCTCGAAGTCGTAGGTAAGGAACTTTTGCAGGATGGTTTCTTCGAGTGAATGCTCGATGAGTTTGGCTGCTTCCTTCCAGCCGATGAAGTCGAGGAGCATGACGCCGGAGAGGATGACCGAGCCGGGGTTGATCATGTCCTTGTCGGCATATTTGGGCGCGGTGCCGTGGGTGGCTTCAAAGACGGCGAAGCCGTCGCCGATGTTGGCGCCGGGGGCGATGCCGAGGCCGCCGACCTGCGCCGCGGCGGCGTCGGAGATGTAGTCGCCGTTTAGGTTGGTGGTGGCCAGGACGCTGTAGTCGGCGGGGCGGATGACGATCTGCTGGAAGATGGAGTCGGCGATGCGGTCGTTGATGAGCACCTTGCTCTTCCATGCGCCGTTGCCGTGGGTTTGGCCGATGGAGTCGAGGACGGACCTGACCTCAGCGTAAACGGAGTCACGAAAGCCCGGAGAGCCGAATTCGAGGCCGGGCTCGATGAGGGCTGCGTTTTCTTCGATGGTGATGTTGGGGTCGAAGTCGAGATTGGCGAGAATCCAGCTTTCGCGCTCGGTGACGGTCTGGTCGCGGAACTCCTGGACGGCGACTTCGTAACCCCACTCGCGGAATGCGCCCTCAGTGAACTTCTGGATGTTGCCCTTATGGACCAGGGTCACGGTCTTGCGGCCGGCATCGAGGGCGGCGCGGATGGCGTAGCGGACCAGGCGCTTTGTGCCGAAGATGCTGATGGGCTTGATGCCGACGCCGGAGTCGGCGCGGATTTTTTTCTTGTCGCCCTTGAGCAGGTCGTCGTTGATGAATTCGATGAGGCGGGCGGCTTCTGGGCTGCCTTCTTTGAACTCGATGCCGGCGTAGACGTCCTCGGTATTTTCGCGGTAGATGACGATGTCGAGTTTTTCAGGGTGCTTCACGGGGCTGGGCACGCCCTGGTAGTACTTGACCGGGCGGACGCAGGCGTAGAGGTCGAGAAGCTGGCGGAGGGCTACGTTGAGCGAGCGGATGCCGCCGCCGATGGGCGTGGTGAGCGGTCCCTTGATGGAGACGCGCAGGTCGCGAGCGGCGGCCACGGAGTCGTCGGGCAGCCAGGTCGAGAACCGGCGGAAGGCTTTTTCGCCGGCGAAGATTTCAAACCATTTGATCGAGCGCTTGCCGCCATAGGCTTTTTCGACCGCGGCGTCGAAGACCCGCTGCGAGGCCTTCCAGATGTCGCGCCCCGTGCCGTCGCCCTCGATGAAGGGAATGATGGGATTGTCGGGGACTTCGAACTGCCCGTTGGCGTATTCGATAGGCTGGCCGTCTTTGGGAAGCTCAAGCCCGTTGTAGGTGGTTTGCATCGGTTTTTGGGGGTCCTTTTCCTTACGTGGTCAAGGATGAGGCTACCACCTGCAAATTGGAGGTGGCAATGGCGGGCGGAGCGGGTGGCTAAGGGTCCAGCCTTTCGTGCGCACGGCGTTATTGATCCGGTCCTTTTGGGATAGCACGCCAAACCCACCCTAGCCGCAAAAAAGTCGCCGCGGCGACACGCGGCGAGGGTGGGGCACCCAGTTTCATTTCAATCGGTAAGAGCCGGATCAATAAAGCATTCGCCACCATTTGACATCATGATGCCTTCTGGCGTAGCATCATGATGTGCGGACCACGCTTACCATTGACGACGATATTGCCGTGCTCGTGGAGCAGGAGCAACGGCGCTCGGGCGACTCTTTCAAGGGCACCGTGAACACTCTGCTCCGCCTGGGCCTTACCGCCGGCCGCAATCCTCAACCCAGAAAGCGCTTTGTGGTAAAGCCCCGCAAGATGGGCCTCCCGCCAGGGCTGAGCTACGACAGCATCCCCGACCTCCTCGAAGCAATTGAAGGGCCGTATCACAAGTGATTGTCCTCGACGCGAACATACTCTTTTACGCCTATGACAGCGAGTGCGCGGAGCACAAGAAAGCGCATTCCTGGTTGGAAACCGTCTTCTCGGGTCAGGAGCCCATCGGTCTCCCGTGGCAGACGATCTCAGCATTCGTACGCATCCACACGAATTCAAGGCTGCCAGGCGACCGCTTCACCACCGAGGAAGCGGTACGAGTGATCGATGAGTGGATGGACCTGCCGCAGGTTCGATTGCTGGTTCCAGGAGAGCGTCATTGGGGTCTATTCCGGCAGATGCTGTTGGAGGGTAAGGTTCGCGGTCCCCTTGCCACTGATGCAGAATTGGCCGCTCTCACGATCGAATACGGCGGAGTTCTGTATAGCACCGACCGCGATTTTGCCCGGTTTCCTGGGCTGCGATGGGTCAATCCGCTGCTGGAACCCTGAGATCCGCCCCTCGATCTGGCGCTCCGAAGTGTCCATGGCCGGACAGCTCCGCGGCGGCGGGCGGAATTGCGCCGCGCAAAGTTGAGACGAAATCGCCGCAAATGCTGTTTTCACCCGCCCGGATGCGATAGACTCATGCGGGAACGTTCAACAGAATTGCCGAACTTCAAACTCACGGAGGGTACATAGAAATTGGGAAAAGGCATGGTCCCGAAGAGGATTTTCTTTACCAAGGGCGTGGGCAAACATAAGGAGCGTTTGACCTCCTTTGAGCTGGCGCTTCGGGATGCGGGGATCGCCTCGCAGAATCTGGTGCGCGTGTCTTCGATTTTTCCGCCGCAGTGCAAGGTGATTCCGCGCAAGGAAGGGCTCAAGTATCTGCGTGACGGCGAGGTGGTTTTTTCGGTGATCGCGGAGAACTCGACGCGCGAGCCGCACCGGCTGATCGTATCGAGCATCGGCGTGGCCATCCCCGCGGACCGCAACACCTACGGCTACCTGAGCGAGCATCACAGCTTCGGCGAGACCGAGGAGCAGGCGGGCGAGTACGCCGAGGAGCTGGCCGCTGAGATGCTGGCCACCACCCTGGACGTGGACTTCGATCCTGACAAGAGCTGGGACGAGAAGAAGGAGATTTACCGCATCTCCAACAAGATTGTGCGCACCAGCAACGTGACGCAATCGGCCGTGGGCGACAAGCGCGGGCTGTGGACGACGACGATTGCGGCAGCGGTGCTGATTTTGGAAGAGTAGCGCTGAGGTCCATTAGAAATGCTGAGGCCAATCCCGCCAGGCGGGGTTGGCCTTGCCGCATGGTTGCGCAGGATTGTTTCAGGAGGATTGGCCCGCGAATGATGGGGAATGCGCGCAAATACGTTGTGGGGCTGGTGCAGATGCGCATGGGCGCGGACCCGGAGGCGAACTTCGCGTCGGCGGTGCGGCATATTGAAGAGGCCGCGCGGCAGGGCGCAAATATTGTTTGCTTGCCGGAGCTTTTCCGCGCGCAGTACTTTTGCCAGCGCGAGGATATCCGGCTGTTCGATCTGGCTGAGCCGATCCCCGGTCCATCGACGACGAAGCTGGCCGAGGTTGCGCGCAAGGCCCGGGTTGCGATTGTGGCTTCGCTCTTCGAGCGGAGGGCGCCGGGGCTTTATCACAATACGGCGGTGACGCTGAATATGGATGGGGCCATCGCAGGCGTATACCGCAAGATGCACATTCCGGACGATCCGCTGTATTACGAAAAGTTCTACTTTGCGCCTGGGGACCTGGGTTTTCAGGCCGTGGACACGGCTTTTGGGCGCGTAGGCACGCTGGTTTGCTGGGACCAGTGGTATCCGGAGGGCGCGCGGCTGACGGCTCTGCAGGGCGCGGAGGTACTGTTTTATCCGACGGCGATTGGGTGGCACCCGGCGGAGAAGGATGAGTTTGGCGCAGCGCAGTACGATGCGTGGCAGACCATCCAGCGGGCGCACGCGATTGCCAATGGGGTGTATGTGGCGGGCGTGAACCGCGTGGGAGTGGAACACGGCGACGTGGAGGGCAATCGCGCCGACGGGCCGGGGCTGGAGTTCTGGGGCGGCAGCTTTTTGGCCGATCCGTTTGGGCGCATCATCGCCAAGGCCTCGCACGATGCGGAAGAGATCCTGTTGGGCGAGATCGACCTGGGTCTGATCGAGGAGACGCGGCGCAACTGGCCGTTCCTGCGTGACCGCCGCATCGATGCCTACGCGCCGATCACCCAGTGTTATCTCGATCCGGTGAACACGTGGACGCAGGACGGAGAGCCAAAGTGACTTTTGCGGGTTCTTCGGGGGCTGGTTCTGTTCGGGCCGCCTCTTTGCCGTCCGCAGCAACGCCGCGAGAACTGGGTTACATCATGGCCGCCGAGTGGGAGCGGCACGAGGCCACCTGGCTGGCGTGGCCGCACAATCCCGAGGACTGGCCGGGCAAATTTCAGGCGATTCCGTGGGTTTATGCAGAGATTGTGCGGTTGCTTGCGGTGCGGGAGCGGGTGCACATTCTGGTGAATGACGCGAAGGCTGATGGACGCGCGCGGGGGATTCTGGAGAGGGCTGGAGCGCATCTGGACAGGATGAGCTTTCATGTGTGGCCGACGAACCGGGGATGGACCCGCGACTCGGGACCCATCTTTGTGCGTAACGCTGAAGGCAAGGTGGCGATTACCAACTGGCACTTCAACGCATGGGCCAAGTACGCGGACTGGCAGCTCGACGACCAGGTGCCGGGGCGCGTGGCGGTGCTGCTGGGACTGCCGGAGTGGAAGCCTGCGGTGGAGCTTGCGGACGGTTCTCGACGGCGGCTGGTGTTGGAGGGCGGGTCGATCGACACCAATGGCCAGGGGGTTCTGCTGACCACCGAGGAGTGCCTGCTGAGCGAGGCGCAGGAGCGCAATCCGGGCGTGGGACGCGAAAAACTGGAGCAGGCGTTTCACGATTTTCTGGGGATCGACCAGGTGATTTGGCTCGGGCGGGGTGTGGCCGGGGACGACACGCACGGGCATGTGGACGATATTTCGCGGTTCGTTGGGGATGCGACGATTGTTACTGCCGTTGAGCCGAACGCGAAGGATCCGAACCATGAGCCGCTGGCCGAGAATTTGGAGCGGCTGAAGGCGGCGCGGACGTTAGACGGGAAGCAGTTCACGCTTGTGGAGTTGCCGCTGCCGCGGCCGGTGATTTTCAGGGGCCAGCGGCTGCCGGCGAGTTACGCCAACTTCTATATTGCGAATGGGCTGGTGCTGGTTCCGACTTTCCACGATCCCAACGACCGCGTGGCGCTGAATATTCTGGCCGAGGTTTTTCCGGGCCGCGAAGTTATCGGCATCCATAGCGTAGACCTGGTCTGGGGCCTGGGCACGCTGCACTGCATGACGCAGCAACAGCCGGCCGCCGGCGCACCGGTTTTGGGGTAGAATTGTGTTCATAGGAGGGTTTTTCGGATGAGCCTTGATATAAAAGAAGTGATTCAGATTGCCCGCGCGCAATTCAAAGAACTCCTGCCTGAACTTGCGATCATTCCTCCGGCACCGGTCAAGGGCGTTCCTTCCCCGAAATCATGTGCGGAAGATATTCGTCTTGAGGAGTTGGAGAAAGAGGGCGAGAACTGGGCCATTACTCTCAGTGTTCCGAATCCGAGCTACAGCCCCGACGCTCTGTTGGCGGGGATTCGCAGCGCAAGAAATCTGGCGCGCATTGCCAAAGTCGTCGTTATCGATGGATCGGAAGGAAAGCTCGTTGCTCTTAAGGAGCGGGCGGCATGAAAGCAGTGGACAACCCGCTGCTAAAGCCACATATTGGGAAACCTGCAATCCTGGACTCGAATCTGCTTCTGCTTCATTGGTGTGCCAGCTTCGATAGGGACCTGGTTGGTAGTTTTAAGCGTCTTAATAGCTTTCAAAGCGAAGATATTGACTTGCTTTCTGAAACAATAAAGATATTTTCGTCCATCCGAACCACGCCTCACGTGCTCACCGAGGTCTCAAATCTGGCGAACTCCCTTCCCAAATGGGTGAAAGACGATTGGTCAGAGCATTTTTCAAGGCAGACTGAGATCATTTCCGAAGAATGGACTCCCGCCGCAACGATTGCGACGGGTGATTTCATGTGGCTGGGCCTGACGGACGCGGCCCTCGGGGTACTGGCAACCACGCACGTGATCCTCACTCTCGATTTCCCCTTGAGCAACTCCCTGGAGTCGCGGGGGTTGAACGTGATTAACTTCACGCGTCTACGGAGTCTTTGGCTGGAATGATCGATCTCGATTTCATGCAAGCCGCGCTCGCCGAAGCCCACCTGGCCGCGGAGGCCGGCGAGGCGCCGATTGGGGCGGTGGTGGTCCGCGATGGGGCGATTGTGGCGCGGGGGCAGAATCGCGTACTGCGCGACCTGGACCCGACGGCGCACGCGGAGATCGTGGCCTTGCGGGCGGCGGTCGCGGCAGTGGGCAATTACAGGCTGCCGGGCTGCACGCTGTATGCGACGCTAGAGCCGTGCGCGATGTGCGCAGGGGCGATGATTCATGCGCGGCTGGACCGGCTGGTGTTTGCGGCTGCTGATCCCAAGGCGGGGGCGGCGGGGTCGGTGCTGGCGGTACTGAACCATCCGCAGCTCAACCACCAGATGATGGTGGAGCAGGGGATTCTGGCCGCTGAGGCGGCGGAGTTGCTGCGGAGCTTCTTTCGGGAGCGGCGGTAGCGCTAGCTTCTGGTCAACGCCCTGATCCGTGCCGTCGGCGATCATTGTCCCTGATGATGGCAGCGGGAACCCGAGTAAAATGACCGCATGAAGGTGCAGATTTATGCCACTTCCTGGTGCGGGGACTGCCGGGCGGCCAGAAAGTTTCTCGACTCCCATGGCATCGAGTACACGGTGATCGATGTGGATCGTAATCGGGAGGCCTCAGCCGAGGTGGTGCGGCGTGTGGGGAAGCGGGCCGTTCCGCAACTGGTGATCGACGGGGAGTGGTTTCAGCCGTACAAGCCGGGCAGAGGGCTGCTTTTGGAGGAACTGCACAAGAAGCTGGGAATTCCTCGCGCCTGAAGCCGGTCAGGGTTCGTGGTATCCCACCCTTTCGATAGAAAAAAAGTCGAAAGGATGGGGCACGGAGCATTTTCGCACCCGGTATCATTCCCTCGTACAATCATAGAGTTGGAGCAGGGCGCGGAATGCGGCTCTGGCAAGGAGTCTCCCTTGATCGAACGCTATACACGGCCGGCGATGGGCCGGATCTGGACGGAAGAGAGCAAATACCGCTGCTGGCTTGAAGTGGAGTCGGTGGTTCTCACCGTGCTGGCTGAGGACGGGGTGATTCCCGCGGCGGCGGCCGAGGCGATCGGCACGAAGGCCGGCTTTTCCGTGGCCCGCATTCAGGAGATCGAGGCGGAGGTGAAGCACGACGTGATCGCCTTCACGACCGCGGTGGCCGAGAGCCTGAACGCGCAGGGGCTGGGGGATGAGTCGCGCTGGCTGCACTATGGGCTGACTTCAAACGATGTGGTGGACACGGCGCAGGCGCTGCAGGTGAAAGAAGCTTCGGCGCTGATTCGCGCAGGCCTCGTGGAGGTTCTGGCGGTGCTCAAGCGGCGGGCCGTGGAGTTCAAGCACACGCCCACCATTGGGCGAACGCACGGGATTCATGCCGAGCCGACGACGTTTGGTTTGAAGCTGCTGAACTGGTATGCGGAGATGGAGCGCAACCTGGCCCGCTTCGACGCGGCGGCCGAGGATATGCGGGTGGGCAAGCTCTCGGGCGCGGTGGGGACGTTTGGGCATCTGAAGCCGGAGCATGAAGAGAAGATCTGCCAGCGGCTGGGGTTAAAGGCGGCGCCGGTGGCTACGCAGGTGATCCAGAGGGACCGGCACGCGGCGTATATTTCGACGCTGGCGATTATAGGGAGCACGCTGGACAAGATCGCGGTCGAGGTTCGGCACTTGCAACGGACCGAGGTGCGCGAGGCGCAGGAGTATTTCAGCGAGAAGCAGAAGGGCTCCTCGGCGATGCCGCACAAGAAAAATCCGATTACCAGCGAGCAGATCAGCGGACTGGCGCGCGTATTGCGCGGCAATGCGCAGGCGGCCTTCGAGAACATTGCGCTGTGGCATGAGCGGGACATTTCACACTCCTCGGTGGAGCGGGTGATCTTTCCGGACTCGACCATTCTGGTGGACTACCTGCTGGCCAAGACGGAGAACCTGATCGACCGGCTGCTGGTGTATCCGGAGCGGATGAAAAAGAATCTCGAAAGCACGGGCGGGCTGATCTTCAGCGGGCAGTTGCTGCTGGACCTGGCCGAGGCGGGCATGTTGCGCGAGGACGCCTACCGGCTGGTGCAGGGACACGCGATGCGGGCGTGGAAAGAGGATCTGGCCTTCCGCGATGAGATAGCAAAGGACGCAGCCATCACCGCACTGCTCAGCCCGGAGAAGCTGACGAAAACCTTTGACTACACGCGGCAGTTGGGCAATGTGGACGCGATCTTCAAGCGGGTGCTGGGAGAGTAGGCTATTGAGGGAAAGTGGTTTCGCAGGTCTCAGAATCCGCGCCTCGGGAAACCTGATTCCTGGAACTTTTACGCCAACGTCACGTACTGATCTGGAGGAGGAGAACCAATGCGAGTGATTCTGCGAATGCTTCTGATCTGCCTTCTTGCGCCAGCCGCCGTTGCCCTGGCTCAGGAGAAACCGTCATCCGCCGCAGCCGCGCCGTCGGCCAATCCATACAGCACGTTTACTAAAGCCGTCTACGAAAGGGTGGAGAACATCCTGCTCCGCTCGGCCGAAAAGGTTCCCGAGGAGGATTACGGCTTCAAGCCCACGGACGCGGTGCGCAGCTACGGACAGATCATTGGGCACGTGGCCGACGCGCAGTACATGTTTTGCTCCATCGCGCTTGGCGAGAAGAATCCGGCCCCGAACATCGAGAAGACCAAAACCACCAGGGCCGATCTCATCGCCGCGCTCAAGGACGCCTTCGCCTACTGCGACAAGGTATACGACGGCATGACCGACGCGTCGGGCGCCCAGATCATCAAGCTCTTCGGAGGCGACACACCGAGGTTAGGCGTGCTGATGGTCAACAATATGCACGATATGGAACACTACGGTAACCTCGTTACCTACATGCGGCTGAAAAACATCGTTCCTCCAACCAGCGAACCAGCGCCGCAGGCACAGCCGAAGAATCCACAGCCGAAGCAATGATGCCCGTTTTGATTTGCATAAAGGAGTTAGCGCCGTCGAAGTCATGAATCTAACCGTAGCTCTCACCGGCGCATCCGGAGCGATCTTTGGGCGTGAGTTGCTGCGCGCGCTGGAGGCCGACGAGCGGGTGGGGCGGGTCCATTTTGTGGCCTCGGAGAACTCGCTGCGCGTGCTGGCCGAGGAGCTGGGCGTCAGCGGGCGCAACGACTTGCTGGAAAAGCTGCTGGGTGCGGCGCCGGTAAAGACGGCGCAGCTTTCGGATGCGGACATCGGCGCGGCCATCGCCAGCGGCAGCCATCCTTCGAACGGAATGATTATTCTGCCGTGCTCGATGGGGACGCTGGCGGCAATTGCGCACGGGCTTGCCAATTCGCTGATTGCCCGCGCCGCCGACGTTACGCTCAAGGAGCGCCGCCCGTTGATTCTGTGCGTGCGGGAGACGCCGTTCAACCGGATTCATCTGAGGAATATGACGCTGGCCGCAGAGGCGGGCGCGGTGATTTTTCCGGTGATTCCGGCGTTCTATACCCACCCCATCGACTCGACGGAGATGGCGCGGCAGTTCGTGTACCGGGTGCTGGCGCACATTGGGCTGGCCCAGCCGGGGGCTTACGTCTGGAAAGCGGAGGAGTAGGGCGTAGGGAATAGGGAATAGGGAATAGGGAATAGGATATCCCCCCAGTTTCGATCTTTTGCTTCTCCCAGGATGCGCTCGCCGGATGTTTGGGATTCGATTTCCATTTGACATGCGCCCCGGCCAGAATTCCCATTTGACATGCGCCCCGGCCAGAGTCGATACTGGCTTCAATGCCGAATTTGAGCAATTACGCGATTGTGGTCATGGCTATGTGCATGTGTATGTGCATGGGCTGCGGACCCCTCCG
>CABDYC010000339.1_pt1 | contig 16209 bp, 12 predicted proteins | sample 3421511 | NCBI WGS metagenome assembly CABDYC01 (sample SAMEA5534336, study PRJEB31848) | metagenome | biome: tundra; feature: field; material: soil | place: USA | collected 2013-05 | depth 0.15 m | reverse complement strand
CTGAAGTCCAGAGTGATCGTCATTTGGATCCAGTTGCTCATCGTCATGCTGATACTGGGCGCGATCCTCTGCAGCCGTCTTCGGGAAATCTGGACTACCTTCTCGAGGATGAGGAAGAACCGAAGCGGGGATGGGGCAAGCTGATTTTGGTTGTGGCCGCGCTGGGGCTGGCGGTGGGATTCGGCTACCTGCACTGGAAGCAGGGAGGCTTCGACTGGCTGGAGGCGGGCGACAAGAAGCCGGCGGCGGCAACGAAGCAAATGTCGGACGCTGCACAGAGCGGTGCGGACTCCGGGGGCGCGACGGGGACGGTGGCGAGTCCGGACGGAGCGACTCCGCAGGCGGGCGCGAGCGGCGCCGGGATGGCTGCCGCCACGGGTGACGCGGCGGCGAATCCGGCGGAATCTGCCGCGGGACAGGCGACTCTTTCGCAGACCGCTTCAGAGGGCACTCCTTCGCAGAGCACTGCTCCACCGGGCACTGCTTCACAGAGCGCTTCACAAAACCAGCCAAACGATCCCAATTTGGCGGAGGGCTCTGCGTCACAACCTGCGGGTTTTGGTTCCGACAGGCAACCGCCTCCGACTGAGCCGCCGGCCGGCCCGAAAGCGGAGGCGCGCAAGCGTGCGGCAGCGAAGCCCGCCGCGGCGAAGCCGGTTGATACGGTGACCGAGGCGGAGCGCTATATCTATGGACGCGGAGTGCGCCAGGATTGCGATCGCGCGATGCGGCTGCTGAAGCCGGCGGCGGAAGCGTCCAATCCGAAGGCGATGATTTCGCTGGGCGCGCTGTACTCGACCGGAACGTGCACGCCGCGGGACTTGCCCACGGCCTATCGATGGTTTGCGCTGGCTCTGCACAAGCAGCCCGACAATCAGGCGCTGCAAGACGACCTGCAGAAATTGTGGGGTCAGATGACGCAGCCGGAACGTCAGCTGGCCATCAAGTTGAGCCAGTGAGTTGGCGGGCGAGGAAAACTGCGGTTGTTCGGTACCTCAGGGGCTAAAGCCTGCGGATTCTTATTGTCCTCTTGACGCGGGCCTGAAAGGCCTGCTCCACCCGCATCGGGTTCCTCCGCTCTTCCGCAAGCTGCCGAATTAAGGAGTTACTTTTCCAAGACTTTGACGGCTTTTGCGGCGGTGGCGTGTTCTTTTCTATAGGCGCGGGCTACGTCGCCGAGAGGGGGCTGGTACTCGAGGGAACCGAGCTCCGCCAGCGGAACCTCGCCTTGGGCATAGCCGTAGGGCGAGACGCTGAGCAGGGTGGACTCCTTGGTCATGGGATGCTCGGAGGCATGCTGAGGATGGTCCGTCATTTGAACGGGTTGGGGGGCGTTGGTCAGGACGGGAGCGGATTGTCCGAAAGCCGTAGTAGCGCAGAGAAAGCACAAAAAACAGAAAGCGCAGATTGTGGTCTTCATAAGATTCATCCTGTGCGGGGGACATTGCTTACGTATGAAAGAACTGGCGGAATGCCGGATTAGCGCGGCTTCCGGAGGGAGTATGGGCAATCGGCATACCAAACCGGGGCGGCTGGGATTCGAGTTAGGGGACGCGGAAAGGGGCCAGGAGCAAGGATTTGCACATATGTGGAAGATGGGGGTTATGGAGGCTGGGTTCGAACAAATCCTGGCAGGAGATAAGCTAGAAACGCTGTGTGGTGATAGAAATGCCTTGCGGAGCCAAGGGTGGCGCCAGCGGGCAGCGGATCCCCTTCGGCTTCGCTCAGGGCAGGCTTTCGGCTGCGGTTGTGCTTCGCGTTCGCGAAGCACAACTCCGCTCAGTATGACAGAGTTGGGGGATTGGAGGACTTTCTCAGAGGAGGGCGGTGGCATGAGATTACGCGCGATTCTTTCAGGAGTCATTCTGATCCTTCTTCTATTTGTTCTATTAGTGCCGACGGGTTTGTGGGGGCAGACCGATTGCGAAGCGGGGAACGGACTGCTGGATTTCGCTCCGCCGAAGACGATGAGCGTGCAGGAAGTGATCCAGAAGTTTGGGGCGGCCGAGGCGGTTACGAAGGAAGCTCGTATTCATTACACCTACAAGCAGGATGTGCTGGTACAGACGCTCAGCGGCAAAGAGGTGACGGGAGAGTTTCACGAGGTGACGAACATTTCCTACGACGAGAAAGGCAAGCGCGTGGAGGAAGTGACGTTCGCGGCGCAGCCTTCGTTGCGCGGAGTTCAACTTACGCAGGAAGACATGGAAGATATTCGCGTCTTCATGCCGCTGGTGCTGACGAGCGAAGATCTGCCGCAATACAACCTGACTTATGCCGGGCAGCAGCACGTGGACGACCTAGATACCTACGAGTTTCACGTAGAGCCGAAAAAAGAAGAGAAGGGCAGGCGATATTTTCAAGGGCGGATCTGGGTGGACGCGCAGGATTTTCAGATGGTGAAGGTATGCGGCAAAAGCGGTCCGGAAAAGGTACAGGTGAAAAAGCATCAGGAGCCGGACTTGCGGCCCACATTTGTGACGTATCGCCAACAGGTGGATGGGCGCTACTGGCTTCCGGCGTATACGCGGTCCGACGACACACTGCGGTTCAAGAGCGGGCCAGTGCACGTGCGGGAAACCATCAAATATAGCGGTTACAAGCGGGCCAGTGGCCGCTAGCGCCGCATGCGACACGGGCTCACAGCCGCACCTGTGAAAAAGGCCCTGCCGAATGGGCAGGGCCTTGGACTACCGAAGCGCGAACGACAACAGAAAGCAGTTACTCCCCTTTCGAGGTTTTCGGAACACCAACGCCGGTGCAGAAATCCCAGCCAACCTTGCACTCGGTTCCGCCCTTGGTGATGTCGCGGAACAAGGCCTTGTACTTGGTTGGATTTGCGTATTCCGCGTAAATCATGCTCAGTTCGGCCTTGCTCGACGTTTTGAGTTTGCCGGCAGCATTGACGAGGCCCGCCAAGTAGGGTGACGAGACGCTGGTGCCGCCAACTTGGAACCAGCCATAACCGCCGTCGGCATCGTACATAGCTGGCCCGGTGTTTGGGTCGGCGTCGGCGGAAAGATCCGGCACTCCACGGTGAGTTCCGACGATCGACGAAATGACGTTCTGGTAGGCAGGCCTGGCTTCCCTCGCGCTCGAACCGCCGCCGCCACCGGTCCACCAGGATTCTGAAGTGAAATTGCCGGAACCGTTCCGATTAATATGGGTCCCGCCGGCCGCGACCACGCTGGCGAAAGTGGAGGGAACGCCGACGTTGTTGATGCCGGAGTCGCCCGTGGAGGCAAAGTAGACCACGCCCGGAGTGGTGAAATACTTCGTTTCATCAGATTGCTGTCCGGAATACTCGCCGCCGCTCCAACTATTGCTGACCACGCCGCCGCCAGCGGCGACGACCAGGTTGGAAGCCACTTGCTCGGCGAGGTACAGGCCGGCGAAGCTGTTGTCGTGCGCCTCTACCAGGTAAATCTTAGCATGAGGCGCGGTGGCTACCGCCATCTCGATATCCAGGGCTTCTTCCAACGACCAGCCACCTGCATTGTTCGCGGGCCGATGGCCATCGGCGAAGACCACTGAGAAGGTTGGAGTCGGCAAGCCAAACTGCGCTGCGTAGGTGTTGATATCAGTCACCGCATCGGGGTTATCGTAGGCATCCACAAGAGCGATGGCTCCGACACCGCCCGTTGGGAGCGCCGTGGCGGTGGCGATGGGGCAACCGGCGATCGGAGTGACTGTCTTATAGATGCAGGCGAGCGAGGCCGGGGTTTCGCAGGTGGGCCCGCACGGGTTCGTGATATCCGAGTGAAGCTTCACAATGATGTTGGTGTGAGCACGAACGCCGATGTCTCCAGGGCGTTCGATGCTGGACTCTGGCGTGTAGACTCTGGTCACGTCCTGTGCATGAGCAACAGGCGCGGATGAAGTAGAAAGAAGGAACGAGCCTGCCGCAACGATGGCGAGCAGCACGATTGAACGTCTCATACTTTGTCACCTCTATGTAGTTTGGATTTAGATTTCGACTTCGCTGTTGTGCTCGCGCCGCGTCAGGGGGGCTAAAGTTCAAGCGGTTCGAACGGTCTGAAGTGTAGCTGCATCGCTGAGGGCGGTCAAGGTGGCCTTTAGACTCTATGCAGTGTGCAAAAACAACGCCTCCGCCTTACTCCCATAGATAATAAATACCAGAGCGTACAGCGTTCCATGAGGCTGCGATGGCCGGAAAGGTTTAGGGGGTTGGCAGTGGCTACAGCGGTAGTTCACCGACCAGATGCAGGCCCGAAGTAGCTGTCATCGAAAGTGGGAGCGGCGGATTGCTGAATGGCATGCATCTCGTCCTGCATGCGTTGGATGTGCACAGCTTCGCGGATTTCCTCCCGCACCTTATCCAGAGGTGTCGTCTCCTTCTCCCCGGCTTTGTAGATGAAATATCCGCTCTGGTCAGAGAAAACTGGGGAAGTTTCGCCCGGCTTCATATCCATCACGGAAAGCTGGTTGGGAGGCAGGCTGACACGCCGGACTTTCCCCAGGTCGGTGTTGGGAGACCGGCTCTTGATTCCGGCAAGCTGGAATACCTCGTCCTGCAGCTTGTCGAAATTCTCTCCGGCGGCAGCGCGTGCGTGCAGTTTGTCGGCTTCCGCCCTCATGGTGTTTTCCGACTCTTGCGTGCGCCTTTGCTCTTCGGCATCGCTAAGTTTCTCCCTGGGAGTTGGCAGTTGCTGAATATGGGGAATGAATATCCGCTTCAGCTGCGCTTCCTGAAAGGAGGCAAGATTCTTGTGGTAATACTCTTCAATGTCCGCGTCAGAAATGTGCGAGGCTTTTTCCTGCAGCGCCTCACTCAGTTCCTCGGACAGAACTTGGATACGCGCAAGCCTGATGTGCTCCTCGAAGTTCGGCCCTTGATCCAAACTCCTTTCGTGCGCCTTTTGGGCCATGACTAGGGCGTTGGCATAACGCTCCGCGAATTGGCGCCGGGCGCTTGCCGACATTGTCGGCTGCACCGCCTCCAGGGTCTTTTCAAATTCGGCGCGAGTGATGACCGTCTTGCAATTCGTAGCCGCCGTCTTGTCGGCGGGCGAACTTCCGCACAGACCGCTGATCGTGATCACGGGTGCGTCGGGCGGAACGTTCGAGGCAGGCCCTTGGCTCTCGCCAGGGTTCATGGCACCAGACGCCGTCGCCGGGGAGGTCTGAGAGGGCGCAGTGGGTTGTTGAGCCGCTGGAGAAGGTTTTGTTTCTGCCGCCTGGCTGCCAGTCATGGCGCCCAGCAGGAGACAGACGAGCCCATATTGGTTCATGTTCAGGATTCCTCCAGAAAGATCGAAGCACGAAACAAAAATTCTAGCATGAGGCGTTAGCCGAAGGACCAAAGGGGTGGGCTGCATGATCCGTCCGGGGCGTGGGCAACAGAGGCTGGAGATTCATATGGGTGCGGGTGAGATGCCTTGTTGGGAGCCGCCCTTGCCAGCGGGAACTCCTTGAGAAGAAAGTTGGTGTGCAGGAATTTTCACAGTTGACACGCGGGGGGAATGTGAGGAGAATCATCCGATCGATCTTGTTGTCCCCTGCATCCACTTAACCCTGGAGCTTCAACAAGCCTTTCGTAGAATTCACAAGTTGCAGATTTTTTCAAAGACTCTAAGGAGATTCCCTACACATGAAGCAACGATTCACTTCGCTCAGCTTACTAGCTGCGCTTTTGGTGGTGGCCAGCGTGGCCGGCACCGCATTCGCCCAGGACGCAACCGACACCTTACCCGCGCATCCTCGGTTCGCGCGGCTTACCCCGCACCTCAGCAATGACATCAAGACCCCGGCCACTCCGCTGACCACGTGGAATGGATCGTTTGTATACAAAGCTAAAACCTACAAGTACAACATGGTGGGAACGGCGCCCTCAACGGGAACGTCGACGACGGTTCCTGTGTTCATTATTCCAATCGCGTTGCAGTACAAGAGCGGCACAACGACGACGACTTTCAGTCCGCTGCACAAGCAAAGCAACGGTCTGAGCGCGGTCGCGAATACGGTGGCATCGCCGATTTTCCAGAGCATCGACTGGAAAGCCGGGGACGGAGTAACGGACCTGGGCACGACGCAATACGAAGACGCCTTCCAGCGCGGAAACTTCTGGGGCCAGGTTTCGTCGGCCACGGGATATCACGTGCTGTTGGGAACGCCGAAGGTGACCAAGGTGCAGACGATCGTGGTGCCGGCGGCGGATGGCAGCGTAGGAATTGAGTTTGGAGTGAAGGTAGGGCTGGCGGATATCACCTGGTTCGACGCGCAACTCCAGACGCTCATCACGAAGTTCAAGGCGATTCAACCCAACACGTTGCCGATCTTCATGACCTACGATGTGTACCTGACTTCGGGCGGATGCTGCATTGGTGGCTACCACAGTGCGACCGGCAGCATTGCGGCGCCGCAAGCCTACTCACACTTCACTTATATCGGCAAGCCAGGCGCGTTCTCGCAGGACGTGGGGGCGTTGTCGCATGAAGTGGGCGAGTGGATGGACGATCCGCTGGTGGTGAACACGAACGGCAATCCGGTGGCCTGCGGAATTCTTGAAGTGGGAGATCCGGAAGAAGTCTTCGCCAATTACGGCGACTTCCCCTACACGCTGGGCGGGTTTACCTATAACCTGCAGGATCTGACCTATCTGGAATACTTTGGGGCGGCGAGCACCACTTCCGTTGGTGGTGAGCTGACGTTCCACAATAATCCTTTCGGCCTGGGGATCTGCACCAACGGTGGTTAGTGCAGTTGGTTTTTTGATACGAGCCCGCCCCGCGAGGGGCGGGTTTTTTGTTTGGGGCGCGAGGAGTTTCAACAACGGTCGAGCCGGCAGTGCGGAGGGGATGGGAAGGAAGCAACATCCAGCGAAAGGCAGCGTATCTTTCGGCTCGGGGAATTTACGAAAAGCGGAATTAGCCGCGGCATTTACAAAATCAGAACAAGACCTGAGCTTAGAGCGTTTGTGTGTTGACTTCGAGTCAGGCAGCATTTAAGAAACATAAAGTTCATGAGCCTTCGCCAACGCGGCGATGGTCCCAGTTGCAAAACAAACGGCAAGTTTTCTTTGCTGCGTCATGAGGTTCAAAGCCAAGAACTAAAGGAGCGTTGTCCGATGATCAAGAAGAGTATAGCTTCCCCCACTTTACTCGCTGTCCTCGTGGTACTGGCATGTTTTGCCGGTACCGCATACGCCCAGGACGATACCCAGGTGAAGCAACCGGCGCGGGCGATGTTCGTAACCCTGCCGGCGCATCTGCACCCTGACATTGCACCACCGGCGGCGTCGCTGCCCAGCTGGAACGGTTCGTTCACTTACGGTGGGTCGAACTACACCTACAACATGGTGGGCACGGCGCCCTCGACGAACACGTCCACCACGATTACTACATACATCATCCCAGTAAAGATCGTGATTACGGCTCGCAACGGATCGAAAACCACGTTTGATCCTTCGCACGTGCTTTCGAATGGAAATACGGTGACCACGAACACGGTGGACTCGCCGATTTTTGATTCAACCACGACCTACAACCAGGGTGGAACCGATGTAGGGACAACCCAGTACATCGACGCGTTCCAGCGCGCGAACTTCTGGGGCACGGTAAAGAGCCACACAAATTATCACTTACTGCTGGGAGCGACGGTGCTGGCGGAACAGACGTTGAGTCCATCGCGGACGTACGGGAAGACGGGATCGCCCTTCGGCTTCACGGCGGGCGAAGTGGACATCAACTGGTTCGACTCGCAACTCCCGGGCATCATCAGCAGGCTGGGGATTCAGCCGAACACCTTCCCCATCTTCCTGACGTATGACGTGTACCTGACACAGGGCGGCGGGTGCTGCATTGGAGGCTATCACAGCTCGGAAGGCAGCGTGAGCAATCCGCAGTCGTATGCGGAAGCGACGTATGTGGACCATCCCGGAGCGTTCTCGCAGGACGTTTCGGCGTTGTCGCATGAGGTGGGCGAGTGGGCGGACGATCCGCTGACCGTCAATTACAACGGAAACAATACGCCGTGCGGAATTCTGGAAGTGGGCGATCCGCTGGAAGGTAACGCCAACTATGGCGGCTATCCTTATTCGCTGCACGGATTCACCTACAACCTGCAGGATCTAGTGACGCTGCCGTATTTTGGAGCGCCGCCGAGCACGACGGTAAACAACTGGTTCACTTTCCAGGGTGAATCGCTTTCGGTGTGCCAGAACGGGTCCTAGACGGTTCGGACCTCCCCCACGCACGTGACCCGCTCCGCAAGGGGCGGGTTTTTTGTGGGCGTCAAAAGCTGGAATATCATTTTGGACGGCTGGAACGGCTGAGGGTTGAGCACAAAAGTGGGCTTGATGGCATCCGGTTCAGGTAAGATACTTCGTCTGCAGGGACTGCCGAAGAATGGATCGCGAATATCACAAGGGATACAGCCAGGAACTGAACCGGGAGATGGAGGCGCTGGTGTTTGGGCATGCTGGGACGCCGCTGCTGGTGTTTCCCACTTCCATGGGGAAATTCTTCGAGTATGAAGACCGGGGGATGATTGGCGTGCTGGCGCCGAAGATCGAGCGTGGCGACTTGCAGGTGTTTTGCCCGGACGGCATCGATACCGAGAGCTGGTACAACAAGGGTGTGCATCCCAAGGTGCGGCTGCTGCGGCACTTGCAGTATGAGCGGTACATTCTGCATGAGCTGGCGCCGTTTGTCCGGTGGAAGAATCAAACGCCGCGGCTGGCGGTGACCGGGTGCAGCTTTGGGGCCTATCATGCGGTGAATTTTGCGCTGAAGCATCCGGATGTGGTGACGCACTGCGTGAGCATGAGCGGGGCGTTTGATATCCATCAGTTTCTGGATGGGTATTACGACGACGATTGCTACTTCAATTGCCCGCCAGACTATTTGCCGAATCAGAACGACGATTGGTTTTTGAGCCGCTACCGGCAGATGAAAATTGTGCTGGGATCGGCGGATTGGGATATGTGTCTGGACGACAACGTGAAGCTTTCGGCGATCCTGAACAGCAAGGCGGTGCCGCATTGGCTGGATATTTACGGGGACAATTCGAAGCATGACTGGCCGTTGTGGCTGAGGATGGCGGGGAAGTATTTTTAGGGCAGCGGGCAGTCAGTAGCGAGGTGATCAAGGTGTCTGGTTGGCTTCGGTCTCGGAAGGCATTTGCCTTGTTCCGCAGAGCGGCCTGGATTGTTGTGTGCATGGGAGTGTTTATGGCTTTCATGCCGACACCCTGGTTCTCTCAAATAGTAGCCACGCATAGGGGCGCTTCTTTTGCGAATATTAGGTGCTCTCTTGGGAATTCTCGGTGGACCAGCCTCGTTGGTTATTTTGTTTGGCATGGCGATTTATTGTATCCGTGAGGACGATTCTTCTACTGGTAACAAAATCTTTTGGTTCGCCGTCTTTTTCATCACTGCGCCGTTTGGCGCAGCGGCTTATTTTTTTGGTGTTTATCAAAAGCAAGTGCGCGCTCAGGGTTACGCTCCCGTGGCTGCGAGGTCGGCGGGACGCGCACCACGAGGACATCTGTAGAACCGGGCGTAGGTATCCTTCGACTACGTAAGTGCTTCGCTTTGCGACGCACTTACTACGGTCAGGATGACAACATAGAAATGGAGACTGTGTCGTGAAGAAGATTGGGATTCTGTTTGGGATGGAGAATACGTTTCCGCCGGCGGTTGTGGAAAAGATCAACGCGATGAGGGTTGACGATGTGACAGCGGAGTTTGTGCAGGTGGGCGGGGTGCGGATGGATGAGCCCAAGAAATATGACGTGATCATCGACCGGATCTCGCAGGACATTCCGTTCTATCGGGCTTACTTGAAGAATGCGGCGCTGCACGGGACGATTGTGGTCAACAATCCGTTCTGGTGGACGGCGGACGATAAGTTTTTTAATTATGCTCTGGCACACAAGCTGGGCGTGGCGATTCCGCCGACAGTGATTCTGCCGCACAATAAGCATCCCGAGGGGACGACGGACCAGTCAATGCGGAACTTGATCTTTCCGCTGAACTGGCAGGAACTGTTTGACTATGTCGGCTTCCCTGCTTTCTTGAAACCTTATTCCGGGGGCGGGTGGAAGCATGTTTACCACGTGCATTCGCCGGAGGAGTTTTTCCAGCACTACAACCAGACGGGCGACTTGTGCATGACGCTGCAGCATGGGGTGGAGTTTGAGGAGTATTACCGGTGCTATGTGGTAGGGCAGGAGAAAGTGCACATCATGAAGTACGACCCGAGGGCACCGCATCATGAGCGCTATGTGAAGGGGAATCCGGCGCCGTCGTCGGCGGCGCTAAAAGAGCGCATCGAGAAGGATGCGCTGACCTTGTGCCGGGTGCTGGGGTATGACCTGAACACCGTGGAGTTTGCGGTGGAGGGTGGAGTGCCGTACGCGATTGATTTTCTGAATCCGGCGCCGGATGCGGAGATCACGTCGGTGGGGCAGGAGAATTTTGACTGGATTGTGAATGCGGTGGCGGAGATGGCGGTGAAGATGGCTGTGACGGGAGAGGATCCGGCGAAGGAGTTGCGGTGGGCAGGGTTTTTGGCGGGGACACCGGTGAAGAAAACTCGGAAGGCGGAGCCGGGGTGGGTGGCGGAGCGGAAGCGAGGCAAGGCGGCGAAGTAGACGACGCCGTGCGGGAGTTCGCAAGAGAACTCCTAGCCAGGCCGGTTGCACTGCACCCAGGCAAGGGGTCCTTCGACTGCGTGGGTGGTTCGCTTCGCGAACCGCCCACTTCGCTCAGGATGACAGGGCTTCGGTGGGACAAGGATTAAGTGGACGAGCTCAAGAAAAAGCGATTTCTCTGGGGCGTACTGCTGGCATGGGCACCGTGGATTCCTATCCTGATTGGACTCGGCAACACGCTCATACATATTTCGAGAGAGAAGGCGACCGGGATCGGCGCAGTGGCTGGAGGTCTGACAGAGATATTCGTAGTGTGGGGTATCGGCACGATTCTAATCGGCCAAGTAGCTGCGATGGTCTTACTGTTCCGGGCATTTTCGCCCGGACATTGGATGCGCGGCTTGTTTTCCGTGCTGTCTATCTGCTTGAGTGCATTGATGCTGCTGCTTATTGGTCTTTTCCTGTGGTTGTCCTGGTTCCAGAAGCACCACAGCTTCTGATCAGTATTCTTGGTGTGGTTGTTATACTGTTATGGCTTGATTCTCCCACCTTTCGCAGAGAGCGCGAAAGGATGGGGCATCCGGGATAATGGTTAGATTTCGCGGGCGAGGGCGCCCGCGCCACACACCCATAATGAAACCTACTTTCAGCATCGGGATCGAAGAGGAATATCAGACGGTAGATCCGGAGACGCGGGATCTGCGGTCGCATATTCAGGCGGAGATCCTCGAAAAGGGCAAGCTGTTGCTGCAGGAGCGGGTGAAGGCGGAGATGCACCAGTCGGTAGTGGAGGTGGGGACTTCGATCTGCCGGAACATCAAGGAAGCCAAGGCGGAAGTGAAGATGCTGCGGCGCGACATTATCAGGCTAGCCAGGGAGAATGGACTGCGGCTGGCGTCGGTGGCGACGCATCCGTTTGCGGACTGGCGGGTGCAGGAAATCTCTCTGGACGACCGGTACAAGAATATTGTCGAAGATTTGCAGTTGGTGGCGCGGGCGAACCTGATTTTTGGGCTGCACGTGCATATTGGGATTGAGGATCGCGAGACCGCGATCCACATGATGAATCATGCGCGGTATTTTCTGCCGCACCTGCTGGCGTTGTCGACCAATTCGCCGTTCTGGCTGGGGATGAATACGGGGTTGAAGTCGTACCGTTGCAAGGTGTTTGATAAGTTCCCGCGGACTAACATTCCGGATTATTTTCCGAGCTGGGGCGAGTACGAAAATTTCATCAAGCTGCTGATCAAGACCAACTGCATCGATAATGCGAAGAAGATCTGGTGGGACATCCGGCCGCATCCGTTCTTTAATACGATTGAGTTCCGGGTATGCGATATTCCGATGCGCGCGGATGAGACGATTGCGCTGGCGGCGCTGATTCAGGCGACGGTCGCGAAGCTTTACAAACTGTATTCGGCGAACCAGGGCTTCCGGCTGTACCGGCGGGCGCTGATCATGGAGAACAAGTGGCGGGCGGCACGGTACGGGATGAGTGGGAAGCTGATTGATTTCGGCAAGCAGACGGAAGTGCCGGCGCGGGATTTGATTCTCGAGTACCTGGAATTTGTGGACGATGTGGTGGATGAACTGGACTCACGCGAGGAATTGAACTACATCCATACGATGCTGGAAACGGGGAGCGGCGCGGACCGGCAGTTGCAGGTGTATCAGGAGACTGGAGACTTGAAGAAAGTAGTCGATTACATCATTGAGGAGACGGAGACAGGGCTGGCGGAAGACGCGCCGGCTTCCGTGAGAAAAGTAGGGTAATGACAAATCCTGAGGACCAATTCGAAATCCCCACCCCTTCGACAGGCTCAGGGGAGGCGCTGTCGCAGAAAACACGACAAGGGTGGGGCACCCGAAGCGCAATTTCCTTCGATCCTGAATACACTCCGGGTGCACGCAATGCCGTGAGTGTATGCCTGCGGGTGCAGCCGGAGGAGAAGGTTTGCGTGATCACCGATGAGGTCACGCTGGAGATTGCAGCGGCGATCGTGAACGAACTGGATAAGCTGGGGGCGCCCTACCGCGTGTGGGTGCTGGAAGATCTGGCGGAGCGTCCGCTGAAAAACCTGCCGCGGGAGGTTCTCGATGACCTGGAGAAGAGCCAGGTTTCGATCTTTGCGGTGCAGGCACAGAGGAATGAGCTGCACACGCGGATGCAGATGACGGATGTGGTGAACCGGCGGAAGATCCGGCACGCGCACATGGTGAACATCAACCGGCAGATCATGCTGGAAGGCATGCGGGCGGATTTTCAGAAGGTGGACCGGCTGAGCGCCAAGGTGGTGGAGATGGTGCGCAAGGCGCGGCGGGTGCGGGCAAGAACGGCGGCGGGCACGGACCTGACGGCGGAGTTGAATCCGAATTACCGCTGGCTGAAGACCAGCGGGATTATCACTCCGGAAAAGTGGGGAAACCTGCCGGGAGGAGAAATTTTCACGACGCCGGGCGAGGTGAACGGGACGTTCGTGATTGACGGCGTGGTGGGGGACTATTTGTGCGCGAAGTTTGGCCATTTGCAGGAGAATCCGCTGACCATCCACATGAAGAACAACCGGCTTACCGAGGCGCACTCGGAGAACCACGAACTGGAAGACGATTTCTGGAAGTACACGCACACGGATGAGAATAGCGACCGCGTGGGCGAGTTTGCCATCGGGACGAACATTGATTTGAAAGATGTGATTGGGCAGATTCTGCAGGATGAGAAGTATCCCGGAGTGCACATCGCGTTTGGGAATCCGTACGGGGCGCATACGGGGGCGGAGTGGGATTCGTCGACCCATATAGATGTGGTGGGGCGGAAGTTCAACATCTGGGTGGACGACGAGCAGATCATGCGGGATGGGAAGTTCTTGGTGGAAGCATAGACTGTTTGCCGCTCCAAGCGGTTTTGAGGTATTATTCCCGCGTTCCGTTTGGGGGCTCACCGTTGCGGCCCCGTTCCGAATACCGGTCGATGCTTTCCTTCTGGGAGGTTCCCTCCGATGAAACGCAATCGCTTCTCGTTCATTCTGAGCTGCCTGACAATAGTAGGCGTTTTGATTTTCGTGGGTGGCGCCTTCGCCGATGGGCAAGTCCTTCATTACTTCCAAGGTACGGACGGCTCGAATCCTTCGGGGAATTTGATCGCCGATCAAGCGGGTAACCTTTACGGGACCACCGAATACGGCGGCGAGAACGGCTATTACGGGACTGTCTTTCAGCTCGCGCCACCAGCCGAACCGGGCTCTCCGTGGATACTCACGACGCTTTATGTCTTCGGCAACACGGGCGACGGAGCGCGGCCGACCGACGGCCTGATTTTCGACAGCAAAGGAAATCTCTACGGAACCACCAGCGACAGCAATGCCGGAGGGTACGGGGAAGTTTTCCAACTGGCGCCACCCACTGCGCCGGGAGGGGCGTGGAAGGAAACTGTCCTCTACCATTTCCAGGGCAGCACGGACGGCGCCTATCCTGTGGGTGGTCTTGTATTCGACGAAAATGGCAATCTTTACGGAACGACGGATTACACGGTTTTCGAATTGAGCCCGCCCACCCAAGCCGGTGGGGCATGGACGTTTAGTCTGCTGCATGAGTTTAAGGGCGGGACCCGCGACGGTACGTCTGCCCACGATGGCCTGGTGCGCGACGAGAAGGGAAACCTCTACGGAACAACGTTGTGGGGCGGCTACGAGGGCAACGCGGATTGCGGTGAGATTGGTTGCGGGACGGCTTTCGAGGTAAGTCCTCCGGCCGTTCCGGGGGGCGCATGGACGGAACAGGTGATCCATTTTTTTGGCAAGGGCCACGATGGCTTTAATCCGGAGGGCGGCCTGACCCTCGAACCGAAAGGAAACCTCTACGGCACAACGTATTCGGGTGGCGGAGCACCGGGAGGTGGAACGGCATTCCAACTTACTCCGCAATCGGGGGGCACGTGGACTGAAACTATGATCCACAGGTTCAATTACACTCCCAGCGATGGCGCGGCCCCAGTTGCTACGATGATTTTCGACAGAGAAGGCAATCTGTATGGGACTACGCTGTTCGGGGGTAACCCCTGCGAATACAATGGCGCAGCCTATGGCTGTGGCGTGGCTTTCAAGTTGTCTCCTCCGAGTGCGGATGGCTCGGCCTGGCACGAAGACATACTTCACTTCTTCCAGAGAAGGGTGGGCTCGGCGAGGCAACCTGCAGCCAGCCTGCTTCTCGATAACCACGGGAATCTTTACGGAACCTCCGTCGACGGCGGGTACTACGGCGCCTGCCCGGTCAATGGGGGCTTTGGGTGTGGGACGGTGTTCGAGATCGCCCGATAACGGCCATCCGAAGGAAACTCGTCCGAGGGGCGAGAGCACTCTTTTTTTCTGCCAGCTGTCATGGTAGTTATGCGGCATAATCTTCTACCATGATTCCTTTCCTGCGAAAGCAGTTCAACGTGAGCTTCACTCCCGAAAAATATCAGGCATTCTTGCGGCGGGTTGATGCCGCTTGCGGAACTCATGTGCAGTTCCGGCTGTCGGAGACGCCTTGTTTCTTTCCAAAATCCCTGCTGAAGCGGATGGCAGAGGACGGGAAGGAACTGATCCGGCAACTGGTGGAGAGCCCGGAGTATCGGGCACGGTCGAATGCATCGATTCCGGAGGAGTTCCGGGTGGCGAATGAGCCGGCACAGCCGATGTTCGTGCAAGTGGATTTTGGGCTGGTACGCGATGGGAGTGGCGAGTTGCAGCCGAAGCTGGTGGAGTTGCAGGCCTTCCCTTCTCTTTATGCGTATCAGGTGACACTGGCGCAAAGCTACATCGACGTGTACGGGCTGGAACATCGGGCTTCGGGCTCCGGCTTTCGGGCTTCGGCTTATGACGGGCCGGAGTTGAAATATTTTTTGAGTGGGCTGGATGAGAAGACTTACCGTGAACTTTTGCGGCGGGCGATTGTGGGCACGCATGATCCGGAGAATGTGATCCTGATGGAGATTCATCCGCAGGAACAGAAAACGTTGCCGGATTTTCTGCTGACGGAGAAAATGCTGGGGGTGAGGACGGTCGATATTGAGGCGATCAAGAAGCATGGGTCGCAGCTCTACTACGAACGGAAGGGAGGCCGGGTGCCCATCCGGCGGATTTATAACCGGGCGATTGTGGACGAATTGCAGCGCAAGCAGGTGAAACTGGGGTTCGATTGGCGCGACGATCTTGACGTAGAGTGGGCGGGGCATCCCAACTGGTATTTCCGGATCAGCAAGTTTTCGATTCCGTATTTGCGGCATGAGTCGGTGCCGAAGACCTGGTTTCTGGACCGGCTGGAGCGGATTCCCGACGACTTACAGAACTATGCGCTGAAGCCTCTGTATTCGTTCGCCGGGTTGGGGGTGGTAATTGCGCCGAAGAAAGAAGATATCGAAGCGATTCCGGTAGAGAAACGAGGGGAATACATTCTGCAGGAGCGGCTGCACTTTGAACCGGTGATCGAGACTCCATTTGGCGGGACGAAGGCGGAAGTGCGGGTGATGTATGTGTGGCTGGAGCAGTTGCAGGCGGTGTTGACGATTATCCGCATGGGGCGGGGTTTGATGATGGGCGTGGATCAAAACAAGAATAT
>CABDYC010000338.1_pt1 | contig 16270 bp, 14 predicted proteins | sample 3421511 | NCBI WGS metagenome assembly CABDYC01 (sample SAMEA5534336, study PRJEB31848) | metagenome | biome: tundra; feature: field; material: soil | place: USA | collected 2013-05 | depth 0.15 m | reverse complement strand
GGGTTGTGCTGCTCACGACCTCTTCGACGTCAGCGAAAGGCTATGGCGAGTTAGCGGCTGGCGGTAAAGAGGGGATGTTCTACGTGACTTACTACTGTAGCTCCTCTACGCAGTGCCCGACCAGCAATTGGAACCGGCTGATGGGCGGCCTGGATGGGGGAGCAGGGTATGGCACGGACAGTGGATCGAGTGCCCTTTCGACTCTCTGCACGCAGAGCGGTCAGTTGACCCCGGGTGCGGGGACTATAGCCCAGTGCTTCTATGGGGAGCCGGTGACGACGAGGCCGGACAGCGGCCAGCGCGGGACGCCTGCCTATTGGCCGGGCTTGACTCCTTACCTGTACACGGTGGGCATTTCCGACAGTCTGAAAGCGTATCCGTTCACTGCGTCTACGGGCTTGTTCACCGTAAATACTACACCTGCTCAGTCAAGCGGCACCTTCGCCTACCCGGCGGCCACCCCCGTGATTACTTCGAATGGGTCGAATTTCGGCTCGGCTCTGGTGTGGGTTTTGGATACTTCCGCATATGCCCGCCCGCCCAACAACCAGGCTGTCCTAACAGCGTTTGCGGCAAAGCCCAACGGTTCTTCGCTGACGCCGCTGTGGTCGAGCTTAACGTCTGGACCGGGTGCGGTGAAGTTCACGATCCCGACGATCGCGAACGGTAAGGTATAAGTCGCGGGTCAGGTGGTCGGCAATGCCGGAGGCTGTGGGGTGGCCGCTGGGTGCGGCGGATTGCTGATGATTTACCACTAGGAGCAAGCCGCCGCTTTGCTGTTTTTGGGGCTGGGCGACACAACTGGGGAACGGATGTTAAGCTTTCGCCGCCTTCTTCCTCTCCAATGCGGCGTAGATTGCGGGGTCGGTGCAGACTTCGTAGTAGGTGCGGTCGGTCCAGCCCTGGACCGAGAAATCCTCGACCTTGATTCGCGGCACGCGGCTCTGGCGCACCACGATCTTGCGAAAGATGTCGCGGTCCACGGGCACGGTGGCGCTGAACAGCCGGTACTCGCCTTTATCGGACGACGCAATCGAATGCGGCAGCTTTACTGCTAAAGGCACCAGAGAAATCTCCTGCTCCAGCTTGCGGAAGGCCGCTTCATTCATGCGAATGCCGCCCAGGTTGAAGCTCAGGATGGAGTCTTCCGGATTCGCCGCTTCATCCGCGCCCGCCGCCTGGAACACATAGACGTGGAACGGCCCGGCCTGTGATTCCATTACCTTGCGGGCGCGCTTGTTGCAGGAAGAAAGACGGTCGCTCTGGTTCAGAGCTTCGGAAATCATGATCTGATGCTCGCCATCCATCAGATACAGGGGCGCTGACTCCTGCAGCGTGATGCCCACGCCCAACTCCAGCCCCGGCATTCCCGAACGCTGCATCAATTCGTTGTAGCCGCGCACGATCTCGATGATCTCCCGGGCCAACACGCAGGCCCGGCTCACCGCCAGTCCGGGCTCGCCTTCGCGCTCGAGGATCGCCAGGATGATGGCATCGCCCTCCAGAAATACTTTTTGCGCTCCGTACTTGCCGAGCAGCTTGTTCACCGGATCGTAAAAATTCAGGCTGAAGTAGGACGCCGGGTTGAGTCCCTTTTCCATCAGCGTCCGGGTCAGCCGCGTGGAATCGCGCACGTCGGCCTTGAGCACCACGTGCCGCAATACGCGTTCTTCCTCGGGCTGCTGCTCCTCGGGCAGAAGAAATTCGTAGAGCGTGCCGTTCATCCGCGAGAGCTCGCGCAGCTTTTCGGTGCTCACCACGTTCACCGAATCGAACGCCGCGTTGAGCGCCTCCAGCCGCCGCAGATCGCGGTGATACTGGGAGAAACCCTGCAGAAAGCGCGCCGCCACCTTGGCTCGCTCCGCGCCCCGGCAGCCGGCGACTTTGCCCACCGCCGCATACAGACTGTTCGGCGAGAGCTTGCCGTGCTCCTGAATCATGCGCTCCACGCGGTCGCATTCGGGACGCGAGATCAGGGCATTCTTCAATTGTTGCGGATTGATTCGGGGCGCGTACTCGCTGAGTAAGGGCACGGTGTGGTACGAGGCGATCACGCACTCCATCACCTGCTCGTCTTCGAGCAGGCGCACCCACCGCGCCAGGCGATCCTGCTGAGCCACGCCTTCCGCTGTGGAATCATCCGGCGTGCCCGTGCCCACCAGGGCACGGGCATTCTCCGGAGCGCACAGCCAGGCGCTGATCGTCTCGCTGCTGGTCTCTTCCCCATAGAGCGAACGCATGAAACCCCACACCACGTCCTGCAAGCGCCCGTAGCGGTCGGGATCGCGATCCCAGTTGCCCAGCATCACATAGTGTTCGGCGCACAGGTAGTCGTCGCGGCCATCCTCGGAAAACGCCAGGCGGTTCACGAACAGCCCGTAGCTGCCCAAGCCCGCACTGCCCGGCCCTGCAGTCTTCGCTTCTCCAGTCTTCACCTCTCCAAACAACGACCGCCGCGTGCGCGCCAGCGTCTCTTTCTCGATCTCGCGCAGGGTCTCGAACAGATCCTGCCCGGTCTTGCGCAGAATGATTTTCTTGTGCACCTGGAAGGCGGCCACGCGCTCGCGATATTCCACCCCTTTGCCCTGCCGCATGCCTTCGTAACTCTTGAGTAGAACACGGCAGCGCTCCAGCACTTGGGCGAACTGCTGGTGCATTTCCGTGCGGAGAAACTTGGTCACAGCCAGGCGCGCCAGCAAGTCGACGGAAAGCTTTTCTTCTTTCTTGGCGCGATTCAGAGCCGCCAGATGCAGTTCGGCCAGCAGCGGCTTCCAGTCAGACTTTTCCGCGGCGTTGCGAGTGGCCCCGGCCGCAGCAGTTCTCATCCACGACGGTCCCCGGGTTTGCAGGGGAGCCTCTGCCGCCAGCAGACCTTCCAACTCGCCGTGGCGCACGATCAACCGCATGATCTGCGCCCGCGCCGCATCCACGAAGCTCGGGCTCAGCGCCACGTCGTGCCGCAGGTTGTCGACCCCGACCGCGAGCCCTTCCAGGGCAATCGAGGGCGCGGCCGCAATCAACTCCGGCAGCGCCAGTTTCTCCCGCGCTCCGCCCAGTCGAAGGATGGGTAGTCGAGGCATCGTGAATAGCTGAGGATTCTTGGAAGTTACTGATTACACATGTACATACCGAGGTTAGCACGGGTAGCGCAGTGGCTAAAGTTACCTAGGTTATGTGGTGAACCTCCGGCTCTGGTTTGGCCTAAGGAAGAAGCGCGTGGCTATCTCCGAGAAAGCACGGGTGGAGTACTAGACAGGTGCTTGAACGAGGAGAGTTCGCCAATACGTTCCGCCCGCCTGCCTATTTGTGTCGAATATCCACGGGGACCCGGGTCCGATCCAGGGGAAGAACTTGCAGTTGCCATTTGACCGGAACGGACGCTGGCAGATAGCACGTGGTTTTGTCGCACGCCTGATACTCCAGCGTGCCCGTAATCGTGAAGATCTTCCCATCCTTTCCGAGTGAACCCCAGAACTCCGCTCCAGAGCTCACTTTCACATCCTGGCTGATGCGGAACGTTCCATCGAAGACGAGTACTCGCTCGTTGATCACCGGAAAAAACAGGGTTTTGGATTCCGGGTAAATCGCTGGGGTGAACCGCATTTCCGGCATCGCGTCCATCACCAGCCGAATCGGCTTATAACCCTGAGCGCCGGGCGCATACACGTGGATATCCGGAGGCAGCCGCACTTCGGCAGCGAGAGTGATACGAGTGCCGGGAACGGCGACGGGATCGGATTGTTCGAGGGCCAGTTGAAGATGCGGGGCTTCGATCGTTTCCACTACTTCCTGGCCTAATTCCGGGAAAAGCTTGGCAATAATGCTGTTTCCGGTGAGCCGCTCCCGGTATTTCGCTTCGAAGAATTTTTCTCGAATGATGCCCTTCGTATCGACAAAAAAATATCCCGGGCGAGCAAAGCCCTTCTGCATCCCCGTCGCTTCCGGATTGAGCACGCCATAAGCCTTAATGGTTTTCGAGTCGGGGTCCCCGAGCATTGGGTATTCGATCTTGTGACGGTCGGCAAAATATCTCAGGATTTCTTCCGTGTCATAGCTGATCGCCGCCAGCTTGACCCCTTGCTTCTCGAATCGCGGGATTGCATTTTGCAGCTGGACCAGCTGCCCTTTGCAGAACGGTCACCAGTCCGCAGAACGGAAAAAGAGAAGAACGGTGCCGTTCGTTCCTTTCAAGGTGTCAAGAGTTTGTACCCGGCGAAACTGGTCGCGAATGGAAAAAGCGGGAGCCTTCTGACCGGTCGCGAGTCCAATCGACATCAACTCGATGGAAGCCACCTGAATGGTATCGTCAGCGAGTGTGCCCCGGACGGTCACCGTGTCTCCCATGTGAGCGACTACCGATTTCTGCGGCTCAAGGCCGTACATGACCCGGTTCGTATCGTCATAAAGCGACAGCTTCGCACCCGGCACGTTCCGGGTGCACTCGGGAGATTCGTTAAACGCTTCGTCCGCGTTGCAGGCGCTCGACACGACGGTACCCGACCACGACCCGGAACTTGTCGCAGTGTTCTGCCCAGCCACTGCAAGGGGAGTTGTTAAAGAAAGCGCCACCAGATAGATGGCGAAGCGTTTCGCCGCAGAATCACCTCTGACCGGCAGCATCAACTCGAGACCTCGCTTCATTTCTTGAATCCGTCCCTTACTGTATAACTGACAGTCTTAGAAGGTTCGGTACTCGGTACTGGCTACTGGCTCTTCACTCTCGCCGCCTCGAACTCGTCGCCCTTCTGCCAGCCGATGAGCCGCGTGAAGCTTGCCGCCTCCCAGCCCAGGGCGAATCCAAAGCGCGCCATCGCCGAATCTCCGGTGAAATCCATCTCGGGATGGTATTCATCGCTCGGCTGATGATAGTGCTTCTCCGTGTATTCCTTTTCCTGCGCCAGTCTCCAAGCCTCGTCGTGACCTTTGAACTTCATCCCTTCGTTGATCGAGAAGGATGGAATCCCCACGCGCGCCAGACTGAAATGGTCAGAGCGGTAGAAGTGTCCCGCCTCGGGGCGTGCATCCGGACGGATCGTCAGCCGGAACTCCTTCGCCGTCGCCTGCACCCAGGGATAGAACGTCGTTCGTTCCGCCCCTGAAACCTCTACTTCTTCCGCCGCTCCCAGCGGCTTCACGTCGTCATAATTCAAATCTAGCGCAATCTTCCCAACCGGAACCGGCGCATGTTTTCCCAGATACTCTGACCCCAGCAGTCCCTGCTCCTCGCCCGTGACTGCGGCGAAAATCACCGACCGCCCCGGCCGTTCTTTGGCGGCGCTGAACGCGCGCGCCAACTCCAGCAGAATGCCACAGCCCGTGGCATTGTCGGCGGTGCCGTTGTAAATGTTGTCGCCCGGCATATCGGGACGAATCCCCAGGTGATCGTAATGCGCGGTGTACATCACCGCTTCGTCCTTCATCTTGCGGTTGGAACCGGGCAGCATCGCCAGCACGTTGTTCGACTCGAAGTGCCGCACATTGCTCACCATGTGCGCCTTCAACTTCGCCCCAAGGCTTACCGGGCGAAATTCCCGCGTGCGCGCATCCGCCATCATCTTGTCGAGATCCATACCCGACGCCGCAGCCAGTTTCTGCACCACTTCCAACTGCACCCACGACGCCACCTTCAGCACCGGACCCTCCAGCTTCAAATAGGACTTCTCCCCCGAATTCGAGTTCCGCACCACTTCCCACGGATAACTCGCCATATCTTCTTTGTGCACCAGAATCACGCCCACCGCGCCCTTGCGCGCCGCTTCTTCGTATTTATAAGTCCAGCGCCCGTAGTAGGTCAGGGCCTTGCCTTTGAAAAACTTCGGATCGTCCGACGGCGGCTCGTTCACCAGCATCAGTAGCACTTTGCCGCGCACGTCCACGCCCTTGTAGTCGTCCCAGTTGTATTCCGGAGCTTCGATGCCGTACCCCACATAGACGATCTCGGCGTCCACATCGGACTGCGCCTGCTGCGTCTGATCGTAGGCGACATACTCGGCGAGCGGCTTCAGATTCATTGCCGCGCCTTGCTTCGGCAGCAGCGAAAACTGCGTTTCCGCGAGCGTCGTGATTCCGACCAAAGGCACCTTTTGCAGGTACGTCCCGTTGTCGCCGGCCGGTTTCAATCCATATTCCGCGAACTGCGTGGCCATGTATTCGGCCGCGATGTCGCCGCCGCGCTGCCCCGTGCCGCGGCCTTCCAGCAGATCATGCGAGAGAAAGCGCACATGCCAGCGGATATGTTCGGGAGTGATCGTCTGCATCGCCGCAAACGCCGCGCCCGGAAGGCGCACCGAGACCGCCTCTCGCTTCGCCGGGGCTGGCGCTGGAGGAGGAACCGCGCCGCCTTCCGCCCACACCAGCAGACTCAGAGTCGCGATCACACCGACAAGAACACTTCTTCTCACCCTTGCTTGCATAGGTCAGTCTTCTCCCCGACGAAGCAGCGTATTAACGCGGAAAAATGTCCATAGCCAGGAATGCTCGTTGCAAAGACTGAGAGAATTGTAAAGGAGAGGAGGGAATTTGTTTGTAGGGGAATGTTGTCAACCGTTGCACGAGAGGGCAACAAATCAGGACGCAACCAGACCTGGCAGCACTGAACTTTGGTTCAAGAGCCTCTCCGTGTCGGAGCCTGCCCTGGGCGCAGCCGAAGGGCGTCTCCGTTGTATTTCCAGGGTTTCTCTCCCGCGACCGCGGGATCAATTCTTCGAGCTTCACCCGGCGCGGAAATCCCGCACATCTTCCCCCGGCTTGAATACCACAGCAGGCGCTATCTTTCCCGACTCCGCCATCCTGCGGTTGACCTCTGTGAAGTCGGCCTTCACCCAGCCCACACTGGAAACTTCGATGTCGCCATCCCGGCCGATCCAGATAGCGGTCGGCACGTTGGTCAGGCCGTAAGCGTTCGACACGGGATAGGTTTCCATACCGTCGAGCAGCACCGGAAACGTCACTCCAAATTCTCTTGTGAAGGCCGCCGTGTGCTTGGGATCGTCCTGCGAAACGCCGATGATCCTGACGCCTTTGTGCCCATACGCCCGCTCCAGCCGTTCCAGGAACGGAAACGCATACTGGCACACGGGACACGAAACCTTGAAAAAAGCCAGCACCACCGGCCCGCGAGCCAGTTCTTCGCGCAGCACGAACCGCTTGCCATCCATCGCTTTCAGTTCAAACTCGGGCGCTTTCGTGCCCGCGGTCAATGCCGCCATCGGTCGTCCTCCGGTTTTTGTTTTCAGGATGTTTCGCAGCCAGCGCATACGCCCCTCGCCCTGACCTGCTTTCATTTTAGTTGATTTGAGGTGCAAGCAGTTGCCAGTGGCCGGTTGCCAGGCTGCCGGTGGGTCGTGGATTTCCCCCTCAAAGCATTTCCGCTTTCCGCAGAATCTTCCTGGCCAGTCCCGTGAGTGCCACCTGCCCCAGCCGCTCCACCGGCATCCATTTCCCATGAACGCGCAGTGGCGCCGCAGCGCGCCAAACCCGCACCGTGTAATCCGTCACTGTGATCGAATGCCGCAGCCTGAACGACGGGCTACACGTGCCATTCCTGCTTGCGAGTTCCGGCAACTCCCACATTCCCGGCATCAGCGACGCATCCCGCGCCCGCTGCACCAGAAACACTTCGCCATCGCGGCAGTGCAGCGCGTAGTGAATCTCGCGCTTCGTCTGAGGCGGTGACTTCGTCGTCGCCGCCAACTCTCCCCGCGTGGCGCACAGCTCGACCACCGGACACGTCAAACATGCCGGCGCACGCGGCGTACACACCGTCGCACCCACCTCCATCAGCGCCTGGTTGAAATCGCCGGGCTGCTTTGCATCCAGCAGATGATTCGCCGCCGTCCACAATTCTTCTCCAGCCAGCCGCTTCCCCGACACGCGCTGGAGCACCCGCTCCACGTTCCCATCGACCACAGCGACCGGCTCCCCGAACGCAATGCTGGCAATTGCTGCCGCGGTGTAGCGTCCAATCCCAGGCAACGTCCGCAGTTCGTCGGCAGTCGTCGGAAACCTCCCGCCATGCTCGCGCACGATGACTCTTGCTGCCGCATGCAGCATGCGCGCCCGCCGGTAGTATCCCAGGCCGCTCCACGCCGCCAGCACGCTGGCCTCGCGCGCCGCCGCCAGCTTCTCGACCGTGGGAAAGCGCCGCAGGAATTCGTGGTAGTGCTCGATCACCGCCGCCACCCGCGTCTGCTGCAGCATGATCTCGGAAAGCCACACGCGATACGGATCGCGGCTGGCGCGCCAAGGCAGATCGCGCCGGTGTCGGTCATACCAAGCCAGAAGGCTTCTGCGAAACCGCCGTTGCTGGGGATTGGAAAACCAGCCGAGGATGGGTGGCTTCTTCACGGTTCTCGGGCTACGCCAGGCCCAGCGCCACAAATGGATTTCTTATCCGCACGGTGCCGTACCTGCGGCCGTGCTCAAAATCCTCGGAGAGAAGTTCGGTCAAGCCATAGTGCTCGGCGTAGGCCCAAAGGTGCGCGTCGAACCAGGGCAGCCGATACGTTGCCATCCCATACAGGGCCGTGCGGAATACATGTTCATTGGGATAGAGCACGGAGAACTCCGCCATGAACGACTCCGCCTGGCGCGTGGCATCTTCAAGCCTCATGATTGGCGCTTCCCGGCCACGCAAGCGGGTTACGGAATTCATAAACTCAACCAGCGCTTGATGCGGAATGCGCAATTCTCCGGACGCCCCACCCTCGCGGAGAATCTTGGCGGCCGCGGCGCGTTTGTCCGGGTCGCGTGGGTCGCAGACGTAGACTAGAATATTAGTGTCGACGAGGGAAGCCACGAGGCAGACCTCTCTCATCGTCGTACAACTCTTCGCGCGTCCAGCCGCGATTTTCGCGGGTAACGCGCGTCCCTTTGGCCTTCGCTTCTTTCAGTTGCTCCGCCTGGAGTTCGTCCAGCCACTTCATGTTGGCGTCAAACAGCGCCAGCCGTTCCTCGGTCGTCAACTCGTGGCCGGCTTTGGCTTTGCGGCGGACAAGCTCGACTCGAATGCTCTCGCCTGCGGGAATCCACTCCAACTCGTCGCCGGGCCGGATGCCGTACTGGTCGGCAATGGCTTTGGGAACCGTCAATTGTAGCTTCGAGGTCACCTTGGGCATGATCCTTACTTTATCAAGGATTCCATCCTTACTGCAAGAAAACATTGGGTAACAGCGAGGGCGGCTGTCCGGGCACGCGGCGATGGCGTCGCTAGTTGCCTCGTTGCTCTCCCGTATCCCCCGCCATTGACCCGTGCTCCTAAGCACGAAATAATAGGCGGGCCTGGCATCCACAACACACGCGTGAGTTCATTCACGCCCAGCAGCAGCGAGGAGCATTATGAACGACTTCAACCGCAAGGTGGAAGACGCGTCGGCGCGCGTCAGCAAGACTGTCGCCGAGGCCGCCGAACGGATCGAGAAAGAGATTCCCGAATTCATCAAATACCTGAACGACGAGGTCGTGCCCGCGGTGCGCCAGCACTCGACCAAGGCCCTGCGCACCGCCAGCGCAAAGCTCACCGAACTGGCCGAATACATGGAGCAACAAAAAGCGTCGCGAAAGTGAAGCTGCGCCGAGCGGCCTTCGTCCCGGTGATTCTGATTCTGCTTGCGATCTTGCTGCTCACCGGGTGCGGCCATCCCAAGCAGGCGCGTGTGAATGTGCCGCCGCCGCCCGCTTCGATACCTGAGCCTTCCTCGACCGAATCGCCTGCCCCGTCGCGTCCCGAGGGCGCCGCGAAGAATGACCGACTGCCGGGCGCTGGGGAAAACGACGCTGATCTCGCCGAGCCCACCATTCCCGCTGGCTCCACGCCGCTGGCCACGGAAACCGGCCGTGCGAGTTGGTACGGTCCGCCGTATCACAACCGGCGCGGATCGAACGGCGAAGTCTACAACATGCACGCTATGACGGCGGCGCATCGCACGCTGCCGCTGGGCTCGGTCGTGCGCGTCACCAATCTGAAAACCGGCCACGCGGCGCTGGTGCGCATTACCGACCGCGGCCCGTTCATCCCCGGCCGCGTTCTCGACCTGTCGCTGGCCGCCGCTCGCAAGCTCGACGTTTACCTGCCTGGTGTCGCCGAAGTGAAAGTGGAAGTGATGCAGACCCCGTCGCCGCTCGAGACCGGCGGGAAGTGGGCGGTGCAGATCGGCGGCTTCCCCGACGAGGACGAAGCTACGAAACTTGCCAACCACCTCACGCGCCGCTATCGCACGGCGAAAGTGCTGCGCTTCAACAGTCCCGCGGGAGATTGGTGGGTGCGGGTGCGCGTCCTCGACGACGATCGCCAGCGCGCCCGGCAACTCGCCGCCGAAACCGAAACGACTGAGGGCGCAGTCTTCCTGGTGAGACTGGATTAGTGGTCAGTTGTCAGTAATCGGTGATCGGTGGGCAGTTCATTCCTCCGAGAAGCACCGCCGGCCTTCATCTTTCGCCTTCACGCAGCCGCCTCCGTCCTTGTCCACCGGCATTGCCGAATACACTGACCACCGGCCACTGGCCACTTCCGCAACGCCGGTGCTATCCTGACGCAAGAACCTGCCATGACCGATCCTACCGCCAATTGCCTCTTCTGCCGCATTCTCCGCGGCGAGATTCCCGCGAAGAAAGTTTACGGGGACGAGCATGTGTTTGCGTTTGAGGACATCAACCCGCAAGCGCCGACGCACGTTTTGGTGATTCCGAAGAAACATTTTGCTGGATTGAAGGACGCGCAGGCTGACGACGCCGAATTGATAGGCCGCTGTCACCTGGCAGCGGCCGAGATTGCGCGCCAGCGGAACATCGAGCAGGGATACCGGACCGTGCTCAACGTAGGTCCGGGGGCCAGGCAGTCTGTGTTTCATTTCCACGTGCATCTGTTGGGAGGACGTTCGTTGAGCTGGCCTCCGGGGTAGGAAGGCAGTTCGCAGTTTCCGGTTTCTGGTTTCCAGGCACCACGCGGGCCCCTACTGTACCGTCGGATTCTCGTCTTCCGGAGCTCCGTGGCGGCGCAGCAGTTGGGGAAGGTTCTGCGAGAAGGCTGAACGGGGCAGAACCATGTCGCATCCCACTTCGTGGGCCTTCTGCTTCAGATCGCCTTGCACGTGCGAGAGGAATCCGATGATCGAGGTTCCCTTCTTAAGCTTCGCCTTTAGCTTGGGGATGAGCGTGAGCGGCTTGGCGTTGGCGTTGTTGAGGTCGAAGATAATCAGCGACGGCTTCTCTTCGCCGTTCTGCTGCATGCGCTCGGCCAGGTCTTTGTCGTTCTTGGCGAACTCGACCTTGACGTTCAGCTTGCGCGCGGTCTCTTGAATCTTGGCCGCGAAGAACAGGTCGTCGACGAAGGCAAAGATGCGCGAGTTGGAATCCTCGCGCAATGCGGGCAGAGGCTCGGGATCGGAGGGCGCGTAGGGCGCAGCGAAGCCGGGACGAGGACCGCGTCGCGCCCCCTGGCCGTTGTTGCCGTTGCCGGCCAAAGCGGCGCGATAGCTGTGATCCATGGGCGCGGTGTAGATGCCGTCCTGATTGTGGCGCGACTGGCTGGGGCCGGCGCCGCGGGGCCCGCGTGGATTGTTGGGACGGCGTCCGCGACGCCGCCGGTTTCTGCCTCCGCCACCGGAGGGCCTTCCTGGTCCTGCGTTCATAGTCCTCTCAAAGCTGCTTGGCCGGGTTTTCGATCCGGTGCAGGTTTCAAAATCTCACGATTTCAGATTCCCCATAGGTTGCGGTAGGCTCTCACAGCGTTGGCGCACAGCCACTTTCTCTTGCGGGGCCTCTCCGCTGACTCAGTCACATCCGTCAACCATCAAGTCTCGCGAACGCGTTCGGGGGGCATGGCCCACTCTCCATGCGGAATTGCGGGTTGGGCTGGACGCAATCGTGAACGCAATCGTGATCGACCGCTATCTGGTGAAACAAACTCGTACTGGCGAAAAAACTCTAAATGTTTGCGTATCGGTAATCCGTTATCGGAATCCGTCGCGCCGCCGGGAACGGCCTGGGGCGCGGAAGGCCCACGCGGGAACGAGGCCAATGAGAACAAGTTAATGGTACTCGCCTGTGCGCGGGCGCGCAAGGGGCAAAAGTGGGCGGGTTTTTGCACAGGAGGACATGACTGCCAGGTTTCCGGCTTCGGCTTCCGGGCTTCGGTTTGGGTGAGGCAGCGCTCCGCTTGCGCGGAGCGCTGCCTGCCTTAAGCTGCTTTAGTGCGCCGTCACGTTGAGCGTGATCGGCAATGAGAAGGTGAGCGCGGTCCCGCCAGTGGGAGCGCCCGTAGTAGCGTTGATGGTCACCGAGTACATTCCTGGAGGCGTCCCGGCGTTCTTCAGGCTGTTGTTGCTGCTGCCGCCGCAAGCGCCCAGCCACAGTGTGGAGCAGCCGAGAACCACAATCAGGCTGAGCAGGCGCAGGCCGCGAGTGCGCGATCCCGCCAGAAAAACCATTCCGAACAAGCCGGGGAGCAGCAGAGCGTAAAAAATGCGGCTCCCGCCGCCCAGGGGCGGGCGCAGCAGTTGCGTCGTCACGGGCGTGGTCACGAAGCTGACGGTGACCGCGGTCAAGTTGGTGGGCTGGCCATTGCTCGGGAGTTGGCAGGAAATTTCCGCTGAAGGCGGAATCCCAGAGCAGGTATAAGTAAGCGGCAGGACGGTGGTGGGGTTGCTCATAGAGTTGCTGACAAACGAGATGGGTGAGCCCGTGCCGGTGACAGTGACATTGACTGTAGCGGTTCCGCCCACAGTCACGGGGAAGGTGCTGGCGGTGGTGGTGAGGGTGAAGCTCTGGTTAGTCGCGGTCACCGTCAGGCTGACGGTCGTGGTGGTGTTCGATGAGTTGCCCGGGGTTATGGTGATCGTCTGCGGGCCCGACGGCGCCATGTTGGCCACCGTGGCGATAGTCAACGTAGTAGTCGCATTATCTACGCCGTCGAAGGTGACGCTCGCAGGGTTGAAGCTGCAGGTCGCGCCTGCGGGCAGACCCTTGCAACTGCTAGGAGCGAAGTTCACGACCATTCCGGTGGAACCGCTCACCGGCGAGATGGTCAAGGTGGCCGAGGCTGATTGTCCGGCGGGGATGGGACTGGGAGCCAGGGTGCCGGCCGTGAGTTGGAAGTCCGGTGCCAGCGAGGCTTTCCAGGCTACCGCGAGGGCATTGGCGTCGACGGAGCCGAGACCGGTGACCAGGTCGTAGCCGACTCCGGCGCTAAAGCCGAACTGGAACGGGGCCGTCGCCGGGCAATTCGGCGTTCCCTGGGCACAGGGCACAATGTTGTTGCCCGTAGTCACATCGTTGAAGGCTGCGGGATTGCTGGCTGCTAACGCGTAGAGGCTGGGATTGACGTTGCCCAATCCTGATGCACCCAGATACTGGTTGAGTAGTGCGACGGTGGCGGCGAAGGTAGGCGCGGCGCAAGAGGTTCCGCCAACGACATCGAGGTAGCCGTTGGTGGAACTGTCGCGGAAACCTTTGGTGCAACTCGGGTTTCCGGCGCTGTCGGTCGGAGAACAGATCAGGTAGCCATCATGATCCGCCGACGCAGATAGGGCGAGATCGGGAACGTCGCGTTTGAGGTCATTGGGCACGCCAGTGCCGGTTTGCCATGTGGGTTTCGGGAAGAAGGTGCTTGCGCCGCCGCCTGAAGCAGCCAGGGCCCCGTCGGCCACGGTGTCGTTCCACGCTTCCTCGGGAATGTAGATAAGGGCTGAGGAGATGGTATCGCTGCCGGAAACGCCTTCCCAATATGTTGTGGTTGAGGTACTGGCCGGGTCGCCAAAGAATTCGGTACCGCCCATGCCGGTTACCTCTGGAATTGCCGCGGGAATGTCCACGGCAAGACCGTGAGTGGCGGAAGCAACCTGGCCGTCGCAGTCGGCAGCGCCGGAATCGCCCGCAGAGGAGACGATGGTCTGGCCCTGGGCGTTGGCCTGCTGCGCCCATGACTGAACCGTGCCGGCGAACCCGGAGCCGAGTCCCTGCTCGCAATAGCCGTAGCTGATGCTGATGACGGGAGCGTAGTTATTGTCGACCGCCTGCTGAAGGGAATCCCACACGCTGTACGTGCGGGTTTGGCTGCCGCAAACCTCGCCCGACAGGAGGCCGGCGTAGACAAAGACAATGTTGGCGTTCCTGGCCACCCCGCCGGACCACTCCAGGTCGAGATCGGATTCGCCCTCATCGCCGGAGCAGTGCGTGGAAATCGAATTACTCGGGTAGAGGATCATCTGGGGAGCTTTTGGGGTCATGCCAGCGGCGGTGCGGAAGTTGGCAAGGTCGGTGAGGTTGACGGCAGATTGCCCCACGACCGCGATCAACTGGCCTGAACCATCGAGTGCGGAGGGAATGTTGTAGATGGTGGCAAAGTCGCCCGGCGTCAGAAAGTGGTTGCCGGTCTGGTCCGACGTGAAACGAGGCTGGACGCGAATCCGCGGCTTGGGGTTGAAGTTATGAAGATGTCCGATCATGAGGACCGATGTTGCCAGCGCGGCAGGCACTGAGGGGTTAGTGGCGTTGGCAAAATGGATTTCGCCGTCGACCAGGTAATTGTGGATCTCAGTCCTGAAGACCGCTTCGATCTGCGCTACGGTCCCGTCGAAGGAGATCTGATTGCGGCTGTTGGCGACCGAGGTCACTGCGAAGCCCTGGGATTCCAGCCAAGCTTCGACACGATTAATGTCGTCCTGAGTCATTCCGAAGCGGTCGGCGAACTGCGCCGGCGTGAGCCATTTGTGATAGTTCGGGGAGGAGCGGTCTTGCTGCTCGGCCAGCAGGTTGTTGAGATCCTCCTGCTGAGCGGCGGAGGGCCGGAAAGCCAGCGTCACCCCATGGAGCAGTTTGCCGCCGTCAGTGCGGCCAAGATCAAAACGAGGCTGAGCAAGACCATGCACGCCGCCCTTGAGCGCTACCATCTGGCTGGAGTCAATCGTCCCGGCGATGCGGTCGGGTTGCGCGGCGAAGCACAGGGTTGAGGCTAGAAGCGGCAAGAAAAACTTCCAAGATCGCATGAATACTCCGTAGGCCGGCTGGGGTTGAGTGCCGTGTTCCTTAGCTTATACGGCTTTCTTGCGGTCTGATCAAGTTTGACGGCACGAAGGTTGTATGGGAGGCCCAAAAGTTACAGGTCGCGCGGGACGGGCGAAGGCGGACGATGGTGGGTGGGTTCACAGTCCGAGCAGGTTGGGATGGAGTTTGGCGTATCCGTGCTCTTGCGCCCAAAGGTTGAGCGGGACGGAGGCGAATTCGTCGACCAGGGGGTCGGCGAGGCCGTTTTTGGTGAGGTCGATGGACTTGATGTAGGTCTGGCAGGTGTCGCAGCACTCGACGCGGATGTGGGGGAATGCTTCGGCAGTGTAGACGGGAAGCTTGGCATGGTCCTCCTGGCCGCAGCCGGGACAGACGACGCGGCGGAACTCCCATTCGGTGAGGCAAAAACCGCAGAGCAGGCTGCGGCGGCCGCCGTCGCCCTGTTGGCGGAGCACGCCGAGCGCGGGTTTGCGATTGCAGAAGGGGCAGAGAGGATGAGTGTAGCCATCAAGTTGCAGCGGAGCGCGGGAACGAACGAACTCGGCGTAGGGCTGCAAGAAGGCGAGGGCGAGGAATTCGTGAGGATCGGACGGCGGCTGGCCGGTGGCGGACCAGCAGGCGTTCAGCAGATCGGACCACGAACTGGAAGGCGCGTGGTGCAGATCGTGCGCGACTTGGGCGAGGCGAGCGGGACCATTCTCTTCGACGACGGCAAGAAATGGCGGGAAGCTGGTGAGGAGTTCGGGCAATTCCAGGGTGTTTGTAGCGCCAGCATCCTGCTGGCCGGGGAGCGGGCGGGACGCCCGCGCTTTTTCCCTCAAGACAGCCGGCGGGACGCTGGCGCTACTATCCCGAGAGGCGCGTTCGATGAGCTGGTAGAGGCCTTCCTGGAAGCGGGCGACGTGGATGTAGAAGCCGAGGATCTCCGCGGCGAAGGGATGCTGGGCGGCGAGGTGCTCCGCGCGCCGGATGCGGTGCTGCCAGGGAGTGATGGCCACCGGGCGATTATGGGGCTTTGCCTGGCGGCAGGCAACTGCGTGGAGTTTCATCGGGGATCTAAGTTCTCCGTTGACTGTGATGGAGCCGAGGGATTATAGTCTTCCAAATCTGGGGTGCAGTCCGTCCGGTGGGTGATCGAAGTAGAAGTAGTCGGAGGATGCGCAATGGAATTCTCCCGCAGAACCTTCCTCAAGGGCGCGCTCGTTGGTGGAGCGGGCTTCTCTCTCCTGGGATTTGATCTGACTCCCGCGGTGGCACAACTGAAAGAACT
>CABDYC010000335.1_pt1 | contig 16357 bp, 12 predicted proteins | sample 3421511 | NCBI WGS metagenome assembly CABDYC01 (sample SAMEA5534336, study PRJEB31848) | metagenome | biome: tundra; feature: field; material: soil | place: USA | collected 2013-05 | depth 0.15 m | reverse complement strand
TTGCGGACGACGGCGATGATGGCGTCGTCGGAAAGCTGCCAGATGTTTTCCGCGTTGGAGCCCGCGAAAAAACAGCGCAGCAGGGCGCGATCTTCGGGGGCGCGGTGGGGAAACTTGTTGTGGACGAAAGTCGCGGCCAACAGGCGTTTGCCTTCGCTGCGTGGCACGAGAAATCCGAAGCCGGGAGGGAGGGATTGGCGGACATTGCGATCATAGCCGAGGCCGACGGTGATGGAAGAACTGTAGCCGATGGCCGCGAGTTCGGCGGACAACTCGGGGCTGCAGATCGAGAGGATTTGTGCAGCGGCATGCGTAGGAGCGGCGAGAATGACGGCGTCGACGTGAGCGGATTGCAGTCCGGTCGGCCGTGCGTCGGGATGAACTTGGACCAGCCAGCTTCCGGCTTCGGACTGAATTGACTGCACGGGAGTGTTGGTGAGCAATGAAGCCTGGTTGAGCTGCGGGACGAGGGTTTCGACGAGCTGCTGCATGCCGTTCTTGAGGGAAGTGAAAAGCGCAGGTGCGGGCTTGTTTGTGGGGCGTGGCATTTTTCTTCGGGCGGCGAGCATGGCGCGGCCCAGACTGCCGTGAGTGCGCTCCATTTCGGCGAAGCGGGGAAGGACGGCGCGCACGCTCAGGCTGGCGGCTTCGCCGCCGTAGACGCCGGAGAGGAGCGGATCGGCGAGGCGGTCCACCATTTCGGCTCCATAGTGGCGCTCGACCAGGGAAGCTACGCTTTCGTCGGCCTCGGCGGCGCGCGGCGGATGGAATAGTTCCTGCGCCATGCGGAGCTTGGTAGTCCAGGAAAAAAGCGGCGAGAATCCCGTGGACAGGATTTCTGTTGGGACCAGGAACATGAGGCCGTCGGGCATGGGGATGAGGCGGCCGCGGACGAGGATGTAGGTTTTGCGATCGGCGTCGTTGGAGCCGATGAGCTGATCGCCGAGGCCGAGCGTGCGGCAGAGATCGGCGGCCCAGGGCTTTTCGGTGATGAAGGAATCGGGTCCGGCCTCGACGATGCAGCCGTGGATGTGCTCGGTGCGGAGGACGCCGCCGAGGTGGGGCGAGGATTCATAGAGGACGTATTCGACTGCGCCAGTGCGGCGACTTTCTTCGAGGGCGAAAGCGGCGGTAAGTCCAGAGATGCCACCGCCGATGATCGCAATGCGGGTCACGGGACTCGGCTTCCGGCGTTTGGCTTTCGCCCTCCGACTTGCGGTTCGTGAGCGCTGGTAGCGACGAGAGACGCAGAATACTCTTGTACCAGATGGGCCAGGTTTTTCACGTTTTCGACCGGGGTTTCGGGCAGGATGCCGTGGCCTAGATTGAAGATGTGGCCGGGACGTCCGGCGGCAAGGCGCAGAATGTGTTCGGCGCGAGACTTCAATTCCTTCCAATCCGCGAAGAGCAGGACGGGATCGAGATTGCCCTGCACGGCGCAGCGGTGTTCGAGACTGCTCCAGCCTTGGTCGAGCGGGATGCGCCAGTCGAGACCGATGACTTCGGCTCCGGTTTCATTCATTGCAGGGAGTAGCGTGGCGCTGTCCGTGCCAAAATAAATGATGGGCGCGCCGGCCTTCTGCAGGCGCTTGACTAAATTCGTTACGTGCGGCAGGACGTAGCGGCGGTAGTCTTCCACGCTGAGGCAGCCGACCCAACTGTCGAAAATCTGGATGACATCGGCGCCGGCGCGGACCTGGGCGGCGGAGTACTCGGCGGTGACGGCAACCAGCTTGCGCATCAACTCATCCCAGTCAGTGGGGGAGTTGTACATCATCTTCTTGGCGTGGAGGTAGTGGCGGGAGCCCCCGCCTTCGATCATGTAGCTGGCCAGAGTGAAGGGTGCTCCACAAAAACCGATGACGGGAAGACGTCCGGCGAAGTATTTCGCGACGAGGCTCACCGCCTCGGAGACATAGCCGAGTTCGGCAGCGCGATCGGTGCGGAGTTGAGCGATGTCTTCGGCAGTGCGGACGGGTTTCTCGATGACGGGGCCTTCTCCAGCGGCGAAATGAAAGGGCAGGCCCATGACTTCGAGAGGAAGCAGGAGGTCGGCGAAGATGATGGCGGCGTCGACGCGGAGAATTTCGGCGGCGGTGATGGTGACTTCCGCGGCGAGTTCCGGCTTCTTGCAGATTTCGAGCAGGGAATGTTGCTTGCGGACGGCGCGGTACTCGGGCATGTAGCGTCCTGCCTGGCGCATGAACCAGACGGGAGTGCGGTCGATGGGTTGGGACTTGCAGGCGCGAACGAAGAGAGAATTGGGCGCAGACATGAACCGATTACTGTAGCATTTTTGCGGGTGGGCGTGCGTCGGCGCAGAGCCGCGTTGTGCGAGACTAGGGAGACGAAATCGGAACAACTGCGGCAGGGTGCGCCGACTAGAAAGCCTTCATTCATAATAGTAGAGGGATTGCTGTATGAGCCAAGCAGAAATCGTGAAAGAGAAGGTGGACCTGTCGGTTGCGGACGGAACACGGATGGCGGCCTATGTGGCTCGTCCCGAGCAAGGTGGGCCGCATCCGGGGCTGCTGCTGTTCCAGGAAGCGTTTGGCGTTAACCACCACATCCGCGATGTGAGTGAGCGATTTGCCGCGGAGGGGTATGTTGTTGTTGCTCCGGAGCTGTTTCATCGCACGGCGCCGGGTTTTGAGGGCAGCTATACAGACTTTCCTGCCGTGATGCCGCACTACCAGGCGGTGACCACAAAGACGGCGGAGTTGGACATACGGTCGGCCTATGAGTGGCTGCACTCGAATACTCACGTAAGGCCTAACGAGATTTCGAGTGTGGGATTCTGCATGGGGGGGCGCATTTCATTTCTTGCCAACAGTGTGGTTCCGCTGCACGCCGCAGTCTCGTTTTATGGAGGAGGAATCGCTCCCGGGTTGCTGGATCGGGCGCCGAACCTGCAGGCACCTTCATTGCTCATCTGGGGTGGATTGGACAAGCACATTACGCCGGAGCACCGGAAAGCGGTGACCGAGGCCTTGAGCGCGCGGCAGAAGATTTATGTGAATGTAGAGTTCTCCCGCGCCGACCATGGATTCTTCTGCGACGAACGGGCATCGTATGAGCCGCGCTCGGCGCGGCAGGCGTGGGCCTTGACTTTGGAGTTTCTACGCTCGTGAAAAAGCTCGGGACGCTTTTCGCGGCGGTTTCTCTCCTGGTGATGGGAGCAGCGTGGCAGATGCCGGGCCCTGCGGCGGGACGGAGCGACAAGAATTCCCCGCCTACCTTCTATAAGAATGTGGTTCCGATCCTTCAGAATAAGTGCCAGAGTTGCCACCGGAGCGGAGAAGCTGCGCCGATGCCGCTGGTGACGTACGAGCAGACGCGGCCATGGGCGGCGAAAATGGCGGATGCGGTTGAGATGAAGATGATGCCGCCGTGGTTTGCCGATCCGCGGTACGGACATTTTGCCAATGATCCGTCGTTGAGTGAGGAACAGATCGCGACAATTGCAGCGTGGGCGAAAGCTGGAGCACCTGCGGGAGATGCGCGCGATGCGCCCGCGCCGCGGATGTGGAATGAAAGCTGGAATATTCCCCAGCCGGATGTGGTGGTGAAGATGCCCAAGCCGGCGCAGATTCCAGCGCGAGGCGAGGTGGAATACACGTACGAGATTGCGCCCACGCATTTTGCGGAGAACAGGTGGGTGCAGATGGCGGAGGTGCGTCCTTCGAGCGCGGCGCACGTGCACCATGCGGTGGTGTACATCCGGCCTCCGGATTCGCCGTGGCTGCGGCACGCGCCGGTGGGCGAGCCGTTCACGGCATCGATGTTGAGCAATCCGGAGGAACGGCGGCAGGCGCACGAGACCACCAGCGATCTGCTGCTGGTGTACGCGCCGGGAAGCGCCCCGGACCGGTGGGCGGACGGGATGGCAAAGTTCGTGCCGTCGGGATCGGATCTGGTGTTCCAGATGCATTACACGACTAACGGAGAGGCGGCAACCGATGAGACGAGCGTTGGGCTGGTGTTTGCGAAGAGTATGCCGAAGCAGAGGGTGATCACGCTGCAGTTGAACAATCATGCACTGATCATCCCGCCGGAGGCGGATGATTTTCGGGTGGAAGTGCAGGGTACGCTGCCAAATGATGCAACCTTGCTGAGTCTTTTTCCCCATATGCACCTGCGTGGAAAGCGGTTTGAGTACGACATTGTGCATGACGACGGAAGCGTGGAAACTCTGCTGCGGGTTAACTATCACTTTCACTGGCAGTTGAGCTACAAGTTGGCGGAGCCGCGTGAGTTGAAAGCGGGAACAAGGCTGCGGGCGGTGGCGTGGTATGACAATTCGAAGAACAATCCGCACAATCCCGATCCAGAGAAGACGGTGACGTGGGGAGACCAGACTTCGGAAGAGATGATGGTGGGGTTCTTTGATGTGGCGGTGCCGGCGGGGATGGACAAGTGGCAATATTTTATTCGGCGCAGTGAGGCGGGAGGGAAGAAGCAGTGATCGGCTCGCTGCGCTCGCCTGGACAGCCGAGGCGGCTGTCCCCACATGAGCTTTCTTGTCCCGCTAGTTGCTGACTGGCCGGGTATTTGTAAGACTGGATTGGGCTCATCTCTTTGATCGCGAATCCATTTTCTCTGACAGTAGAAAAGCAGAGTACGCGCGGGTCCAGAGCTTCGTACTGGGCGCTGGCTGTGGTGTTTCTGGCGGTTTATGTTGGGTCGATGTTCACTCCGGGACTGCTGGATGATGCCGACAGCACGCACGCGGAGGCAGCGCGCGAGATGGTGGTGACGGGAGACTATGTCACGCTGCATGTAAATGGCGTCCGGTATCTGGAGAAGGCGCCGCTGCCCTACTGGCTGGTGGCATTCAGTTATAAGGTTTTGGGCGTGAACGAATTCAGCACGCGATTGCCGATGGTGCTGTCGGTGATGCTGCTGGGAGCGCTGGGACTTTGCTGGGGCCGTCGTGCGTTCAGGGAACGGGCAGGGATTTATGCGGGACTGTTCGTCTACACCTGCGCGGGAGTCTACCTGTTCACGCGTGTGCTGATTCCGGAGGTGCTGCTGAGCCTGCTGATTGCAGCGGCGCTGTATTTTTTCCTGACGGCGCTGGAGCCGCAAAGCGCCGCCTGGCGATGGTACGCGGGATACGCGATGATGGCGTTGGGCGTGCTGACGAAGGGGCTGATTGCGCTGGTGTTTCCGTGTGGGGCGGCATTTTTCTTTCTGCTGGTTACGGGAGAATGGCGGCGGTGGCAGGAGTTTCGGCTGTTTTCTGGGTTGGCGTTATTTCTGGGGATCGCCACGCCGTGGCACATTCTGGCGGGCTTGCGGAATCCGGGCACTGCCGAGCATCACGGCTTCTTCTGGTTTTATTTCGTGAATGAACATTTCCTGAGATTCCTGGGGAAGCGTTATCCGCGGGATTACAACAAGCTTCCCGCGACACTGTACTGGACGCTGCATCTGGTGTGGTTGTTCCCGTGGAGTCTGTACCTGCCGGCAGCGGTGAAGACTGCGGTGCAGGAGTGGCGAGGCCAACGCAGTAGTTCGGGGCGAACCGACCAGAGTGGCATGCGGCGGCAGAGCGATTTTGCTTCGCGGACGCGGCTGCTGTGCTGGATTCTGGCGGGAGTGGTGCTGATCTTTTTTGCCATCTCGACCAACCAGGAGTACTACACGTTCCCTGCGTATTTGCCGCTGCTGCTGTTGCTGGCGGACGGTGTGGCACAGTGCGAGCGGGCAGAGTGTGAGGGCGGAGTGCGCCCGGGTTGGTTGGCGAACTCCGCGGGCTTGCTGGCCGTGATTGGGGTTGCCGCCAGCGCCATGTTGGTCGTGGGGCTGTGGCAGTCGCGGAACCTGCGGTTTGAGGCGGATATCGGAAATGTGCTGGCGAAGCACGATCTGGCAATGGACACGCTTTCGACCTCGCACATGCTGGATTTGAGCTACGCGTCGTTTGCGGCGCTGCGGTTTCCGGCGGTACTGGCGGCGGTGGCGCTGCTGGTGGCTCCGTTGGCGTCGTTTATTCTGCGTTTGCGGCGGCGACATTATTCTGCAACCTGGTCGCTGGCGGCGGGATTGGCGGTGTTCCTGGTGGCGGCGCACATTGCCCTGGTGCGATTTGGTCCTTATCTTTCGTCGAAGCAGTTGGCGCGGGAGATCGCGGCGCGGGCGCGGCCGGAGGACAAGGTGATGATTTATGGCGACCAGGCGTTTGGGTCATCGTTGCTGTTTTATCTGCGGCGGCCCATCGATCTGGTGGAGGGACGGACTACTTCGATGTGGTTCGGTTCGACCTTTGCGGATGCGCCCAAAATCTATTTGAGCGATGCGGATTTGCAGCGGGATTGGGCAGGGAGCGGGCGGGTATTCTTGTTTGTGCCTCCGCACCAAAAGGCAAGAGTAGATGGGCTTTTGCCAGCGAAGTTCGTCATCGCGGAGGTTTCGGGCAAGAACGTGTACAGTAACCGGCCGTGAAACCTGCATATTCGCGCTTCACACGCGGGGTAAGCTGGAATCGCGGAGTGCACAGAGAAGGCGGAAATCGCGGAGAAGAGAGATATTCCTACATTTGTTACTGAAGCGACCGGGGCTGCGGGTCGGAGGTGCGCGAGTAACGTTTGAGCAGGATTTTGCATAACAAATCCTGATAGGAACGATAAATAGTTTCGATTTCCGTGAAGCGGTGGGAGACGATAGAGTGAGCGCGTGCGGTAACTGTGTCGAATCGACTTCGCTTGCGGGAGCAAACTTACTCTTCATGGGGAAACGGCTGATTCCCAGGTTAAACATCGTCCTACTGCTTCTTCTTTTGTCGCAGCCCCTGCTAGCGCAAACCGCCTCGCCGCCGGCCGCTCCTGCCGCGGCCCCCGCAACCTCGACTGACACGAACGCGCGCCTGGCCAAGCTGGAGCAACAAGTGGCTGACGCCAAGAGCTCCGCGGACAATGGGTGGATGCTCACGAGCTCGGCCCTGGTGCTGATGATGACCGGTCCCGGGTTGGCCTTGTTCTATGGCGGACTGGTGCGCAAGAAAAACGTGCTGGGCACCATGATGCAGAGTTTTGCGTTGATGGCGGTGGTCACGGTGCTGTGGGGGCTGTTCAGTTTCAGTCTGGCGTTTGGCCCGGGGAATGGCTTTGTCGGAGGTTTGCATCATCTGTTTCTGCGCGGGGTGGGGGCGGCACCGGATGCGGACTATGCGGGCACGATTCCCTTGCAGACGTTCATGGTCTACCAGTTGATGTTCGCCATCATCACGCCAGGGCTGATTGCGGGCGCGTTCGCCGAGCGCATGAAATTCAGCGCGATGACGGTGTTCATGATTCTGTGGTCGATCGTGGTCTATGATCCGATGGCGCACATGGTGTGGGGCAAGGGAGGGTTACTGAACGCGGCGCTGGGCGGGCGATTTCCGACGCTCGATTTTGCCGGCGGCACGGTAGTGCACATTACTTCCGGAGTGTCGGCCCTGGTTTGCGCGCTTTACTTAGGGAAGCGGGTGGGCTATCCGAAAGAGCCGATGCCTCCGCACAGCGTGGTCCTGAGCTTTATTGGAGCGTGCCTGTTGTGGGTGGGCTGGTTCGGCTTCAACGCGGGCAGCGCGCTAAGCGCGGGAAGCCTGGCGACGAGCGCGTTTGTGGCGACGCATTTTGCGGCGGCGGCGGCGGCGGCGGGATGGGCCGGCGCAGAATGGCTGCGCAACGGCAAGCCCAGCGCGTTGGGGGCGATCTCGGGCTCGGTGGCGGGATTGGTGGCCATCACGCCGGCCTCGGGGTTTGTGAAGCCCATGCCGGCGCTGGTGATCGGTCTGATCGCGGGAGTCTTCTGCTACTGGATGGTGGTCAAGGTGAAAGCGGTGTTCGGTTATGACGACTCGCTGGATGCATTCGGCGTGCATGGCGCGGGTGGGACGCTGGGGGCGTTGCTGACGGGCGTTTTTGCGTCCAGCGCGGTGAATCCGATTTTCAAGGATGCGCAGGGGAACACGCTGGCTTCGGGCGTCCTGGAAGGAAATGCGCATCAACTGGTAAACCAACTGGTGGGCGTGGCGATCTCGTGGGTGCTGGCGATTGTGGGAACGCTGGTGATCCTGAAAGTTGTGGATATGACGATTGGGTTGCGCGTCAGCGAAGAGGAGGAGATCCAGGGCTTGGACCTGTCGCAGCATGGCGAGGAAGGATACTACTGGGAGGCATCGGCGTAAGATTTGGTACGTTAGGCATCGGAGCGGGAATCAGAGTTTGAGAACAACATCATGACCAAGGTTGAAGCAGTCATCCAAAACTCCAAACTGGAAGCGGTGAAGAGTGCGCTGCAGGAGATTGGCGTCGAGGGCATGACGGTGATCGAGGTGCGGGGTCATGGGCGGCAGAAGGGGCACACCGAGGTCTATCGCGGCCGCGAGTACAGCGTGGATCTTATTCCTAAGACTAAGCTGGAGGTGGTGCTGGCGGATGCGATGGTGGAGAAAGCGGTGCAGGCCATTCTGGGGGCGGCGCGCACGGGCAAGATCGGCGACGGGAAGATTTTTCTGACGCGCGTGGATGAAGCGATTCGCATCCGCAATGAGGAGCGAGGCGAGGGAGCACTGTAAGACAGCAATGGTGGGCGGGGATCCCAACGAGACTGGGGAAACAAGGGAACATTCTACCGGGACGCGACCGGATGGCATCTTAAGAGCAGCGTGTCACCAGCCCTCTCCCAAACGACATGCGGCATGAGAGCAGGGGTTTCGATTTGGTCGTCGATTCATTGACCCATCGTCATGACGGCAGCGTCTTCACTGATCAGCGAACTGCGGGGTTCACTCGCCGAGGAGTCGGCGCGAATGGCGCGCGACTTCGCGGTGACGGGAGACGGTCGTGCCGCGGTGGCGCAGCGGACGCGGCTGATCGAAGACATTCTCAAGCGGCTATGGCGGGACCTGGTGTCAGCCGACGAACTCGGGCCGCGGGAGTTCGCGCTGGTAGCAACTGGAGGCTTCGGTCGAGGCTGGCTTTTTCCTTATTCCGATATTGATCTGCTTTTTCTGTATGCCGACCGCGGGGGCGAGGAAGCTTACAAAGAAGCGGTCCGGCGGTTCTCGCAGGAGCTTTGGGATCTGAAGCTCAAGTTAAGTCCCGCATCGCGGACATTAGCGGAATGCGACCGCTTTGATCCGAACAATACCGAATTCACCATTTCTCTTCTCGATTGCCGCTACCTGGCAGGCGGCCGCGAGTTATTCGCGCGTCTGCACGACAAAGTGATTCCCAAGCTGGTGATGCGGGAAGCGAAACCATTGCTGCAGGGGCTGGCCGAGGTGACACGGGAGCGGCATGGAAAGTTCGGGCAGACAGTATTTCACCTGGAACCGAATTTGAAGGAGACGCCGGGCGGGCTGCGGGATTACAGCGTGGCTTGCTGGCTGGCGCTGATCTCGGCGACGGGCAAGTTGGGGGACTGGCCCGACGCCAGCTCGCTGCGGGCACCGGTGCGGAAGCAGTTGGATGCGGCTCTGGAGTTCCTGATGGCGGCGCGGTGCTTTCTGCATTTCCGCCATGGGCGCGACGACAATGCGCTGAGCTGGGAGGCACAGGACGAAGCCGCAGTGCGGAAGATCGGGGCTTCGGATGCGGCGGATCTGACGGCTGCGGATTGGATGCGGATTTACTTCGGGCATGCCCGCGCGGTGCAACGCACGGTGATGCAGTTGCTGGAAGAGATTCCGGAGGCGTGGTCCACGCTGCGCCGGCAATTTCAGGGCTGGCGGTCGCGGCCATCGAGTCCCGACTTTTCCGTGGTGGATGGGCTGATTTTTCTGCAGCAGTCTTCTTCGCTGCGGGATCCTGAGATGCTGTTGCGGCTGTTTCATTTCATGGCGCATCACGGGTTGAAATTGAGTACGACCACGGAATACCGAATCGAGCAAGAGCTCCCGGCGCTGGCGGTGACTCCGCCGCGAGGGGCGGAACTCTGGCTCTACCTGCAAGAAACGCTGCTGCAGCCGCATGCTGCGGAGGCGTTGCGGGCCATGCATTCGCTGCGCTTGCTCACCTTGCTCCTGCCGGAGCTGAAGCCTATCGATTCGCTGGTGGTGCGGGATTTCTATCATCGGTTCACGGTGGACGAACATTCGATCCTGGCCATTGAGAGTCTGCACCGGTTGAACCAATCCCAATCGGAATGGGATAAGCGGTATGCGGAGTTGCTGGGAGAGCTGGAAGATCCGGAGTTGCTCTACCTCGCCCTGTTGTTGCACGACACAGGGAAAGGTGTGCCGGGCGGCAATCATGTGGAGGCGAGCCTGGAAATTGCCGGCCGCTGCCTGGACCGGCTGGATGTGGATGAGGGGGAACGCGCGGTCGTGCTGTTTCTGATCGGGAGCCATCTGGAAATGTCGGCGCAACTGCGGCGGGACATTTTCAATCCGGAGACCGTGGCGGCTTTTGCGGAGAAAGTGGGCACGCCGGAGCGGCTGAAAATGTTGTGCCTGCTGACCTACGCGGACATCAAGGCGGTGAATCCGGAGGCGCTGACGCCGTGGAAGGCGGAAAATGTGTGGCAGCTTTATATCGGCGCCGCGAACTACCTGAACCGCAGCGCGGACCAGCGCGTGCATGGGGATACGAATGGAGAAAAGCTGGCGCGGCTGCGCAGCCTGGCTCCGGTAACGGGCCTGAAGTTCAAGGATTTTGTGGAGGGATTTCCGCAGAGATATTTACGGGTTCACTCCGCCGAAGAAGTGATGCGGCACATGGAAATGGCGGAGGAGTTTGGGCATGATCCGGTGCAGGTGGACCTGAAGCGGGGCCGGCACTGGTATGAGCTGACGCTGGTCACGAAGGACCGGGCGTCATTGTTCGCGACTTTGACCGGGGTGCTGGCGGCCTGGGGAATGAACATCGTGAAGGCCAATGCCTTTTCGAACCAGGCCGGAACCGTGGTGGACACGCTCTACTTCACCGACCGCTTTCGCACGCTGGAGTTGAACATGTCGGAGTGGAAGCGGTTCAAGGAGAGCATCGCCGCGGTTTTGGCGGGTGCGGCGGATCTCGACCGGATGCTGCGCGATCGTCAACGCGGTGAGAAAAGCACCCGTGTCAAAGTGATGGTGGAGACCCGAATTGACTTTGACGATGAATGTTCCTCGACCAGCACGTTGCTGCAGGTGATTGCGCAGGACCGGCCGCGGTTGTTGCACCGCATCAGTTCGTGCCTTTCGCAGCAGAAGTGCAACATTGAAATCGCCTTGATCGATACTGAGGGACAAATGGCGATCGATGCGTTCTATTTGACGTCGGAGGGAAAGAAGCTGGCGGCGGAGCACCAGGAGAGGGTGGAGAAGGCGTTGCTTGATGAGTTGAAGGGGCTAGAACTGGGCGGATAGACGCTTGAAAAGCTGCGCGGCTGCTGTGGCCTCCGTGAATCGAAGGTGGTACCATCCCCTACTGAAACCATGACCAAGCCCCGGCTGTTCCTCTCATCGTCATTATTGCTGCTGCTGTCGCTGCCCGGGTTCTCTGCGGCGCAGACCCAATCCCAGCCCGCAACGCAACATGCGGTTGTGCTGCACGCGGCTCGTCTACTCGACGTGAAGAGCGGGCGCGTGGTGGAACCGGGCGAAGTGCTGGTGCAGAGCGAACGAATCGTGGAAGTGGGCTCGGCGGTAAAGCGTCCGGCGGGGGCGGAGGTGATTGATCTGGGAGACCGCACCCTATTGCCTGGCCTGATCGACGCGCACGTGCACCTATTTCTGCATCCGGGTGCAGAGGATCTGCAGACGGTGCAGGAGTCCGTGCCGCAGCGCACGATCATGGCGCTGTTGGCCGCACGAGACGATTTGATGGCGGGTTTCACAGCGGAGCGCGACATGGGAACCGAGGGCGCGGGGCCGGCCGATACAGCGGTTCGCGACGCGATTGACGATGGGCTGGTTCCGGGGCCGCGGTTGCGCATCAGCGGGAATGCGATCAACATCCTGGGCGGGCACGAAGACGCTATCGGTTTCAACCCGGCGCAGCATGTCCTGCCCAACGCCGATTACGCGAACAATGCTGCCGAGCTGGTGGCGGTCATGCGCCAGCAGTTCAAGGAAGGCGCGGACTTCATCAAGATTTATGAGACGGGCCCGGATACCGTGCGCAATGGCCAGTTTTCTACGATTTATCAATACACCGAAGCTGAACTGAGGGTTGCGGTCGAGGAGGCGGCGCGATCCGGCAGGCGCGTGGCGGTGCATGCGACCGGCGAACCGGGCACGCTGTTCGCGGCACGAGCGGGAGTTGCTTCCATTGACCATGCCAATCAGCTCGGCGACGAAACCATGCGGTTGATGCGCGAAAAACGGATCTACGCGGTGCCGACCTTTACCATTGCCGAATATTTCGCCGATCACGCGGCCACGCCGGCGCAGGCCACACGGGAACATACGATGCTGGATTTGCACCAGCAGGACTTCCGCAAGCAGATCGCGGCGGGAGTTCCGATGGCGGTGGGCTCTGATGTGGGACCGTTTCCTCACGGGACGCAGGCGCGGGAATTTGTGTTGATGGTGAAGAACGGCATGTCGCCGCTGGGGGTGATGCAGGCAGACTTGCTCAACGGGGCGAAGTTGCTGGGCTGGGATGGCCAGATTGGGGTGTTGGAGCCGGGCTATCTGGCCGATATCATCGCGGTTTCCGGCGATCCGTTGCAGGACATCAGTGCGCTGGGAAATGTGTCGTTCGTGATGAAGGGCGGCGTGGTTTACAAGAAGTGACTACCAATCCTTGGGTGGGGAATCGTCAGAGCCGTCCTGCTTCCATTCGCGGTCAGATTCGCCGCTATCATCGCTTTCCCGAGTCTGATTGCGTTTGCGGTAGCAAACGAAGAATAAGCCGATACTCATGAACGTTGGCGGAGCAATGAGGATCAGGATCCCGCTCTTCAGGGCCTGAATCATGCGCGAGCCCGAGGATGCAGCCTGCGTGTAGCAGAGGGCGCAACTCTGAGCGAACGCCGGAACTGGCGCCAGCAGGATGATCAATCCCGCCACGGCGAGGCACAAAATCAAGATTGGTTTCGAATGCTTCATCTACTCTCTCCTACTATACAACCGCGCCCCAAACTACTTCGCCCAGGGAACTCCGTCGGTAAGGCGGAATGCGTCGGTCCATCCGTACTGCATTCCGAGGATGACCAAGACCGTGAAAAGCACTACAAACCATTTCAGCCCGCTATTTTCCGACAAGTGCATGAAAAACAAAAGCGCGAGCCCGGCCTCGACGATGGCCACGGTCAGCATGCGCACAAACATCTGTGACGCGGTGATATCCTGATAGGCGATGAAGAACTGAATCCCTGCCAAGGCGAGCAGGCAGACGTAGACGATCAGGTCTTTTCCCATTCCACTATCTTTGTGTGCCTCTGCGGTTGTCATAGCGATGTGCTCCTGCTTCTTTCCAGCTCAATGAGCTAAATTCAAGAGATAGACCAGCGGCACCACGAACATCCAGACCAGATCCACAAAGTGCCAATAGAGTCCGGTGATTTCGAGGTCATCGGCGTTGTAGCGTCCGCCCTGGTAGCGAATCGCCACCGCGATGAGAGCGATTACGCCGCCGGTCACGTGCGTCAGGTGCAAGCCGGTGACGCTAAAAAACGATGCGCCGAACAAGGGTGTGCCCCACGGATTGTGGAAGAGGTTCGCGCCTTCGGCGAACATCCCCATCCATTCGCGAATGTGCAGGACGGCGAAGAGAATTCCCAGAACGGCGGTGACCATGGTCCAGCGAAACGCCCCGGCCTTGTCGCCCTTCTGCGCCGACCGCACCCCGATGAGCATAGTCAGGCTGCTGGTGAGCAGAATGAATGTCATCAACGCCACATTGGTGATGCTGTGAAAAGGCCTGGGCCAATTGGGAGTGGCGTTGCGGATGAAGCCGTAGGCGACGAGGCATCCGGCGAAGGTGGCGGAGTCTGCGATGATGAACAGCCACATCGCCATTTTCTTGGCGGGGACCGAGAATGTGGGCGCGGTCATTATCTCCGTCGCGCCGGTTCGCGATACCTGCCCATGAATTGAAAGATCTGCGTGACTCACGTTGCCTCCTACCTTTGACTGGTTCGAGCTTCGTCGTTCAGAGCTTCATCCAAAGCAGCAAAAGCAGATACACCCACAGCACACCCATGAAATGCCAGTAACGGGAAGTGGCGTCCAGGGTGCTTCGTCGCAGGACGGACTTGTTCAGCTTCGCGATCACGCGGACGAGGCCGCCGAGCCCCCCGAACACGTGGAGAGCGTGAGCTACCGTCAGCACGTAAAAGAACGAGTAGCTTACGTTGGTGGCGAGTCCGAATCCCTGTGACTTGAGTTGCATCCAGGCGAAAGTTTGCCCGGCAACAAACAGCAGGCCCAGGAACAAAGTGATATACAGCCATTGTGCCGGACTGGCTGCCTGACCAGTGCCCTTATCGTTGTCGTTGTCCTTGTCCTTCGGGCCGCCCATGAAGGCCGCAATTTGGCGGCGGGCCAGTTCCAGAGTAATGCTGCTGGCAACGATCACTAGAGTATTCAGGTAAAGAACGGGGGGCAGGGTGAAGTGGTGCCAATCTGTCGCGCCTCCCTGACGAACGATCAGAGCGCTGGTGAAGGCGGCGAAGCTCATGGTGATGGCCGCCAAGCCTACCCAGATGCCAGTGCTCGCGGGAGGAGGAGAGGAGTCCTTGACGCGGCGCAAGTCTCCGCTGGCCGGAACCAGATTCCGCCAACCCCCGTTGCCGGAGCCTTGGCTCGGCAAGCGTTCCTGATCGATTTTCGGCGGTTCGTGGACTGTGGTCGCCATACTGATACTCCCTTTGAAAAACCATCCTGTACCCGGCTCGAAGATTACTTCTCTTCGTGCGGGCTATTAATTTTTTCCGGCGAGGTCTGCATCACGAAGTCTGTGCTTGCACCCTCGACGCTGTATTGATACGGATCGTGGTAAACCACCGGCATCGTGTCGCCAAAGTTGTTGTGGGGCGGCGGCGTGGCCGTACTCCATTCCAGCGAGGTGCCCTCCCACGGATTATCGTTTGGGGCAAGCTCCCCCTTGAACCGGCTGTGGATCAGGTTGTAGAGGAAGATGAGCTGCGCAAGTCCGGTGAAGAGCGCAGAATACGTAATGAACTTGTGCACGGGGATCAGCGGGATCAGGTAATCGTCGGTGAAGGCCTGATAGCGGCGCACGTTGCCGGCGATCCCGAGGTAGTGGAACGGCATGAAGATGCAGTACGCGCCGATGAAGCTCATCACGAAGTGAACCTTGCCTAACGTCTCGTTCATCATGCGGCCGGTCATCTTGGGAAACCAGAAGTAAGTTCCGGCGAAGATGCCGAACATGGCGGCGACTCCCATCACGAGGTGGAAGTGGCCGACCACGAAATAAGTGGCGTGCAACATGATGTCAATCGAAGGCTGGGCCAGGAAAAAGCCGCTGACGCCGCCGCTGATGAACATCGAAACGAAGCCCAGCGAGAACAGCGAGGCCGAGTTGATCCGCAACTTGGAGCCATACAAACTGCCCAGCCACATCAGCACGATGATGGTAGATGGAATCGTGATCACCAGCGTGGGGAAGGAAAAGGCCAGCGAAGAGACGGGATTCATCCCGCTGACGAACATGTGGTGCCCGTAGACCATGTAGCTGAGGGCGGCCAGTGCTCCCATGGAATAAATGAGCACTCTGTGGCTGAGCATCGGCTTGCGCATGTTGGTGATGAGAATGTGCGAAACAATGCCCATGCCGGGGACGATTGCGATGTAGACCTCGGGATGTCCGAAGAACCAGAACAGGTGCTGCCACAGTAGAGTCGATCCGCCGGAATGCGGCAGAACCTGGTCATTGATAACCAGGTTCGAGGCGACGAAGAAACTGGTTCCGGCGACGTGGTCCAGAATGAGCAGGATGCAGGCAGGCATGAGAACCGCAAATGCCGTCAAGCCCATGACTGAGGTGATGAACCAGCCCCAAGCGCTAAGCGGGAGCCGCATCAGGGACATGCCTTTGCAGCGCATGTCGAGCGTAGTGGTGATGAAATTCAGAGAGCCAAGCAACTGGCCGATGCAGAAAATGGCAATCGAACTCGCCCACAGGATCACGCCTAGACCCTGGCCCGGGCCGCCTACAGAACCGATCGCGCTCAGTGGGGCATATTGCGTCCAGCCACCCAGAGTTGGCCCGTCGGGGACAAGGAATGAAGCGACCAGAACCAGGAAGCCGACGAATGTGACCCAGAACGACATCATGTTGAAATGGGGGAACGGCATGTCTTCTGCGCCGGTCTGGATGGGCAGGAAGAAATTGCCGAATGCGGCGAACGGGGCGGTGGTGAGCACGAAGAAGACCATGATGGTGCCGTGCATGGTCATCAGTTGCAGGTA
>CABDYC010000331.1_pt1 | contig 16474 bp, 10 predicted proteins | sample 3421511 | NCBI WGS metagenome assembly CABDYC01 (sample SAMEA5534336, study PRJEB31848) | metagenome | biome: tundra; feature: field; material: soil | place: USA | collected 2013-05 | depth 0.15 m | reverse complement strand
GCACGAAGTTGTCGATGAGGAGGGTTGGTACCGCACCGGAGACGTGGGCGCGCTGGATGAAGCCGGAAACCTCTATTTCAAGGGGCGCAAGAAAGAAGTGATCGTGACGCCGAGCGGACTGAATATTTATCCAGAAGACTTGGAGGCTGCGTTGAGGAGACAGCCGGAAGTGAAAGATTGCGTGGTGGTGGGGATTGAGCGTGGAGGAAATGCGGAGCCCTGCGCGGTGGTGATTGTGCGCGACGATGCGCACGACGATGCCAAGGTGGAAGAGGTGGTGGAGCGGGCGAACCAGTCGCTGGCGGAATTCCAGCGCATGCGGATGTGGGTGCGGTGGCCGCAAGAAGATTTTCCGCGCACGAATACGCAGAAGCCGCGGCGGAACCTGATTAGTGAATTCGCGACGAGACAAATTCTGCAAGCCGGGGGGAAGGATGTTGGGAGTGACAGACCAGTGATGGAGTTGATCGGCCGTATCACGGGACGAAGCGTCACGGGGCTGGATGCTGAAGCGGCTCTCGATTCTGATCTTGGGCTCAGTTCGCTGGACCGCGTGGAACTGATCAGCGCGCTGGAGGATCGATATCAGGTGGATCTTAGCGAGACTCGCTTGAGCGCGGCGCGTACGGTGGGCGATGTGGAAAGGATGTTGAGTGGTGAGGCGCGGCAACGGGCGGAGTATCACTATCCGAGTTGGGTATTGCGGTGGCCGGTGACGTGGGTGCGATGGCTGGCGCATTACTTGTTGATGAGGCCGGCGATGATTCTGCTGGCGTGGCCGCGGATCGAAGGGCGGGAAAATTTGCGAGGCTGGAGCGGGCCGCTGCTGGTGGTCTGCAATCATGTTACCGGCGTGGATGTGGGGTTCGTGCAGACGGCCTTACCGGCGCGGCTGCGGCATCGAATTGCAACGGCGGCTGGGGGAGAAGCGTTGGAAGCGTTACACACGCCGGCGGAGGGCAGAGGAAGGTTCGGGGGAATTTACGATCGGATGCAGTGGGTGCTGGGAGTTTCGCTGCTGAACTTGTTTCCGCTGCCGCGCGAGGCTGGATTCCGGCAGAGTTTCGCTTACGCGGGTGAGGCCGTGGATCGCGGATACAGCGTGCTGGTATTTCCCGAAGGACGGCATACGGTGGATGGCAAGATGAATCCGTTTCGCGCGGGGATTGGGCTGCTGGCGAATAGTCTGGGCATTCCGGTCCTGCCTATGCGGATTGTTGGATTGTTTGAAGTGAAGCGAGCGGGCGCGAAATTTGCCCAGCCGTGGAAGATTTGTGTGCGTATTGGCCGACCGATGCGGTTTGCGGCGGGATCCGCACCGGAGCGGATCGCTGAGGAATTGCAGAGCGCAGTGGAACGTTTATAGCCGGCGGCGAGGTGTGAGATTGCGCTGCGCAACCGAGGCCGGACTGCCGGGTAGCACGAAAAAGGGCGCCGTGATTCGATGGTGCGAATCACGGCGCCTGTAAGTTTTGGAATTCCTAGTTGATGGTAACTTGCACTCCGTGCGAAGGAATCCCGTTGGCGACCACAAAGATTGCGCTCGCACCGGTCTCGGCGCCCGCGGGGACGTCGAAAGTGGTGGAGACGGTGGTGCCGCCTGTGGCAATTCCCATGGTGCTGTGGTTATGCGTACGGGCATAGAAGACGTGCTTGGTGGCCGTGTTGACGATGCGAACCAGAGGGTAGCTGGTCGCATTCTGGGCGTCGTCCCCGTATGCGTTTCCCGCGGAGAGACCGTTGAACTGGGTGCCGGAAATCAGGTACGAACTGCCACGGGTCAGGGAGCTGGGAACGGAGGTGATGGTGGGCCGCCAAGCGGTGTTGATGGTCCCCTTGGCCGAGTAGAGTTCGACATCCTTGGTCGAGCCATTGGCTACATCCCAGAGGATCTGGCCCGAGGGCAGAAGCAACTGCCGGGCCTGCCAGGATTGCAGAGTGGCAGAGGTGGCGGTGGAGGGAGCGGCAGAGAACGCGGTCCCGTTGAACTCGTAGAAGCTGCCAGTACCACTGAAAACGCCGGGGCTGGTGTAGACGAGCACGTGGCCATCGGGGAGCAACGATGCCGGGCCGTCAGCCATGTCGTCTCCCTTGGGGAAGTTAGGGCCGGTTGCCCAAGTACCCGTCGAGGTGGTGTATACCGAGGTGTGAGTGGTTGCGCCGAAGGCAACGACAGTGCCGTCGGGGCGCTGCATGAGAGGGCCCATCTCCGGGACGATGCCCAAGCCGCCGCTGTTGGGTAACACGTTGATTGTGCTGCCTGCGGTCGTCCACTTCTGAGTCGACGTATTGTATGTCTCGGAATTGGTTCCGTCTTCGCAGTCTACGGTCAAAATCGAGTCGTTGGGCAAAAGCGCGAAGCCCTCTTCGGAGAAACCATCTGCCTTGCCACTGCCCGTTACGGCGGTCCAAGTCAGGGTGGTGGCATCAAAAGTCACCTGTTTGGTAGATGGCTGTCCTCCCTGACCCATCATGAACGTACCGTCAGCCTGAACAATCGCCGGAGAGTCGCCGATCGTACTCCATCCACTGGGCGGGTTGACGGCAGTCCACGCATTGGCGACGGGATCGTAGATCGCCCCCAAGTTGGTTTCGTCCTGGACGAGGTTGTTGTACTCTCCGCCCTCGACGAGAACCCGGCCGTCTGCCAATACAGCAGAGGCAAAGTAGAGCGGCGCGTACCCCGAACTCATCGAGGCCAGAGCAGACCAAGCGCCATTTACATAGCTACCGGTGATATCGGGAGTGAGACGCCACCATTTGTTGCTGTTGTACTGGTGCATCATGACGGTTCCGTCAGTGAGCACAAGAGCCGTGTCAGTATTGAAGGTGGGTTGATTTGTGAGCTTTGTCCATTTTGCAGTAACCGGTTCCTGGGAGCTGGCGATACCCGACCACGCCAGAAGAGTGAACAGTGCGATTGCGAGTGTCCGGAAAACCTTCATTTGTTTCCTCTCGTGTCTTGATTTATCGAACGTGAACTCTGGTGTGGCGTTTCCACAGAGCGACGCCGCAGGGAGATGTTACTGGGCCTGAGCTTCAGCGTGGAATCTCAAGGCCGCCGGATTATACCGCGGTTCAGGGCGATTCCGATCTACTCGCGCGCAAGATTTAACAAATATTTTTGCTGGTGGATCTAGCGGCGGGAGAGTTTGCAAGATCTTGCATAGGGCTGGCGGAACGGGAAGACAAAACACTAACTTTCGTCCACAGATCAAATTCTCTGGGTGCGATTGAGTGAAGCGCCCTGCCTACTGCTCATCCATAACAGCGTCTTCTTTGTGCGGGTCCGATTCGATTTGCACTTCCAGCAAGTTCGCGCCGCGGAGTGCGCGATTGAGCGCGGGGAGATCTGAGGTTTTGAGCACATCCCAACGTTTCATTACGTCCAATGCGTCGTGTTCGGTGGTCGCGATAGCTTCAGACTGCGCCCCGGTAGGTTCGGCATCGACCTGCCACACTTGGCCATATAACACGGCCACCTGCCCGTTCACCCGCGCCAGAGTGATTTCGTCGGCGGGCGGTACAGCGAAACCGGCTGGTGCTCCAAGAACTGCTGCGAATTTGTTCTGGAAAGCCTGAACGGAATCGAGGGTTGGGCCGCTGGCTTGTTGGCTGAGTTTTTGCAACGGTTCGCGAATCGATCCGGCTTGCATTACAGCCTTGGAAGTCTGGCTCAGGAGCGATGCTAGGCGCATTTCAAGCTGGAATTTCTTCTCGAGGCTGGCTGCCGAGACCTGTACGCGAGGGTCCATTTTCACAGTGAAGGGCGCGGTATAACTCTTTCCGTTCGCGGAGAGCCGTGCGGTATAGGAGCCCGGCAAGGCCGTAGGGCCGAGCGGGAAACGGGGTGTGTCTCCAGGGATCGCGGCGATGGGATAGTCGTGGCGTGTGGAATCGGGCGCGGGATAGTGCAGGTCCCAAACCCAGCGGTGCATGCCGGGCTCGGAGGGCAGAGAGCGGAAAGAACGCAGCCAGTAGAGAGGAATGAGTTGTTTCTTTAGGTCCGCTTCGGTGACGCCGGGCTGGTCCGCGCTGGAGAATCGGCGAATGAGTTGGCCGTGAGCGTCGAGGATTTCCAGAGTGACGGGAGCAGAGGCGGTGTGCGCCAGATAGTAATCAATGACCACGCCATCGGGCGGATTGGCGGCAGCAGGCTCGTCGGGAGGCAGCGGCGTGTCGGTGTTGGTATTGCGCTGAACGCGGTAGGCGGGCGCTGGGGCGAAAAGATAGGCGTCGGTGGCGGCGAAGGAATCGGCTGTTTCGCGCAGCAGAGCGATGTCATCCAGAATCCAGAACGAGCGGCCGTGTGTGGCCACAATGAGGTCGTTGTCGTGAATCCAGAGATCGCGCATGGAGGTGTGCGGCAGATTCAGTTGCAAGGATTGCCAGTGGTCGCCGTCATCGAACGAAACCCAGACTGAATTCTCCGTGCCGGCAAACAGCAGGCCTTTGCGCACAGGATCTTCGCGTACCGTGTCCACGGGTCCGAAGGCGGGAAGGCCGGTAGTGATCAACTTCCAGGTCTTGCCGCCATCGTGCGTGCGGTAAATGTAAGGCTGAGGGTCGTTGATGCGGAAGCGGCTCACGGACGCGTAGGCGGAGTCGTCATCGAAGCGCGAAGCGCTGATCTGGGTGACCTTGCTCCAGGGCGTCAGCTCTCTTGGAGTGATGTCGTTCCACTTCGTGCCGCCGTCGCGAGTCTGCCAGATCAGGCCGTCGTCGGTGCCGGCCCAGAGCGTATTGATGTTCTTGAACGAAGGCGCGAGCGCGTAGATTACTCCGCGCTGTTTGTCGGCACCTTTGGGGATGAGACTGCCCACGCTGGCTGGGACTCCGGGATTCTCGCGAGTGAGATCTGAGCTGATGATCTGCCAGGACTTTCCGCCGTCGGTGGTTTTGAAGAGCACATTGCTGGCGAAATAAAGGGTGTGCGGGTCGAGGGGCGAGAACATCAACGGCTCGGTGCGGTCGGTGCGGTACTTGGCGCTGCGAAGGGGGATCGGGGTAATGTTCTGTACCTGGCCGGTGGACCAGTGAAACTTCGAGACCTCGTTTCTACCGCCGCCGTAGATAACGTCAGCGTCGAGTGGATCGGGTGCGACGTAGCCATATTCGATCACGCCCACGGGATGCCACTCGCGGAAGGTGATGGCGCCGTCGTTGCCGCGGCTGGAGATGCAGACGGAACCGCTCTCCTGCTGGCCTCCGCAAACGTGATACGGGAAAGTGGGGGTCACCGCGACGTGATAAATCTGCGCGGTGGGCTGGTTGTACCAGGAACTCCAGGTGGCTCCGCCATTGACGGTTACGAGGGCTCCCTGGTCGCTGACGAGAAGAATAATGTTGGGGTCGTTGGGATTGATCCAGAGATTCTGGTAGTCGTCGCCGCCGGGCGCGCCGCGGAATCCGGACCATGTCTTGCCGCCGTCCGCAGACCGCATGGTTACGGTGCTGGCGCTGTAGACTACGTCTGCATTCTTTGAATCCACACGAGGGACGGCGAGGTCGCCGCCACCAATGCGGCCTGAAGGGCGCGGATCATCCGTTACTTGGGACCAGCTTTCTCCGGCGTCGTTGGAACGGTAGAAGGCGAGCGCACCCGACGCGGTGCCGAGCGTAGCGTAGAGACGCCGGGGATCACTGGGAGCGATAGCGACGTAGATTTGCGCGAGATCCTTCGGCAGGCCGCTGGTAAGAGGATGCCATGTGTTTCCGCCGTCGGTGGACTTGAACAATCCGCCGCCGGTTCCGTTGACTTCGTTGTTGTCCTCCCATGGGCCCTCGCGTGCTTCCCACATGGAGGCGTAAATCACGTCGGGATTGGAGGGATCAATCTCTACGTCGGAGGCTCCGGTGTTCTCGTCTTTGTAGATGATTTTTTGCCAGGTCTGGCCGCCATCGGTGGAACGGAAAAGGCCGCGCTCTTCATTCGGGCCGTAAGGATGGCCGAGCACGGCAGCAAAGACTCGATTGGGATCGCGTGGGTCGATGGCCAGTGCGGGAATCTGCAGGCCATCGCGCAATCCGAGATGAGTCCAAGTTTTTCCGGCGTCAGCGGATCTGTAGATTCCGTTGCCGACCGAGAGATCGGGACGATGCAGGCCTTCGCCGCTGGCGACATAAACGATGTTGGGATCTGAGGGAGCTACGGCGATGGCGCCAATCGACTGCGTAGACTCGTGGTCGAAAATGGGGGTCCAGCTGCGGCCGTAGTCGTCCGACTTCCATACTCCGCCGTTGACCTGGCCCATGTAGAAGACACTTAGTTGGCTCGGAACGCCAGTGGCGGCCCGGGTGCGGCCTCCGCGAAAGGGGCCGATCATGCGCCAATGGAGCTCCTGATATGTATTCTCGGGAACTTGCTGTGCGGTGCTCGATCCGATGGAAAGGAAAACCGAAACGCAGACGAACAAACGAACGACTACCTGGGATCTGGTCACTGGGCCCCCTCAGACGCCAACCGCCAAACTAGACAGAATAAACCAAAATTGCGGTGACGGGGGCCGTTGGGTGGCGCGCCTGAACAGTTCCAGCCAATCTCAGCCAGGCTTTGCGCCAAGCCGCCCGCTTTCAGGGCTGGTGTTGCTCCTGCCTGGCTGGCGACCCACGCGCCGACGCGGTTCGCGGTTTCATTGATCTGCGCGAGCCATGTCCCCCCGGAGCGCGGCAGCGGAATTCAAGACTTGGCTTCACTCTCCCCGGATTTGCGTCCAGGACTTGGTGCGGGAGATTGCTTCATTCCAGCACTGTCGCATGGCATCCGCTTGAGAGCGCGGCAGGCGTGGTTCGAACCGGCGTTCCTGCCGCGGCAAGTCGGAAATGGCCTGCACTTCCTTCCAGAAGCCTGCGCCCAGACCAGCCAGAAATGCTGCGCCGAGCGCGGTTGTCTCCGTCATCGCAGGGCGCACAACGGGCACGCCGAGAATGTCCGCCTGAAATTGCATGAGACCGTCGTTGGCGGATGCGCCGCCATCCACGCGCAACTCCTGAAGGGGAGTGCGGGTGTCGGTTTGGACCGCGTCCATCAGATCGGCGACCTGGTACGCGATACTTTCGAGGGCAGCGCGCGCGATGTGACCTGCGTTGCTGCCTCGAGTAAGGCCGAAGATTGCGCCGCGTGCGTAGGAATCCCAGTGTGGAGCGCCCAAGCCCACGAAGGCGGGGACGAAGTACACTCCACCATTGTCGGGGACGGAATTCGCCAGTGCTTCCGCTTCCGACGAGCTGCGAATGATCCCCAGGCCGTCGCGCAACCACTGGACCACGGCTCCGCCCACAAACACGCTGCCCTCGAGTGCGTAGTCCGTTGTGTCGCCGATTCTCCAGGCCACGGTTGTAAGCAGGCGATGGGTGGATGCGACGGCGCGATTGCCCGTGCTCTGCAACATGAAACAGCCCGTACCGTAGGTATTCTTGGTGAGGCCGGCGCTGGTGCATCTTTGCCCAAACAGTGCTGCCTGCTGATCGCCGGCGATCCCTGCGATGGGGATACCATTGAGACCTTGGAGGGAGCTTACTTCTCCGTAAACTTCACTGGAGGACCGGACTGCGGGCAACATCGAGGCGGGGATTCGGAAGAGATCGAGAAGGTCGCTATCCCAGCGGCCGGAATGAAGATTGAAAAGCATGGTGCGGGAGGCGTTGCTGGCGTCGGTGACGTGCACGCGGCCGCCACTCAACTTCCAAAGCAGCCAGGTATCCACCGTACCGAATGCAAGGCGCCCCGCTTCGGCGAGTTGCCGGGCGTTGGGCACGTGATCCAGAATCCAGGAAATTTTGCTGCCGGAGAAGTAAGCGTCGATCAACAAGCCCGTGCGCTGCTGGATCAGACTTTCGTGGCCTTGCGCTTTGAGCTGCTGGCAAAAAGCGGCGGTGCGGCGATCCTGCCAGACAATCGCGTTGTAGATGGGCTTGCTGGTTGCGCGATCCCAGACGATGATGGTTTCGCGCTGGTTGGTGATGCCGATGGCGGCCACGTCGCTGGGCTGCACGTGGGCTTGGGCCAAAGCTTCCAGGGCAACGGCGATCTGTGATGCCGCGAGCTCTTCGGGATCGTGCTCGACCCATCCGGGCTCGGGAAAGATCTGGGTGAACTCGTGCTGGGCGACGGATCGGACTGCGCCGTGATCGTCAACCAAGAGGGCTCGGGAACTTGTTGTGCCCTGATCGAGAGAGAGGATGTAACGCAAGAGGCCTCCTGTTTTCTGCGGATGTTACCTAGGACGTCGGGCTAGGACAAGGGCGCGCAGGAATCGTCGAATGCCGAAATCGTAGACCGCAGCGCCAACCAGACCACCCAGCAGCGGCGCAACCCCTGGCACTCACCACACCCGAGGGCCGTCCGTGAGGCCATTGTTTCTGAATCCAGCCACAGCGGTGAAAAGGCGCGGACCAAAATCGCGTGACCGCCGGGTTGAGATGGCTGCAGAAACTTTCCCTGCAACGTAGACCCCCATGGTCACCGCCAATCCCCAGCCTGGCGTGATGTTGGTGTAGCCGCCGTGAACGGTCGCGGCCGGAGTGTTTGAGGGAAACAGAACGACCATGGCAACGACGCCTGTGCCGAAGAGCATCAAGACGAGAGTTCCGAGGAACTCGGCAATCAACTCGGCAACCAGGGTGGGTTTCTTGTTCCTCCGGCGTTGCTCCAGCGCTGACTCGCGGCGGCTTTCCGAACCGCGAGTAGTCTAGCAAGGATTTCAAGCCGCGCTCCGGCTTTCGGTTTCGCGAAGGGGCTCCTCCGCGGCCGCGCCGGATGATCTGCCGGGTTGCCAAGAGTGCAAGAGGCAGCGAGGTTTTCCCTTGACAGCGGGGGCGTAGTCTGTAAGATAGAGCATATTTATTCACCTAAATGAATAAATATTCACCATGAATAAAGTTCTGCGCCAGAGAGCTGTTTTGGAAGCGTTGAGGCAGGGTCCGGTAGCCAACCAGGAAGATTTGCAGCGGGCGTTGCGCAAGCGGGGGTTCAAGGTGGGGCAGGCGACGCTGTCGCGAGACATTCGCGATCTGAATCTGAGCAAGACGGCGGCCGGTTACACCCTGCCTCAAGGCGAGGGCGCTGTGGGCCTGGCTTTGCCTCCGGTGCAGCGGCTGGTTCGCGAGTTTGTGCTGGACGTGCGTCCAGCGCAGAACCTGCTGGTGGTGAAGACCATCATTGGCAGCGCCCAGCCCGTGGCGGCGGCGTTGGATGAACAGGAATGGGAGGAAGTAGTGGGAACGATTGCAGGTGACGACGCGATCCTGATTGTTTGTCCCGACAAGAACGCGGCCAAGAAGATTGCGGTGCGGATTGAGGAGATGCTCGGCTAATGTCTGCGAAGCTCAAAAGTGCGGTGCTCGGGGCGAGCGGCTATTCGGGACTGGAGCTAACGCGCATTCTCGAACGCCATCCACGGCTGGAGAAGCCTGTACTGCTGCGGCGTGAGGGCGGCAGTGATGGCGTGACAGATTTGGCGGAGGTGTTTCCAGAGTTATCCGGGAACGGAGGCTATCCACTGCGACCGCTCTCCTGGCCGGAGGTGAAGCGCCAGGGAGTGCAGCTACTTTTTCTGGCTACGCCGCATGAAGTGTCGCGGTCCCTTGTACCTGAGGCGATCGCGCAAGGCCTGCGCGTGATCGATCTGAGTGGCGCATGGAGGCTGAAACAGGCGCAGCATCGTGCCATCTACTCGTTCCAGGATGCCGACGCAGTTACGGCCGCGGAATTGACGGCGAAAGCCGTTTATGGCCTTCCGGAGTTGAACGGTGACCGCATTGCGGCGGCTCAACTGGTGGCGAATCCAGGGTGCTACGCGACCTCCGTGATTCTGGCTCTGGCACCGCTGCTTAAGGCCGGATTGATTGATCGGGAGCACGGAATCATTTCCGACTCGAAGTCTGGAGTGTCGGGAGCGGGCAAGGCGCCTACGTCGCGGACTCATTTCATTTCGGTGGCGGACAACCTCTCCGCGTATTCGGTGTTCAATCACCGGCATCTGGGAGAGATGGTGGAACAGTTGGGGCTGGACGACGCGGAACTGACTTTCACGCCTCACTTACTGCCGATTCCGCGCGGGATTCTGTCGACCATCTACGTACACCTGAAGAGAGCGATGAAGCCGACGGAAGTGGAATCTTGTCTGCGTGATTTCTATTCAGGCAGACACTGGGTTCGAGTGTTTGCGACGCCGAAGCTGCCGCAGTTGCAGTTTTCACTGCACACGAATTACTGCGATCTTGGGTTCTGCCTGGCGGAGGATGGCCGGCGGCTGGTGCTGGTTTCCTGCGTGGACAATCTTCTGAAAGGCGCGGCAGGACAGGCGGTGCAGAACATGAATCTGATGTATCAGTGGGAGGAGCGGGAGGGTTTGCAGTGACGATTGTGGTCAAGATTGGCGGAGCGGCGATCGAAGATGCTGCGACGCTGCGCAAATGTGCCCAGTCCATCGCGGAGCTAGCGCGGGACGGCCACCGAGTAGCCGTAGTTCATGGCGGCGGCAGTGCGCTGACCCGCATGCTGGAGCGACTGGGGAAGAAGAGCGAGTTTGTGGACGGGCTGCGCGTCACCGATGCGGAGACTCGGGATGCGGCGCTCATGGTATTGGGCGGAATCGTCAACAAGAAGCTGGTGGCGGCCATTCAGGCAGCAGGCATGCCGGCCATCGGATTCTGTGGCGGCGATGGAATGACGTTTCGCGCGAGGAAGAAGTTTGTTCACGGCCGCGACCTGGGTTTTGTGGGCGAGATTTGTTTCGCGGAACCGTGCTGGATCGAAGCGCTGTGGAAGCAAGGAGGAATCCCAGTCATGGCTTCGCTGGCATTGGGCGCCGACGGCGAATACTACAACGTGAACGCCGATGAAATGGCGGCATCCTGCGCCGCGGCCTGCCGCGCCAACACGCTGATCTTTCTCACCGACGTGCCCGGCGTAAGAGATGCCGCGGGAAGCGTGATGTCCCGGCTGAGTACGAAGCAGGCAGCCGAACTGGCAGCCGGCTCGATCATCAGCGGTGGCATGTTGCCGAAGCTGCAAGCCTGCGGGCAGGCGCTGAAACAAGGAGTGGGGCGAGTGAGAATTCTGCCAGCAACCGAGGCGGAGGTCTTGCCGCAGTTTTATCTAACCAAGCTGTCGTGCGGTACGGAGGTTACCTATTCATGAGTCAGTCAGTCGCCGCTCGTTACAAATCAGCGGGCAGGCAAGTCCCGAACAAGGAGTCAAAGTTGAATAGTCACGTGCAAGGCAGAATGGCGGCCGCTCCCGAGAGAGTGCCGCAGGTTTTTTGGTATCCAGACCTGGTCTCGACTCGCGATCTCGGCCCCGCCGGCGTGGATGCAGTTTTGCGTCTGGCTGGAATCATGAAGTCACGTCCAGCGGATTTTCGGAGGGCACTCACGGGCCGGCAGATGGTGATGTTTTTCGAGAAGCCTTCTTTGCGAACCCGGCTGACGTTCGAGGCGGGGATGGTGAGCCTGGGGGGCACGGCGATGTTCGTCGACCAGACTCACGAACGGCTCGATGCCCGCGAAAAGTTGAGCGACGTGGCGCACAATCTGGAGCGCTGGGTGGACCTGATTGTGCTGCGCACCTTCTCGCAGCAGACCATCGCCGGCATGGCGCAGCACGCGTGCGTTCCGGTGATTAACGCCCTCAGCGATCTGGAGCATCCGTGCCAGGCGCTGGCTGACTATCTCACGCTGCTGGAGCGGTTCGGAGATGTGAAGAACCGCTGCCTGGCGTATGTCGGCGACGGCAACAATGTGGCGCACTCGTTGCTGCTTACTTGCGCATGCTTGGGATCCTCGATCCGGGTGGCGACTCCGTCGGGTTATGCACCCAATCCGCAGATTGTCGCCGATGCGCGGGAAATTGCCGAGGAGACCGGCGCCGAAATTCAACTACTGACCGACCCGCACGAGGCGGTGGTTGGAGCCGACGCGATTTACACCGATGCGTGGGTCAGCATGGGGCAGGAGAAGGAGGAGGGCGAGCGGGCGCAAATCTTTCCGCCTTATCAAGTCAATCCAGAACTCATGGCGGAAGCGGCGCCCCACGCAGTGTTCATGCACTGCCTGCCGGCGCACCGCGGGTTGGAAGTGACCGACGTGGTCATGGATTCCGAGCAGTCACTGATTTTCGAGCAGGCGGAGAACCGTCTGCATGTACAAAAAGCGATTCTGTATTTACTGCTGGGCGGCGGCGATCGCCTGCCTGCAAGGAGTGCTCATGCCTGAAAAAGTTGTCCTCGCTTACTCTGGAGGACTCGACACCTCCATCATTATTCCGTGGCTCAAAGAGAATTACGCTTACGGCGTCATCGCGATGGTCGGAGATGTGGGCCAGGGCGACGACATCGAAACGGTGGTCGAGAAGGCCTATGCCACGGGCGCAAGCAAGGTTATCGTGGAGGATCTCCGCGAGGAGTTTCTGACAGGATACGTTTTTCCGGCGCTGCAAGCGGGTGCGGTGTACGAACATAAGTATCTGCTGGGGACCTCGCTGGCGCGTCCCGTGATCGCAAAACATCAAGTCGAAGCCGCTCTGCGCGAGGGAGCGACGGCCGTGGCGCATGGCTGCACGGGGAAGGGGAACGACCAGGTTCGCTTTGAGTTGACGTATCAGGCGCTCGCGCCGGAGCTGAAAGTGATCGCGCCGTGGCGGGAATGGTCGCTGAAATCGCGCGAAGACTGTCTTGATTACGCCGAGCAGCATGGTATTCCGGTGGCGGCGAGCCGGGAGAAAATCCACAGCCGCGACCGCAACTTGTGGCACCTCAGCCACGAAGGCGGAGAGTTGGAAGATGCCGCGAATGCTCCCCTGTCGACGACGTGGCAGATGACCCGCTCGCCACAAGAGGCACCGGACAAGGACGAGCAGGTCACCATTGGCTTCGAGAAGGGGATTCCCGTCGCGGTCGACGGCATGAAGCTTGATCCGGTGTCGCTGGTCGAGTTGCTGAACGAAATCGGCGCGCGTAACGCCATCGGCCGGGTGGATCTGGTGGAGAACCGCTTCGTGGGAATCAAGTCGCGCGGGTGCTATGAAACGCCCGGTGGAACCTTGCTGATTGCGGCGCATCGGGAACTGGAGGCGCTGTGCCTGGAGCGCGAAGTCGCGCATTTCAAGCAGCACGTGGGACTGAAGTACGCGGAACTCGTCTACTTCGGCTTGTGGTTCACGCCGCTGCGCGAGGCGCTGGACGCGTTTGTAGCCACCACGCAAACAGAAATGACCGGCAGCGTGACGCTGTCTTTGTATAAGGGAAACGTTTCGGTGGTGAGCCGTCAGTCCGAGCACTCGCTCTACCGCACCGATCTCTCGTCGTTCACCATGAGCGACAGTTACGACCAGAAAGATGCCGAAGGCTTCATTCGGATTCTCGGACTTCCTTCGCGCACGCGCGCTCGGGCTCGCATGGAGGTTGCGCGATGAAGATGTGGGCGGGCCGGTTCGGGCAGCCGCTGAACCCGCAATTCGAACGTTGGCAGCGGTCGTTTGACTTCGACCGCCGGCTGCTGAGTTACGAGTTGGCGGCGAGCGGCACCCATGCGCGCGCCCTGAAGAATGCCGGGGTTCTGTCTGCGGACGAACTCATCAGCATTCTGGAAGGACTGCAGCAGATTGGCGAGATGGCCGCCACCTCCAAAGGCTTTGTTGAAGACGATGAAGCCGAGGACGTGCATCATTTCGTGGAAAAGCAGTTGGCGGCACGGATCGGCGAGGCCGGATACAAGTTGCACAGTGGGCGCAGCCGCAACGAGCAGATCGCGACCGACTTGCGTCTCTATGTGCGGGCGGCGATCGATCAGTTGCGGAAGGAACTGGCCGAGGTATGCGGGATTTTGACCGACCGCGCCGAACAAGCTGGCAGCGCCGCGATGCCGGCTTACACGCATTTGCAGCGCGCTGAACCGGTGCTAGTAGCACATTGGCTGCTGGCCTATGTCGAAATGTTCTTGCGGGATGCTGACAGACTTGCCGACTGCCGCAAGCGTCTGAACGTGTGTCCACTGGGATCGGGTGCCGTGGCCGGTGCAACTCTGCCGCTGGATCGCGCTTTCATGGCGGATGAACTCGAGTTCGCTGGTCCGACGGCGAACAGTATCGACGCTACCAGCGACCGGGATTTCGTTCTTGAGTTCGTCAACACGCTTTCGCTCCTGGGGCTGCACTTGAGCCGGTGGGCGGAGGAAATGATCATTTTTTCTTCGCAGGAATTCGGCTTTGTGCAGTTACCGGAGGCTTATTCCACAGGCAGCAGCGCCATGCCTCAGAAGAAGAATCCAGATCTTCTGGAACTGGTGCGGGGCAAGACCGGCCGCGTGATCGGAAGTGCAACGGCACTGATGGTCGCTTTGAAAGGCCTGCCTCTGGCTTATAACAAGGACTTGCAGGAAACGCAGGAGCCGCTGTTCGATGCCACGGATACGGCGCTTGGGTTGTTGCCGCTGGTCGCCGGGTGGATGAAAGCGGCGGAGTTTTTCCACCCGCGTATGAACGAGGCGGCGCAGTCGGGATTCATGAACGCGTGGGCGGCAGCGACCTACCTGGTCAACCGGGGCGTTCCTTCGCGGTTCGCGCACGAGCAGATCGGCAAAGCAGTGAAGTTGTGCGTGGAAAAGCATTGCGAGCTTCAGGATCTACCGCTGGATGAGTTGCGTGCTCTGAATCCCGTATTCAACCAGGATTTTTATGACTGTTTGAATCCGGCCTCGGTGTTAGCGATCCATGATGTTGTTGGCGGAACTGCGCCAGCCAGGGTGCGGCAGGGGATTGGGGCGGCGAGAAAGAAAATCGACTGGCTGCGCGAGGAGGTCCATGCGCACGCGTAAAGCCATTTTGCCGGATGCGAAGCACATCCACGAGCTGATTTCCGGCTATTCAGGCGACGGCACATTGCTGCCCCGCACGCTAGCGGAGATTTGCGAGAACGTTAGAGACTTTGTCGTTCTGGAAAATGAGGGCCGCATCATTGGATGCGGTGCGCTGCATCTTTACGGCACGCACCTGGCCGAGATTCGTTCGATCACAGTGGGATCTTGGGCGCAGGGTCAAGGTGGGGGTAGCCGACTGATGAAGGCTTTGCTGGCCGAAGCGAAACGGCATCGGGTGGATTGCATCTGCCTTTTCACGCGGTCTCCAGAATTTTTTGCGCGCCAGGGATTCGAGATGGCGCGACGAGAGGATCTTCCCGACAAAATTTACAAGGATTGCCACGTATGCCCCAGGTTTCACAACTGCGACGAAGTCGCCATGGTGCGGGGCAAGCTTCCCACTTTCGCAATCCTCCCCGAGCCCGCGAACTGGCTGGTGAAACTTCAGGCTTAGCGGTGCTCGCGACGCCTCCTGCGAAGTCGGATCTGCGACAAAGTAAGGAATGCCTGGCCCCGGTTCGCAATGCTATGATGCCCAGACAACGCGGGCAGAGAGCAAACCATACTATGTCGATCGCGACACGGAACTGTTCTACCGCAGTTTCTCCTGACGCGCCGCCCTCTTATACTTTGCCGCTGGCAGTCGTTACCACATTATTTTTCATGTGGGGCTCGCTCACATCGCTGAATGACGTGCTGATTCCGTATGCGCAGCACGTTTTCAGGATAAAGCTCGATGCCAGCATGCTGATTCAGACAGCGTTCTTCTCCGCCTACTTTGTCTTTTCGATTCCAGCGGCCAAAATTATTGACTGGATTGGATACAAGCTCGCGATCATAGTTGGACTGCTGACCATGGTTGCCGCATGTCTTGGCTTCTATCCAGCGGCGCGGATTCGTTCCTTTCCGTTCTTCCTTTTCGCGCTCATTGTTCTGGCCACTGGAATCACGATTCTCCAAGTCGCGGCGAATCCATACGTCGCAGTTCTGGGAAGGCCAGAAACCGCCTCCAGCCGATTGAATCTTACCCAGGCGTTTAATTCTCTGGGGACGGCGATTTTTCCCTGGATCGGTGCGCACCTGATCCTCGGAACGACAGCTGCCGCCATCGCCCTAAGCGCTTCCCAAGAGGCCGATGCTGTGGTCAAGCTATACGTGTACTTCTTTGGTGCCGCGCTGTTGCTGCTGACCCTCGCGATTGGGCTTTTCAAACTCCCAAAGATGGAGTCCGCCGAGCACCGCATCGGCGAGAAGGTCGCAGACTCCATCTGGAAACACCCCAATCTCATCTTCGGTGCGATTGGGATTTTCGTGTACGTGGGAGGCGAAGTCGCTATCGGCAGCTCTATCGCGAACTATCTGGCCCTAGACAACATTGGCGGATTTATATCGTCCTCCAGCATCGCCGATGTAGGGGCTCGCTATCGCGGAGCCTTGGGAGAGGCCGCCAAGTACATCTCACTTTACTGGTTAGGTGCGATGGTTGGCCGGTTTATCGGATCGGCCCTGCTGCAGAAGATCAAGCCCGGAAAATTGCTCGCACTCGCCGCAATCATGGCTGCCACTCTGGTTACTATTTCGGTGCTCAGCAACGGGCATGTGGCCATGTGGTCCATTC
>CABDYC010000330.1_pt1 | contig 16524 bp, 25 predicted proteins | sample 3421511 | NCBI WGS metagenome assembly CABDYC01 (sample SAMEA5534336, study PRJEB31848) | metagenome | biome: tundra; feature: field; material: soil | place: USA | collected 2013-05 | depth 0.15 m | reverse complement strand
CGGAGATCGACAAGCTGAAGGGCGATTTGCAGAAGCGCACGTCGCGCGAAGTGTTTGTCGACATCCAGGAAGTACACAAGCCCGAGCTCGATGCCCAGCTGGTGTCGGAGGCGATTGCGCTGCAACTGGAAAAGCGCGTGGGCTTCCGCCGCGCCATGCGCAAGGCGGTGGATTCGGCGCTGCGCTTCGGCTGCAAGGGAATCAAGGTGCGGGTGAGCGGACGCTTGAACGGAAACGAAATCGCGCGCTCGGAGTGGTACTTGCAGGGGCGTTTGCCGCTGCACACGCTGCGGGCGGATATCGAATACGGTTTTTCGGAAGCCAGGACGACTTACGGCGTGATTGGCGTGAAGTGCTGGGTGTACAAGGGCGAGATTCTTCCGGCCAAGAAACGGGAACCGCAGCAGGGCGTGGGCGCGTTTTAGGAAAGTTAGAAGTCAGAAGTGAAAGTGCAGAAGTAAAACCGTTCTGAGGTTGTAGAGCACGCGAAAAAGGTTTGGTTAAGAGCCAAGAGCTAGAAGCTAAGAGCTGACATATGTTGATGCCAAAGAAAGTGAAGTACCGCAAGCAGCAGCGTGGGCGCATGACCGGCAAGGCCTGGCGAGGAAGCACGCTGGCGTTTGGAGATTTCGGCCTCAAGGTGCTGGAGCCTGGCTGGATCACCGACCGCCAGATTGAAGCCAGCCGTGTGGCCATGACACGCTTCGTGAAGCGCGGCGGCAAGATCTGGATCCGGGTGTTTCCCGACAAGCCGGTGACCAAGAAGCCGGCCGAAACCCGTATGGGCAAGGGCAAGGGCGCGCCCGATCACTGGGTGGCGGTGGTGCGTCCGGGAAAGATTCTGTTTGAGATGGAAGGGGTCACGATGGTGGATGCGACCGAGGCCATGCGTCTGGCGTCGCACAAACTGCCGCTGCGCACGACTCTGGTCAAGCGCGATTCGGCGCACTGAAGAGCTTTGTGCTGAAGATTGAGAAACCGGAAACTAGAAACTGGAAACTGATTTTATGAAATCCGACAAGATTCGCAACCTAACCGACGCCGAGCTCCAGCACCAGGGGCAGGATCTCGCGGACCAACTGTTCAAGCTGAAGTTTCAGCTGAACATGGGCCAGACCGAGAGCCTGAAGAAGATTCGCGGCCTGCGCAAGGACATTGCGCGCGTCAACACAATTTTAGGCGAGCGCTCGCGCTCCGCCGCAACGGAGAAACGCTGATGGCGGAAACCGCAACCGGAAAGTCCGCAACCCCGCAAAGCGAGCATGTTCAGGGCCGGCGCAAGGAAGTGGTGGGAGAAGTGGTTTCCAACCGCATGGCCAAGACCATCGTGGTGCAGGTGACGCGCAAGAAGGCGCACCCGTTCTACGGGCGGGTGGTGGCGCGCAACAAGAAGTTTTACGCGCACGACGAGAAGAATGAAGCGCACGTGGGCGATGTGGTCCGGCTCGAAGAGACGCGTCCGATGTCGAAGTTGAAGCGCTGGAAGCTGAAAGACATTGTGCGCAAGACCACGCTGGTGCCTGAGATCGTGCTGGAGCGCGAGGGTAGGGGCCAGGCCAAGGGCCAGTAGCTGCATCGGGGAAAGATCGAGGGAGATTGAAGCCATGGCTGTGATGATGAGAAGCATGCTGGAGGTCGCCGACAACTCCGGCGCCCGCAAGCTGCAGATGATTCTGCCGCTCGGCGGTTCCACCGGGCTGAACGCCGGCCTCGGCGACATAATCACCGCCGCGGTAAAGGAAGCGGCTCCGGATGGCCAGGTGCAGAAGGGCAAAGTGGTGAAGGCGGTGATCGTGCGCACGCGCAAGGAGCATCGCCGCCGCGACGGCACCTACATCCGCTTCGATCAGAACGCTGCGGTGCTGATCAACGACGCGGGCGAGCCGGTGGGGACGCGCGTCTTCGGTCCCGTGGCCCGCGAGTTGCGCGAGAAGAAGTTTTTGAAGATTGTCTCGCTGGCACCGGAAGTGATCTAAGAAAAAGGTTTCAAGGTTTCGCTGCAGCAGTGGGAGCTTTGAAACCTTGAAACGTTGAAATTTTATGAGAATTGTCAGCACAGTACACAAGCGAGTGGATATCCGCCGCAACGATACCGTGAAGGTGATTACGGGGCGGGACAAGGGCAAGGAAGGACGCGTGCTGCGCGTGTTTCCCGACGACGCCAAGCTTCTGGTGGAGCACGTGATGATCGTGAAAAAGCACGTGCGCCCGAATCCGCAGCGCAACGTCAAGGGCGGCATCGCCGAGCAGGAGAGCCGGATTGCGCTCTCCAACGTGCAATTGGTCTGCCCGAGTTGCGGCCCAGTACGCATCGGACACGAGATGCGGGGCGATCGCAAAGTCCGGGTATGCAAGAAGTGCGGAACGACGCTGGATAAGTAAGCTGCCGGCTCCTAGCTACTAGCTTCTAGCTTGTGACTGCGATGCAAGCAGCGGGCTGTAAGAATTTGGTCTCACCCAGCGGTACACGTAGGAGACTGAAGGCTAAGAGCTAGAGGCTAGCAGCTAGAAGCCGATTTCCTACAATCCGAAACCGTAAGGGGAAGTTGAAGAGACGCGATGGCAAAAGAGAAAGACAAGAAGGCATCGAAGGAATCGGCGCAGGAGCAGAAATCTCCCGTGCAGGCGCGGCACAGCGCCAAGGAGCGGCCGCGGCTGCGCACCCGCTTCGACAAGGAAGTGGCGCCGGCGCTGTTGAAGGAGCTCGAACTTAAGAACTCGATGGCGGTTCCGCGCCTGAACAAGATCGTGGTGAACATGGGCATGGGCGAAGCCACGCAGAACTCGAAGGTGCTCGATCCCGCGGTGCATGAGCTAGGACAGATCACCGGCCAGAAGCCGATCGTCACCAAGGCCAAGAAGTCGATTGCGGCTTTCAAAGTGCGCGAAGGGCAGGCCATCGGAACTATGGTGACGCTGCGCGGCGACCGCATGTATGAGTTTTTTGACCGGCTGGTGAATATCGTTTTGCCGAGGGTGCGCGACTTCCGTGGGGTGTCCACCAAGTCGTTCGACGGCCGCGGCAACTACACGCTCGGCCTGCACGACCAGTTGATCTTCCCGGAGATTTCTTACGAGAAGGTCGACAAGCAAAAGGGAATGAACGTCACCATTGTGACCACGGCAGCGAACGACAACCAGGCACGCATGCTGTTGAAGCATCTGGGCATGCCGTTCCGCACGCAGTGAAGGTTCCAGAGTCAAGTTTCAAGGTTTCAAAGTTTCAGGGTTCGACAACGAGGGTTCTTTAAGGATTTCATGACTACAGCAAAGCGAGTCAAGGACGCGAAGATCCAGGAAAAGTTTCAGAAGGCGCGAGACAACAAAGAGCCGAGGCCCAAGTTTTCCACGCGCAAGCACAACCGCTGCAAGCTGTGCGGACGGCCGCGCGCTTATCTGCGCAAGTTCGGCCTGTGCCGCTTGTGCTTCCGCCAGCTCGCGCTGCGCGGGGATATTCCTGGAGTCTCGAAGTCGTCCTGGTAGGGAAGCGCGCCAAACGCGCGAGTTAGCATTCTCGCAGAGAAAGCGAGAATGATTGCGCGGCGCGCGCCTGGCTCCTTCGCGAGACAAAAGGCGCCTCGCTCAGGATGACAGTTGCAAAGAAGTAAGGGTAAGCAAGCCGCTGCAGGTTCTCCGCTGAACGCGGAGCGAACGGGTGGCTAGAGGAGAAGCAAAATGAGGTTGACCGATCCGGTCGCAGATATGCTCACGAGGGTGCGCAATGCGCTGCAGGCGCGGCACCAGAAGGTGGACGTTCCGGCTTCCCGGCTGAAGGTGGAGATCGCCCGCATCCTGAAGGAAGAGGGCTATATTTCGAACTTCAAGGCCACGGAGGAAGAAGGTCACAAGGTCATCCGGATCTATTTGAAATACGGCGCGCACAACGAGGCGGCGATTTCAAAGGCGGAGCGCGTTTCGCGCCCCGGCTGCCGCGTCTATGTGCGCCGCAGCGAGATTCCACGCGTGCTGGGCGGCATGGGGATCAATATCCTGACCACGCCGCGCGGGGTGATGACGGGACGCCAGGCGCGCAAGGAAGGCGTGGGCGGCGAGTTGTTGTGCGAGATCTGGTAGTGCGGCTTCTAGCTATTAGCTTCTGGCTACTAGCTAAAGCCGAAGGATCGCAGTCGAGTCGAACAAGCTAGAAGCCAGGAGCTAGAAGCTAAGAGCTGATCCTATGTCACGAATTGGAAAAAAGCCGATCCCGATCCCCAAAGGGGTGACGGTCAAAATCGAAGGCAACACGGTATTGGTGCAGGGGCCGAAGGGCAAGCTGGACACGGCTCTTCCTTCGGGCATCAAGGTGGAGCAGAAGGATGGAAACATCGTCGCCATCCGCGAGAACGATTCGCAGGCTGCTCTGCACGGACTGGCGCGCGCCCTGGTCAACAACGCTGTTGAAGGCGTGACCAAGGGCTGGACGCGCGAACTGGAAATCGTCGGCATCGGCTACCGCGCCGAGATGAAGGGCAAAGGGACGGTGGTGTTCAGCCTGGGTTACTCGCATCCGATCGAATACCCGCTGCCCACCGGCGTCGATGCCACCATCGACCCCAAGCAGACGAAGATCTCGCTCAGCGGAATCGACCGTCAGCAGGTGGGCCAGGTGGCGGCGGAAATGCGCTCGCTGCGTCCGCCCGATCCCTACAAGAACAAGGGTGTGCGTTACGCGGGCGAGCGGTTGAAGAAGAAAGTCGGTAAGACCGGAGCGAAGTAGCGGCCGGTAGTCGGGACCGCCGGTAGTCGTGGACGTAGTCGGGAACCAAGGACAGATTTTATGTTTACGAAGAAATCGAAGAATCAGAAGCGCGGGCACATCCACGAGCGCATCCGCAAGAAGTTGCAGGGTACGGCGGAGCGCCCGCGGCTGAATGTATACCGTTCGCTGAATCACATTTACGTGCAACTCATCGACGACCTGCACGGCCAGACGCTGGTTTCGGCGAGTTCCGCCGAGGGCAAGAAGGAAGACCGCCGCACGGGCGGCAACGTGGCGGCCGCGAAGACCGTGGGCAAGACCATCGCGGAGCGCGCCAAGGCCAAGGGCGTGAGCAAGGTGGTGTTTGACCGGGGCGGCTACATTTATCACGGGCGCGTGAAGGCGCTGGCCGATGCGGCCCGCGAAGCGGGATTGCAATTTTAGGACGAAACTACAGAATAAGAAATCAGGTTTCCAGGATGCCGACGGTAATCAAGAAGCTCGATGCAAATTCGTTCCAGTTGAAAGACCAGGTCGTGGCCATCAACCGTGTCACCAAAGTGGTGAAGGGCGGCAAGAACCTTTCGTTTGCCGCGCTGGTGGTGGTGGGCGATCCATCGGCGGCGGTGGTTGGCCACGGTGCCGGCAAGGCCAAGGAAGTTCCGCAGGCCATTCGCAAGGCGATTGAGTCGGCGAAGAAGAATCTGATCAAGGTCAACCTGACGCAGACTTCGATTCCGCACCTGGTACTGGGACGCTATGGGTCCGGGAAAGTGCTGCTCAAGCCCGCTCCGGAAGGCACAGGAGTGATTGCCGGGGGCGCGGTGCGCGCGGTGATGACATCGGTGGGAATCCAGAACGTGCTGACCAAGTCGATCGGCACGACGAACCCGCACAACGTGATCAAGGCGACTTTCGACGCGCTCCGGCACCTCAAGAGCCGGGAGAGCGTCGCTGCCATGCGCGGGAAGTCGGTGCAGGAGCTGTAACTAGTACCGAGTACCGAGAAACGGCGCTCATTGTGAGATTGAGGAATCAACGATGAAGGCGAAAAAAACGAATGCGGGCAGCGGAAAGATTCACCTGAAGTGGGTACGTTCCGCCATTTGTGCCCCGGTGAAGCACAAGCGGGTGGTGAAGGGACTGGGATTTACCCGGCTGAACCAGGTGATCGAGCGTCCGGACAATGCGGCGATTCGAGGCATGGTGGCCAAGGTTCCGCATCTGGTCGAAATTGTGTAGAACAGGGTGTTACGTGATAGGTCTTAGGTGTTGGGTTTTCCTATGACCTAAGCCTAGCACCCAAGACCCAATGGTGAAGAGATGAATTTATCCAACATTCGAGCACCGAAGAAGGCGGCGGAAAAGCGCAAGCGCGTGGGGCGCGGTATGGGCTCCGGCATGGGCAAGACGTCCACTCGTGGACACAAAGGCCAGCGTTCGCGCACCGGTATGCGCCTGATCCGCGGGTTTGAAGGCGGCCAGATGCCGCTGCACCGCCGCATGCCGAAGCGCGGCTTCACCAACATCTTCCGCAAGGAATTCAACATCGTCAGCCTGGAGCGGCTGGTTGCGCTGGGCGGGGCACTGCACGCGTCGCCCATCACGCCCGAGGTGTTGCGGAAAGCGGGAGTGATCAAGGCCAAGCTTCCGGTGAAGATTCTGGGCGACGGCGAGCTGACGGTTGCGATCACCGTACACGCACACAAGTTCTCGAAGTCGGCGCTGGAAAAAATCGCCAAGGCAGGCGGCAAGGTTGAGGTCTTGCAGTAATGTTCGAGAAGCTGGCTAACATCTTCCGCATCCCCGACCTGCGCAAGCGCGTGCTGTTCACGCTGGCCATGCTCGCGGTCTACCGGCTGGGCGGACATCTTCCCACTCCGGGCGTGAACTTCCTCAAGCTGGAAGATTTCTTCAATCAAAACCGGGGATCGCTTCTCGGTTTCGTGGACCTGTTTTCCGGCGGCAACCTGCGGCGCCTGACCATCTTTGCCCTGGGTATCATGCCGTACATTACGGCATCGATCATCCTGCAGCTTTTGACCGTAGTGTACGAGCCGCTGGCCAAGCTGCAAAAAGAAGGCGAGCTGGGCCGCAAAAAGATTACCCAGTGGACTCGTTACATCACCGTCATTCTCAGCGCGGTGCAGTCGTTTGGCATCGCTATCGGCCTGGAGAAAGCGGGAGACTTTGTCCTTAAGCCCGGTCCTGGCTTCATCTTGATGACCATGCTGACCCTAACCACGGGCAGCGCCTTCATCATGTGGCTGGGCGAGCAGATTACCGAGCGCGGTATCGGCAATGGCATGTCGCTGCTGATCTTTGCCGGCATCGTAGTGGGCCTGCCGCGCGGCGTGCAGGATCTGGTGGAAAAGGCCAAAAACGGAACCTGGGGAGCCATCACGCCGGTGCTGATGGCCGGCCTGGTCGTGTTCATGATCGCGGTGGTGGCGTTCATCGTCTACGTGGAGCGCTGCGAACGGCGCATCCCGGTGCAATACGCCAAGCGGGTGGTGGGACGCAAAGTCATGGGCGGGCAGTCCACGCACCTGCCGTTGCGGGTGAATGCGGGCGGCGTCATGCCGGTCATCTTCGCGTCTTCGATTCTCACTTTGCCGCAGACCATCGGCTATGGCCTGAAAAACAGCCGCTACTTCGGGGACTTGATTCGTTTGCTGGGCTGGGGCGAGCCGCTCTATACCTTGCTGTATGCGATTGGCATTATTTTCTTCGCGTACTTCTATGTGTCGATCGTTTTCAATCCCAGCGAAGTCGCCGACAATATGCGGAAGTATGGCGGCTTCATCCCGGGCATTCGTCCGGGCAAACGCACGGCCGACTACATTAACGAAGTTTTGACCCGCATCACGCTGGTGGGCGCGCTCTACCTGATCATCATCTCGTTCATTCCCGAGTGGATGATCACCGGCATTCACTTGAACCATTTGCCGTTCTGGCTGGGAGGGTCGCTGTTTGAGCGGCTTCCGGTGTGGGTGACCAACGGGCTGGGAGTGAATTTCTATTTTGGCGGAACGTCGCTGCTGATCGTGGTGGGCGTGGCCATGGATACGGTTACGCAGATCGAGGCGCAGCTCATCATGCGCCATTACGATGGCTTCACGCCGCGCAGCGGACGCATTCGCGGCCGCCGCAACTGGTCGTAGGGCGGGCCTGGCGGGCCTTAGGTGATAGGTCCTAGGTGTTAGTCGCCAGGCGTGTTTCCCTTAGGACCTAAGACCTTAAGACCGTTTAGTGCGGCCGGTTCGGCTGCGCGGAAAGCTGACCGGGAAAACTAAGATCGGGAGGCTTTGGCCAACTGATGGCGCAGGAAACCTCACGCGATGTAGGTCCCGTAGTTCTGCTTGGACCCCCGGGCGCCGGCAAAGGTACCCAGGCCAAGCGCATCATGGAACGGTACCAGGTTCCGCAGATCTCCACCGGAGACATCCTGCGGTATAACGTGGCCCAGGGCACGGATCTCGGCGTGGCTGCCAAGGTGGTCATGGCTCGAGGAGAACTGGTTTCCGACGATCTGGTTTGTGAAATGGTCCGGCAGAGGCTGAGCCAGCGGGACTGCAAGCGCGGCTACATTCTAGACGGCTTTCCCCGGACGGCAGCTCAGGCCGGGTGGCTGGATGCTTTACTCGACGACAAGCTCTTTGACAACTCGCGCCCGACTCGCGCCTGGCCAATTGTGATCCTGATGGACGTGGACTATAATCAACTGTTGCTCCGGATTACTGGACGCCGTTCTTGTCCCACCTGTGGGCGGATCTATAACGTCCACTTCCAGCCACCCCGTGTCGATGAAGTTTGCGACGCTGACGGGGCGAAGCTGGTGACCCGCAATGACGACCGGTTGGAAGTGATTCAGCCCCGTTTGGCGGCCTACCAGGAGCAGACTCGTCCCGTGGCGGATTACTACCAGCGCACGGGAAGATTGGTCTCGGTGAACGGCGATCTGCCGATGGACGAGGTTACGGAGCAGATTTTCAGGATTCTCGAGGACCATCACGCTTAGGAATGGCGATTGTGTGCAAATCGGCGGCGGAGATTGAGCGCATGCGGCAAAGCGGTCACATCGTGCGCCAGGTTCTCGATCATGTGCGCTCGATGGTAGCGCCCGGCGTCACCACCATGGACTTGGAGCGGGCCGCCGAGAAGAAGATTGCGGAACTCGGGGCTAAGCCGGCGTTCAAGGGATACTACGATTATCCCTGCGTGTTGTGCACATCGGTGAACGAAGAGATTGTGCACGGCATCCCGTCGGAAAAGCGGGCGCTGAGGGAAGGCGATATCGTCTCGATCGATTGCGGCGTGGTGCTGGACGGGTACTACGGCGATGCCGCGATCACGGTTCCAGTCAGCGACGCGGTCAAGCCGGAGTTGCGCAAACTGCTGGCCGTGACCGAGGAATCGCTCTACCGCGGCATCGACCAGGCGCTCATCGGCAACTCGGTGGGCGATGTTGGAGCGGCCGTGCAGGAGCACGTGGAAGCCGCCGGCTTCAGCGTGGTTCGGGAATTCGTGGGGCATGGCATTGGGACGCGCCTGCACGAAGAGCCGCAGGTGCCGAACTTCGGGGCGCGCGGTCATGGCGCGAAGTTGCGTGAAGGTATGGTGATTGCTATCGAGCCCATGGTGAATTATGGTAAGCCGGAAACGCGGGTGCTGGGCGACAAGTGGACGGCGGTTACGGTCGACGGCAGTTTCAGCGCGCACTTCGAGCATTGCGTCGCCGTGACGAAAGACGGGCCGGTGATTTTGACGAAGTAAGCTTTTAGCTTTTAGCTCTTAGCTAAGAGCCAAGAGCTAAAGGCTAAGAGCTGATTTTAAGGAGTCGATGAGCAAAGAGGACGCGATTGAAGTGATGGCAGTGGTTCTGGAACCGCTGCCCAACGCCATGTTCAAGGTGGAACTGGAGAATAAGCACCAAGTGCTGGCGCATGTGTCCGGCAAGATGCGCAAGAACTTTATCCGCATCCTGCCCGGCGACAAGGTCGCAGTGGAGCTTTCGCCCTACGACTTGAATCGCGGCAGAATTGTTTATCGCTATAAATGAACGTTGTTTTCGCAGCCGTGTGGATTTATTGACGGCTGACGGCTGAAAGCTGGTTTATGAAAGTACGAGCATCGGTAAAGAAAATCTGCGACAAGTGCAAGGTCATCCATCGCAAGGGTGTGGTGCGGGTGATCTGCGTCAACACGAAACACAAACAGCGCCAGGGCTAAACAGCCCTTAGCCTTTCGCTCTTGGCTTTTAGCTAAGAGCCAAAAGCCAAGAGCCAAGAGCCGGGAGAGGTTAAGAACAATGGCACGTATCGCAGGCGTTGACCTTCCGCGCCAGAAGCACATCAACATCGCGCTGACCTACATCTACGGCATTGGGCATCCGCGCGCCGGCAGCATTCTTGACGAGGCCAAAGTGGACCCCATGAAGAAGGTCCAGGACCTCAGCGAAGAGGAAGTCAACCGCATCCGCACTGTGATTGAGTCGCAGGGGATGGTGGAGGGCGATCTGCGCAAGGAAGTTTCGATGAACATCAAGCGGCTCATCGAAATCGGCTCCTATCGCGGATTCCGTCACCGCCGCAACCTGCCGGTCCGCGGACAGCGCACCCATACCAACGCGCGCACCCGCAAAGGCCCGCGCAAGGGTACGGTCTCGACCAAGAAAAAGGCGACGACGAAAACTTAGAAGCAGTTGCCAGTTGCCGGTAGCCAGTTGCCAGTCAAACCTGGCACGCGGCCGGCGGCAGAACTGGCAACTGACAACTGGCAACCGGGAACTGACTTTATGGCCAAACCAGTAGCAGCGGGCGGCACTGCCGCGCCGGAGAAAAAAGGCAAGAAGAAGACGTTCAAGAAGAAGGAGCGCAAGCACGTTCCCCACGGTTTGTGTTACGTGCAGGCGTCCTTCAACAACACCATCGTGACCATCACCGACATGAATGGCAACGTTCTGTCGTGGAAGAGTTCGGGATCGCTGGGCTTCCGCGGATCGCGCAAAGGCACGCCGTTCGCCGCGCAGCAGGCGGCCTCGAATGCCGCGAACCTGGCGCGCGATCATGGGGTGCGCAGCGTGGACGTGCGGGTGAGCGGCCCCGGTTCCGGTCGCGAGTCGGCGGTGCGCGCTCTGGCCTCGTCGGGCATTGAGGTGCGTTCCATTCGCGACGTGACGCCCATCCCGCACAACGGATGCCGTCCGCCGAAGCGCCGTAGAGTCTGAGGAAGAAGCTTCTAGTTTTCAGTATTTCTCACGGAAACGGAACACGGAACACAAAACTAGAAACTAGAAACTGTTTTACCGTCCGGGACGAAGGGTGAAGCCAAACCCGTAAACCGGTCATCTAAAAGGAGAACAACTTGGCCCGTTATACCGATGCAGTCTGCCGTCTATGCCGCCGCGAGGGCATGAAGCTGTTCCTCAAAGGCGCGAAGTGTTTTAGCGATAAGTGCCCCATCGAGAAGCGGAACTTCGCTCCCGGACAACATGGGAAAGACCGCAAAGCCAAGATCGTCGGTTATGGCCTGCAGTTGCGCGAGAAGCAGAAAGCGAAGCGCATCTACTTCACGCTCGAAGGCCAGTTCCGTAACTACTTCGAGAAGGCCGCACGCACTCGGGGCGTGACCGGCGAACTGCTCCTGCAGCAGCTGGAGCGGCGTCTGGACAACGTGGTGTTCCGCCTGGGCTTCGCGCAGTCCCGCCGCCAGGCGCGCCAGTTGGTCCGCCATGGCCACGTCGCCGTCAACAATCGCAAGGTCAACATTCCTTCCTACGAAGTGAGTGCGGGCGAGGAAATTTCCATCCGCGAGAAGAGCCACAAGCTTCTCGTTCTGGAATTGGCCAAGGAATTCGCCAGCCACGGGACGCTGCCCAACTGGCTGGAAGTTGACCGCGATGCTTACAAGGCGCGAGTGCTCTCGCTGCCCAAACGCGAGGATATTCAGTTGCCAGTGAATGAGCAGTTGATCGTCGAACTTTATAGCAAGTAAGGTTTCAAGGTTTCACAGGTTTCAGAACTTCGAGACTGGAATCGCCGGTGGCGGCCAACCTTGAACTTTGAAATCTTGAAACTTTGGTCCATACATTTCGAGCCAGATCAGCCTGTCCTGGCGCTTGACCTGAATCCCGCTTTGCGCAACATGCTTTGCGGAACATGGACCGATTCAGGGAGCCGGGACTGAGCCAAACGGCCGAAGGAGAAACAAATGCTTTGGAAAGGTTTTCAGAAACCGAAACGTCTCGCAGTTGACACTTCCACCCTCACCGACAAGTACGGCATTTTCTGGGCGCAGCCTTTTGAGCGCGGCTTCGGCACCACCGTGGGCAACGCTCTGCGCCGCGTGCTGCTGAGCTCCATCGAAGGCGCCGCCATCACCGCGGTGAAGATGGAAGGCGTGCTTCACGAATTCCAGTCGATCCCCGGCGTGGTGGAAGACGCGACCGACATCATCCTCAACCTGAAGCAGATTCCTTTCAAGCTGGCCGGCGACGCGCCGAAGGCGATCTATCTGCGCGCCGACCAGCCTGGCGTGGTCACCAGCGGTATGATCGAAGCCGACGGCGACGTCGAAGTCCTCGACAAGGACGTCTACATCGCCACGGTCAGCGAAGGCGGCAAGCTCGACATGGAAATGCGCCTGAAGCGCGGCCGCGGCTACACTTCCGCCGATAAGAACTTCGATGAGGACCTCGGCCTCGGCTTCATTCCCATCGATTCCGTGCATTCGCCGGTGCGCAAGTGCAACTACACCGTGGAAGCCGCGCGTCTCGGCCAGATCACCGATTACGACAAACTCACCCTCGAAGTGTGGACCAACGGCTCCATCACGCCCGCCGACGCCATCGGCCTGTCGGCGAAGCTGCTCAAGGACCACATGAACATCTTCATCAACTTCGAGGAAGAGATCGAAACTGGCACGTCGTCGTCGGACGACCGCAAGCCCGAGATCCACAACGAGAACCTAAACCGGTCCGTCGAGGAGCTCGAGCTCTCGGTGCGCAGCTATAACTGCCTGAAGAACGCGAACATTCAGTCCATCGGCGAGCTGGTGCAGAAGACGGAATCGGAAATGCTCAAGACCAAGAACTTCGGCCGCAAGTCGCTGAACGAGATCAAGGAAATCCTCTCCACGATGGGTCTGAGCCTGGGTATGAAGATCGACGAGCACGGCAATGCCGTGCCCGGTCCAACATCGAACCTGGTTCTGCCGGCTTCCGCCTACGGACCGGACGATCAGATGTAGGAAACTAGACACAAGAAACTGAAGGGGTTTCTCCCATGCGTCACAAAGTAGCAGGATACAAACTCGGACGGAACACCGCGCACCGGCGCTCGCTGCTGCGGAACCTGGTCACGTCGGTGATCGTCGAGGAGCGCGTCGAGACGACCGTTCCCAAGGCCAAGGCTGCGCGCCCGCTGGTCGAGAAGATGATTACGCTGGGCAAGCGCGGCGACCTCGCCGCACGCCGTCTGGCCGCGGCTTACCTCATGACCAATGAAGCGGTGGTGAAGCTGTTCGACGTCGTCGGACCGCGCTTCGGCGACCGCAACGGAGGATATCTGCGCATCGTCCGCACCGGTTGGAATAAGGGCGACGGCGCCGACAAGGCTTTCCTCGAACTGCTGGGTAGTGAAAAGGTGCTGGACGAGAAACGCGAGAAGCGCACCGAAGCCCGCGCCAAGAAGGCCGCAGAAACCAGGAAGGCTATGGAAAACGCCGAAGCGCAAGCCCAGCACGATGGCGGCGTCGAGCCGGTCAAGGACAAGGACGAAGACAAGAAAGAGTAGTCTGTTCTTTTCGCAAGGGGTACGGGGCAAGCCGTGCCCTTTTTCTTCGCGGGGCAAGTCTCTTTAGGTTTGTCATTCCGACTTGGGCGCCAGCCCAAGGAGGAACCTGCTCTTGGGAGCGTCTCCGAATTCCCCACATGTACATGTCCTCCCGCGGGCCCCCGGCGGTAATCTTGCCGCATCTTGCCATCCAGATAAACTCTTCTCAGGATGGGGTTCACTCGCACACAGATCGGCATTGCCGTCGCCGCCGGCGCGCTGCTGGTGTTTGGATTTCTCGGCTACATCTGGTGGCTGGGCAATCAGGGACCAGTATTGGCGCGGTCCGAAGACCACGATCCTTTGACAGGCCTGCCAGTCAGCATCCGGATGAATCCGCTGCGCGACCGCACGATTGAGCACAGCGCCAACCTCTTTCTTCGCCAATTGCGCGACGGCCACTGCGACGAGCTGCTTTCCGCGTGGGAGCACGACTACCGCAAGAAGTACGCCCACTTCATCTGCAACTCTGAGGCGCAGCACCCGCTTCTTTCCTGGGAGTTGGCGGAGTGGGAGAGCGCGCCGCCCCTGACCATCCTTCACTACCGCGGCAAGCGTAGTTACGGCGCGAGCCAGTCCGGCACCTACAAGGAACTCTTCACCGTCACCACCGAGAACAAGGACGGCCAGTGGGTCGTTACTAAGTACGACGCGATGTACTGAAGGGCAGTTCTCAGTTCTCAGTTTCTGTCTTCCCTGCCGTGGTAAAACTGCTTCATGCCTGAACGTTCCCTCGAGCGTGAGCCTTCCCCCGCCCGTAACATCTACGCCTTCGGCATCACCTCATTTCTGAATGACACGGCCTCGGAGATGGCGTACTGGGTACTGCCGGCGTTTCTGGCGTCGCTGGGGGCGGGGCCGGCGCAGTTGGGATTGATCGAGGGCGTTGCCGAAAGCGTGGCGTCGTTTGCCAAGCTTTTCTCGGGATATCTTACCGACCGCATCGACCGCCGCAAGCCGGTCGTGGTCGCGGGATATTTTGCCGCCAACGCGGTGAAGCCGCTGCTCGCCCTCGCGACGTCGTGGTGGTACATCCTGTTGATTCGCTTCACCGATCGCCTTGCCAAAGGCGTCCGTGGCGCGCCGAGGGATGTGATGGTCGCCGAGTCGGTGCCGAAAGGGCGGCTGGGTGCGGCTTACGGCCTGATTCAGTCGATGGATTCTGCCGGAGCCATCGCCGGTCCTCTGACTGCTCTGGTCCTGCTCGCACGCTTCGGAATCCGAAGCGTGTTCTGGGCGGCCGCTGTCCCAGGAGCGTTGTGCGTGCTGGTCGCCCTGTTGGGGATTCGGGAGACCAAGCGCCCGCACGCGAAGGATTCCGCAGCGCGCAGTTCCGCAACAAATAAGATTGCCCTCAGCGCACCTGCTCACAGTAAAGACAGGAGCGCAGATAAGAGCATAGAACTTCCCGCCAGCTTCTACTTCGTAATCGTCGCGGTGACGCTTTTTTCTCTGGGAAACTCGAGCGATATGTTTCTGGTTCTACGGGCGCAGAATGTCGGCATCCCTGTGGCGCTCGCGCCGCTGCTTGGTCTGGTCTTCAACATCACGTACACGCTCGCATCCTGGCCCGCCGGATGGTTTAGCGACCACGTCTCGCGACGTCTGGTCGGCTCCGCGGGCTACGTGATTTTTGCCGCGGTCTATTTTGTTTTCGGGCGAGCGCCCTCCACGCTGGCGATTTGGATTGCAATGGCGGTGTATGGTTTCTACTACGCGCTTACACAGCCTGTGCTGAAGGCTCTGGTGGTGGAGACTGTCGGTGAGAACGTGCGCGGTCGCGCTCTGGGCATTTATTTCTTTGGGACCAGCGTGGCCACTTTGGTTGCGAGCTTGATCACCGGCGAACTGTGGAAGCACTACGGCGCTGCGATTCCGTTCTATTTCTCGGCGGCGATGGCGCTGGTTGCAGCGGGACTTTTGCAGGCTGCGCGGCGCGGTTCGACGATAACCAGGGAATAACTCTTTGACGGTTACGGCGGTGTGAGGAGTGCCGGTGTAACCCGCTTAGCGGTACTTCGCAGGTTAGCCGGTAATGGAGTGAATGGAGGAGCGTCTAACGTCGTTTTTTCGTCTCCACGTCCACCACAGGAAAATGAGTGCCTGCGCCGCGACACTCGCGCACGTGTCGAGAACAACGTCGCTCACCGCGCCGGTGCGCGAAGGGATAAAGCTCTGGTGCCACTCGTCGAGGCTGGCCACGAGAGCGGTGCCCAAAATCGCGATGGTGGCCCAGCGCGGCGTCCACTTCACATCGGACATGGCGGGCAGCGTGGCGCGCCACGCGCGAAAAAGCAAGATGCTCAGGATGGCGTAGCCGACGACGTGGCCTGCCTTGCGAATGTAGAAGTGCCAGTATTCAAAGCGCAGCCAGTCCAGGCCGAAGAGGAAATGCAGCAGGGGATAGAGAATCCGGCTGGTGTTACTGGCAGAGAGCAGGGCGCTGGATTCAATGGCAATCACGATCAGCCAGAGGATCGCGGCGATCCAGGCTTTCAGAAGATTATGCCGGTCGGAGTTCAAGCGCGCAGGTTACTCGACGCCATAGTTGGGGGCCTCGCGGGTGATCATGACGTCGTGGACGTGGCTCTCGCGGAGTCCGGCGCCGCTGATGCGGACGAAGCGCGTTTTCTGCAGCAGTTCGGCGATGGTCGAGCAGCCGCAGTAGCCCATGCCTGATTTCAATCCGCCAACCATCTGGTGCACGATCATGGCGACCGAACCGCGATAGGGCACGCGTCCCTCAATACCCTCGGGAACAAGTTTGCCCAGGCGGTTGGATTCGCCGTCCATGGCGGAGACGGCGGCCGATGAATCACCTTCGGTGTTCTGGAAGTAGCGTTCGCTGGAGCCTTGCGCCATGGCGCCGATCGAGCCCATGCCGCGATACGATTTGAAGGAGCGGCCCTGGTACAGGATCAACTCTCCCGGACTTTCATCGGTGCCCGCGAAGAGAGAGCCGATCATCACGACGCTTGCGCCCGCAGCCAG
>CABDYC010000318.1_pt1 | contig 16789 bp, 16 predicted proteins | sample 3421511 | NCBI WGS metagenome assembly CABDYC01 (sample SAMEA5534336, study PRJEB31848) | metagenome | biome: tundra; feature: field; material: soil | place: USA | collected 2013-05 | depth 0.15 m | reverse complement strand
TTGGGGAACTGAATTGCCTCGTTAGGATTCTTGATCGCAGACACGACGTTCTCTGCCACCTTTGCAATCAGCTTCTCTCCCCAGAACGGATCGGTCAACTCGTAGTAGATGACTCGGACGTGCCTGACATCGAAGGGCACGTCTGCTTCGTTCGAGGAGATGAGCACGACTGGTTTGTGTAGCGCGTGAGCCAGTCCAAGCTCGTATAGGACGTTAGGGTTCCTGCCAGTGAGTTCTGCCACCAGCACCTTGGCCCGTTTCAGGCCAGTCCATATTTGGTCGATGATCTTGCCCGTCGCGAAGATATCAGTATCCGCTCTGACAGGAGTAAGGCCCGCCTTCTTAATCGCGGGTTCGTAGATGGTCGCGTAGTAACCGCCAATTGGATTTGCAAAGGGCATCATCACGAAGCAGGTATCGGTAGCCTCGACCGTGACGCCTTTGCTGACTTTCTTGAGATGGTCGTCGGTCGTGATGGAGGCAACGCCAGCCACTTCGGAGGGTGTGTGCGTAATATCCAGCACACGTTTTTTGCCGTTTACCTCTTCCAGCAGTTGAGCAGCCTGCAAGTCTTCGAGGAATACATTGATGAACTCGCTCACCCTGTCAGCGGGAATCTTGAAGCTTTCGGTTGCGGTGTTTGCCAAGAACGAGGGTTCTTCTGGCAAGTTCTCACCGCGATAGTGTTTGTAGATATCGGAGATGAGCGGAGCTTTGAGCAGAGCCTCTCGAATGGCGTCTACCTTATCGGTGGGCGTCTGAGGCTTAACGATGCGGCGGGTGATGTCGGTCGGTTTGACCTTCCCCGCAGACGGACGCTCGAACAGTCCATACTTGATAGCGGAACTGATCTCAACTGCGATCTGGCCGCTCCAGCCGATACTCGCAAACTTAGCAGCCTCACGGTCAGTGCATTCCTTCCCTGCGTTGTTCTCCAGAACGGCCTGTGGAATCCGCAGGCACTTGAGAATTGGGTGCTTGGGATAACCAAGGGGAATGCCACGCATGGTGGCTCCGTTGGCAGCTTTCCTGCGTTTCTTGTTCTTGGCGGACTTCTTCTTTTTGCCCTTACTGTTTGCAGGTTTGGCTTCGGCGGCGACAGCTTGTGCAGTATCTTCGGCCATATATCCTGAATGGTACCGCAAGCAAGACTACGAAGATAACAACAAAATCAAACGCCAGCACACTGTAAGCTTTCTGACCACGATCAGTTACAATCCCTTGCCGAGGGGGAATTCATGGCAAATCTTAAGGGACTGGCGTCCATAGTGTCCGAGTTGAGGACAGAGAGAACGAATTTGGTAAATCAGCTTGGGCGTGTTGATGCCGCTCTTTCAGTTCTTGGCAAGTTGAACGGTGGGAGTTCCTATAAGAAACCGAGGCGCACTTTGTCAGCTTCGGCTCGGAAGCGGATCAGCCTCGCGCAGAAAGCGCGATGGGCAAGGGCGAAAGGCCACGCGGTGAAGCCCAAGCGCACTATGTCAGCATCAGCCCGCAGGAAGATCGCGGCGGCACAGCGGGCTAGGTGGGCGAAGGTGAAGGCGCAGCAGAAGAAGGCGGCGTAGGGCCGACGAAAAGCTTAGAGGATGTTTGTAGTGTTTAGCGCCTATCTAGACGAGAGCAAGAACAGCAACGCCTTTGTGATCGGCGGGTGGCTGTGCTCTGACGAAGGCTGGGGCCCTATAGCAGACGAATGGCGAGACAGAATCGAGTACGAACAAAGAATATCGATTAAGCATGGGTTCCCCCCGATCACAAGATTTCATGCTGCGGACTGCTCAAGCCTAGTTGGTGAGTTTGATCGCTCGAAGGGTTGGGACAACGGGCGACAACTCAGATTTGCAAAAAAACTAATCCAGATTTTGGGCAAGAGGCGAAGACATCCACTTGCTGGAATCGTCGTCGGCGCATCTATGGGCGGATGGCAAAAAGCCTACGCCGACCGAAAACGCGCAGAGAAAAACGTGTACAGACTGTGCATGATGAACTGCGCTCTGCATATCGGTGAACTGATGAATACACATTGGCCGAGCGAGCGATTCTCGATTTGTTATGAGAACGGGCCATTCCACGACGCGGCACAGAACGCCTACACTGCGCTGAAAGCGCCTGACTTTCGTTATCGAGACATGCTCGCCAGTGTGACTCCTCTCTGCTGGCAGGACGCGATTGCTCTTCAGTCTGCCGATCTCATGGCGTATGAGGGGATGAAAGCTGTGAATCTCGCCGTCAAAACTGGCATGACAAATATAGGGGAGCGAATGCGGAAGTCGCTACGTGCCCTGCTGGGAACAAAGGTTGGAATGACGGGTTGGTACTTTACCAATGACGTATTTGAAGCCACCATGAATTGGCGACAGACAGGGAAATTTGAATCCGACACGCGTATCACAGCCCCTTGAAGGCGCTAGACTTGGGGATCACCGAATCTCGGGGAGCAAACTAGCACTCGTTTGCAAAACTCTGGTCGCTATCAGGCCCGTCCACGAGGGAGGAATCGATGGCACGCGATGACTTCACGCTTAGGACGAAGGACACCCTTGCTCGTCGTGTAGGGACGCGGTGCTCAAACCCCAACTGCCGACAGCCAACAAGCGGCCCAAGGATTGATCCGCACAAGTCGCTGAACGTCGGGGTTGCAGCGCACATCACTGGTGCATCCGCAGATGGACCGCGATACGACGCCTCCTTGAGCAAGGAAGCAAGGCGGTCAGGGGAGAACGGCATCTGGCTGTGTCAGAACTGTGCAAAGTTGGTAGACAACGACTGTCGGCGTTACTCGGCTGGTCTACTGCGAGAGTGGAAGCGTTTGTCAGAAGAAGCAGCACATCTTGAGATTGAGAGTAGCCAGCTTGCAGGCAATCGAATCCGTATTAACGATGTCGAGTTGATTCGGTTCTACGCACAGTGCTTTGACCGTCCTGCCTTTCAAGACCATTTTCGTCAGGAAGGGTCGATGGAATCGTTCGACAAGGCGATGGAAGACACTCTGACTGCAATCAACACAGGATGTCTTCGGTCAAGCAAAGATGGTGGGGTTCTTTCACAGGCATGGGGAAAGGCGTTCTTGGCGAATGCAAAGTGGCGTGACCAGATGGACGTGATCGCAGACTTGTTGCGAGCCATCCGTGCTCGGTACGCAGGTGCGAAGAAGAACGGCATCATTCACGCGGAAGCTCGCAATGATGGCACCGAGTATTACTGCATTCATGATTCAAGCATCGCTGACTGGATGGACAGCACGCGAGCACAAATACTTCAGATTTTTTCGGAGCTATGCAAAGAAGCGGGCGTTCAGGCTCCCGTGTTCCCACGTTTTCACTCGCCATGGTGAACGGAGATAGGTACAAATGTCAGTCACAACGAAGGTCAAGAAAACTGGGCAGGTCTTTATGGCAACGAACGAGTGGGAACCAGATGAAGTGCTCGGCAGGGACGCTCACGAGTTGGAGAAGGGAAAGTCGTATGCTGGGCATCTCTTCGACGCCATTCTAACGCCTAATGCAACATCGGCTGAGTTCAGCAAAGTGGAGTGGGCAACATTCGTCGCGGATGAACTAGAAGAACTGCACTTCGACCGCTTACGGTTATGTCGGCGGCGTCATCGCAACCTATGATGTGCAACCATCTTTCCTGAGTAGCAAATCTCTCGTGATGCTAAGCCATTCCGCATCGAGTGGCTGTCGGCAAATAGGCTTTCCCGCCCGACTGTACCAGTACGCCGCGTTGTCCTGATCGCCTTCCTTGCGATGCAGGTAGGCGTGCACCCACGAGCCCTCGGAGCCTTCGTCCTGCTGAGCCGATTCGTGAGCCCGCTTCCAATCGCCCTTGGCGTCCCACCAGAGACCCGCGATGGCGGATGAGAGTCCCGAGGGCGGAGAGGCTGCGGAAAGTGAGTTGTGAAAATCGTCCACGGTCATGCTGAGTTCCCGTCACCGTTTTGCTCTACGCATGAGAACGAGCAATCGAACAGATGGCAGCGTCTTCACGGTGATTTCACCACGAATAGCTAGTTCGCCGTAGTGCGGCATTATACTGTTGCGGGGATTTGGTCATGGAGATTGCCTCAGAGGTAAGAATTTGGAGATACATGGATTTGGCAAGGTTTGCTTCTTTGCTCGCAACCGAATCCCTCTACTTTGCATGTCCGACACAATTCCGTGATCCATTTGAAGGCTTTCTGCCGAGGAGTCACATTGAGGCTGAGTCGAAGATGATCCAACAGGTGGTCATGGACCCGATTCTCAGCCTGCGGCAACAGTTCGCGGATCGGGCATTGCCCCTGCAACGCTTTGATGAACTGGTCAATAAGCTCGCAAGCGAAGTGCGGACGGCTAATCACAAGGCTGTGTCGAAGTTCGGTATAAGCTGCTGGCATGAAAGCGAGCATGAATCGGACGCGATGTGGAAGCTGTACTCGGCTTCTGGGCAAGCCATCGCAATCGAGTCCACCGTTGGTCAGCTAAAGGCTTCCCTCGGCAACATAGACGGACTGATCGTTGACCGTGTGCGATATATGGACTTCGACTCTGACCCGATAGAAAAGGGACACAGGCACTATCGGCTGTTTGTAAAAAGGAAGTGCTTTGAACACGAACGGGAGATACGCGCTACAGTTCCTCTCCCAATGGAAGGAAACGGTGTCGGCATACCCTGCGATCTGGACGCGCTAATCACATGCGTTCATGTCTCACCGCTCGTGGAAGGTTTCGTTAGAGACGCCATCGAAGCCCTTTGCATGGGAAGCACACACCGCCTCAAGAAAGCCGTTCACCAATCGTCTCTTTACCGTGCTCCCGATTATGCAATCGAGGTCAAAACGGGGTGATCCGCACGGCTCGAAGGCTCAGACCGCTGAAGTCAACAACACCCCTCAGCCTATGAATGTCACGCTAGAAGATGCGCTGTCCCTGTTGAGCAAGTACGTAGAGGAACGAACGCCTGTGCGTGCTGTTCTTGGGAGTCCCTCACTGTCAGTCGCCAGAGTTGTCGGCACGATTCGCGTCTCCAGCGTTGGAGGCGTCCCTCATCTTCTCATCGGGAAAGATGACAGCGAGTCCGATCAAATCAAATTCCGACTTTCCGATTGCGAATTTGCCTACGGTGATTTTCGTGATGAAGAATCTGCTGCGCTCAAGTTTGAAGGATTTCTGGTCGTAGGCTCCAAGAAGGGCGACACGCTGTCCCTTTTTGAAATGAAAAGTTGAATAGCGGCCCCAGTATACGGTCGCCAGAGCAGCCCAAAGGCCCGCTCACCGCCTATGTGTACAGCATTCGCCCAATTCATGCTCAGACGCGGTGGGTCAGTGACAGTGAGCAGCACCAGTTCTAGGCATTCGCCATGAGGGGTGCAAAGACCCTCTCGACGTGTTCCTCGTCGTCCACATCGACGACATCAGAGAGCCTCTTTAGAACCGCAAGGTACTCTGCTGGGTCTATCAGAGCACGGCTGACTTCCTCAGGAGCCGATTGCTCGGTCACTTTCACCAAGGCTTTTGTGATGCGCCTTTCGTCGCCCTCTTTCAACTTCTCGAATATCCACGCTGCGTTGTTCACATTCTTCTGACAGGCTTCGGGCTTGGCTTGGACGATAGAAACCTTCTGGAAGTACGTCTCGGTGCCGTTCACCCAAGCGTAGCTCGGCATGATGTGTTGCCTAACATCAGTGCCGATCAGAAGTTCAACGACTGGCGTCTCCTTGAAATGAGGGTTCCTGCGAAGTTCAAACTTCCTGATGATTTCATCGCAGCGTGCTCCTAAACTCAATTCGGCTTCTTCTTCCTGCTGCGCTGGAAACTCCGACACAAGCAGAAAGAATAAGTGGTTGAGCGTTTTGTGTGGGTCGCTCGCAATGTCTGGCGGGAGGTACACAACGCCGCCTTCGCTGACAACGAAGTTGCCGCGAGATGATTCGAGCACTTGGTTAAGCTTCGTGTCAGGATCAGCATCTTGAGAAATGACATGCCGCCAGTAGTCTATCCACTGCTTGTACGTGCCCGTGTGCGAGACTAGCGAGCGCACTGAACGCAGGTCGAGTTTGGCATCTCTTTCGCCGAGGAACTTCGCCATGACACCCCGCGACGATGCGAGCAGAACGCCAATGTTCTTCGGCTCTTGTCGTGCGAGATCGGGAATGTAACGAACAATCAAATATCGCATCGTCATAAAAGGCTCCATTGCGCGATTCCCGTGAACGCAGGTTTGTTGTTGGAAATCAGGCCGCGCACTAACGCACGCCTTGCCATCAGAAATGCCGTCAAATCGGTCACTTCCTGTGCACTCAATCCGTAATCCGATACGTCGCTCACCAACTCTGTAATGAAATAGTCGTCAAGCCCTTCAATGCGTCGGAGCATCTTGTCGAACGCCCTGTCGTCTGTCACTCGGTCGATAAGGCAGTGACGGGTGCCGCCGACACGCCCGTCAATCACGAGCGCGTTGTGCATCGCCGTAAGCCGCGCACTTCCGACTGGTGGATTACCGCCAAGCACTGCATGTGAATGATCGAACACATTGAATCTGGCGGGTGCTGCATAGTCGGCAGTCAGATTCCCTGCGTGTCTGTCTGAATTACAGATGAAAATATCAAACACCAAAATGTCTGCAATTGCGTCTCCAAAAACGGCAGCGAAGTCGGCAGGTATGATCGGCGGCAACGCGTTGCCTGTCAGATTGAAACTGAGACTTGCAAAAAAGGCTTTGCCTGTGCCATCCACTACCACGCAGCAAGGCGGGACAGGCAAACGAACACGTCGGCCAACCTCAGCCGCTACAATCTCGTTGGCAACGCAGTAGGGAAGGGTCGGTGCGCTTGCTTTACCTACCGCTTCCAGATGAAGGTAGCTTGAGTTGGAAACACCGATACCAACGGGCTGACCCCAGTTTACTACCTTGTACGTGTCCACGGGTCTGAATGATACCGCAAACACACAACGGCAGCCCAGTGCAACGAACGGCACTCTGGTTATCAATAACAGCAATGGTATTTTTCTCTTGGCGCATCGTCTGAACTCCACTTCACCAACCTAAGGTCATCAACCATTCTCGGAGCGGTGCTGCAAAGGGGGTTAACCCTCCGTCGCGTCATCAGCCCGAGAAAACGTTGTCAATCTTCCTCATGATCTGCTCAGCCCATTGGATTGATGCCGCAATCAGCTTGTCCGTCCGTGGGCTTCCCTGTGGCGTCCCAAACAGGTCGTCTGCCGTCTGCATGTGGAGGCTGGCTAGGATTGCTGCCATAATTCCGATCACCCGCTTGCGCCCCTCGTCCATTCGCGAAGCATAGCATATTCGCCTTTTGTTCGCTATGGCGGTGTGGAGCCCGCAGGTTCGGCGTGCCGAGCGGGGCACTCAATGGTAAGACCCGACTACGGGACAAGGTTTTAGGGTGGTCACAAAACCCTGCAATGCGCTTGAGACACAGCTTGGGGGCTGAGAGCCCTGCCCAGCAGCCGATGCCCCGCAGAATGGGCTCGCTGATCGGGAGGCGGGGCGACGACGGGCGGGCGGCATCGCGGGAGAATCGCCCCACTCCGCCGATGCAATAATTGAAGATTGAAAGGTTGCAGTCATGAAGAGCAGGCAGGGTTACAAGGGCTTCGTCATCGTGGCACGATCTTACGAACTACAGGCTGGGGGATTCTCTGCGGAGTTGTCCATTCAGGAACACGACGCGGATGGGTTCATGGAAACTGAAGTCTACTTATCCGACACATTTCCCAGTCAGAAGTCCGCAATCGAGGCGGCGATTAAGGCTGGGCGGCAGAAGATCGATCTGGATTTTGAGCGGGGGTCGGCAGTTGTGAACGGCTGAACGTCGAACAAGCACCCGCTGGCACCCGCTTCAAAGAGTGCGACTCGTGGCGGGTCGCGTTTTAGAGTGCGACTTCGCACTTTTTCGCAGCACCCGCACTCGCACCCGTTCAGACACCTGTCTTACACGTATTTTCAGGTACTTGGCAGTCCCCGCTAGCCTGTTAAGTTGTTGAAAGTATTGAATAGGAGAGAATTGGCAAGGTCGCACTCTACCACTGAGTTACTCCCGCTCAGCCCAGTCATTTTACACGATTTGCCTTTCGAGCGGCCAGCCCCAGTGTGCGCACTGTGCACACCAACAGGTCATGTCCGCTGTGCGAAGTCGCATGTAATAGTTTCGTAATGTATCCGAAATCACCGCTAAAAACTCTGCGGGAGGGGTACGCTCCAATTATATGGAAATTCACCCAAAGGGAAGTCGCGCTCGCATCCTGCTGAGTTCGGTCTTCGGGCCTTACGCGCAAGACGACGAATTTGGCAGCCGCTCCATCAATCCGATGGAACTCTATCACAACCAGGTCACGCGCGCGCAAGGCAGCTTCTCGCTGCGCATGTTCCATCGCTCCTGGGGCATCATGATGATTCAGGCAAATATTTCGGCGCCTTGCAGCGTGCTGGATTTTCCCACGCGCGAAGCCTTTGCCCGTGAATTAACCACGAACCACTACGACATCGTCGGTATCTCTTCGATCATCGTGAATGTTTTGAAGGTCCGGGAGATGTGCCGCATGGTGCGGGAACTATCCCCGGGTTCGGAGATCGTGGTGGGCGGACACGTGGCTGCCATTCCCGGCCTGGAAGCGATGATCGACGCCGACCACATCGTGCGCGGCGAAGGGATCTCCTGGATGCGCCGGTACCTGGGAGAAGACGAGCACGCACCGATCCGCCATCCCGCGATTGTTTCCGGCCTGCAGACGCGCATCATGGGAGTGCGCCTCCCGCAGCGGAAGGGCGGGACGGCAGCAGCCATCATCCCGTCGGTGGGCTGCCCCATGGGGTGCAACTTCTGCACCACGTCCGCTTTTTTTGGCGGCAAAGGAAAGTTTGTCAACTTTTACGAAACCGGCGATGAACTGTTTGATGTGATGTGCGGGATCGAATCTGAGCTCAAGGTACATTCCTTCTTTGTGATGGACGAGAACTTCCTGCTTCACCGCGCGCGCGCCATGCGCCTGCTGGAGCGCATGAAGCAGGCAGGCAAGAGCTGGGAGCTTTCGGTGTTCGCTTCCGCCAATGCGATTCGAAAATACACCATGTTGGAACTGGTCGAACTCGGCATTTCCTGGGTATGGATGGGCTTGGAATCTCCCAAGTCCAGCTATAGCAAGCTGCAGGGTGAAGACATTGGGCAACTCACGCGGGAGCTTCGCGAACACGGCATACGAGTGCAGGGCTCAACCATCATCGGACTCGAGCACCACACGCCTGACAACATCGCCGAGGAAATCGAATCGGCGGTCAGCTACCAGACCGACTTCCACCAGTTCATGCTCTACACGCCGGTTCCGGGCACACCGCTTTACCAGGAAATGGCCGATCAGGGCCGCCTGCTGACGGACGTGGACTTTGCCGATGTCCACGGGCAATACAAATTCAACTTCCGGCACAGCGCCATCTCCCGCGAAGATTCAAAGAAGTTCCTGGATTGGGCGTTCTGGCGCGACTTCGAGCGGAATGGACCGAGTCTCTACCGGCTGTGCCAGACCATGCTTCTGGGCTGGCAACGCTACAAGAACCATCCCGATCCACGGGTGCGTGAGCGGTTTACGCGGCAAGTGAAGAAGATCATCGGCGCCTACAATGCGGCGCTTTGGGTGATGGAGCGGGAATTCAAGAAAGTCAATCGAGGCGTGAGCGAGCAGATTCACGAGCTGCGCCGCGAAGTGGAGAAGGAATTTCCGGTCATCGCCCGCCTCACGGCCGCAACGCTGGGCCCTATCTTGTTGTGGTCCACACGCCGGGAGGCGAATCGGCTGGCTTCCGGACGCACGTACGAACCCCCCACCTTTGTGGAACGCTGCAATTGGATTCCGGCTTCGTAGCCCTGCTGCTTCGTGCCCGTCTTAACGGCGCTCATCTTGATCAGTGGATGGCGATGGAATTGAGCGGGCGAGGCTGAAATTCTACCGGTGAATTGTGGGTAAAAGGCCAGCGTGATCGGGGCAGCTCGGGTCCCGGCGCGCCGCTCAGTGCATTGACCACTGCGGATCTTCCTCCGGCTTCACGACATGGCCGTCGCGCATGTGGATAATGCGGTCTCCGTACTTGGCGGCCTCAGGATTATGCGTGATCATCAGCACCGTCTGACCTAACTCCTGGTTGGACTGCCGCAACATGCGCAAAACGATGTTCGAGTTCTCCGTGTCCAGATTTCCCGTGGGCTCGTCTGCCAAAACCACCGCCGGTTTGTTGATGAGGGCGCGAGCCAGGGCCACACGCTGTTGCTCGCCACCAGAAAGTTCGGACGGGCGATGGTTCAGCCGCTTGCCCAGTCCCAATAAATCGCAAATGCGGAGGAAGAATGCGGGATTGCCGCCCCCGTTCCCGGAGATTTCCTGCGCGATGGCAATGTTGGAACGCGCGTCGAGAGTGGGCAGCAAGTTGAACTTCTGAAATACGAACCCGATTTTGCGCTTGCGCATGCGGGTGCGTTCCGCGTCGGATAGTGTAGCGATGTCGTCCCCATCCAGAATTACCTTGCCCGAATCGGCGCGCGTCAGCCCGCCCAGCAGGTAGAACAGGGTGGACTTGCCGCTGCCCGAAGGGCCGACCACGGTGACAAACTCTCCTTTTTGCACGCTAAAGGAGATCCCTCGGAGCGCGGGCACGTCGATCTTTCCCACGCGATACGTTTTGTGTAAATCGATGGCTTCAATGAATGCGCCCATGCCAGCCTCGATCTTACACGATGGGGCGGGCAATCAACCGCCGAGCGCGCAGAGGCCGCCGAGGGAACGGCGAGCAGGGAGAAACCCAGAAAGCTTCTCCGCGTCCTCTGCGATGAAACGCTTTTGACGCAATCCGACGCCGTCAGGCCGCTCCCTGTCGCTGCGAAAATTGCGCGGGCCGCTCCTGCATTCGCTTGGGGCCACGCTTGCGCACCAGAAGCAAACGGATTCGCTCCAGCAGGTCTGCGGGCGCATACATTCCCCTGGCCAGGAATACGTCGGCTTGCGATTCATGATCGTAAATGCGAACCTTACTCGAAATGAGGATGGCCGGAGTGTGCGGCGACAGATTCTTAATTGCCGCGATCAACTGCGGACCGTCGAGTCCAGGCATGGCCATGTCGGTGACGACGAGATCGATGCCGCCCTGCTTGAAGCGTTCCAGGGCCTCTTCGCCACGGGAGTAACTCGCCACGCGGTAGCCGCGCGTCTCCAGCATGATTTTGCGGTAAGAAAGCGATTGTTCGTTGTCATCGACACAAAGGATCGTGCGCTTGGGTTTCATTCACCGCCTGTAACCGAAAGTTGCCGGTGGTGAGCCGGAGCTGACGGAGATTTCTCTGTTCGCGAAGAATAGAAGAGCGATGTGATGCTAACGGTAAGGGACGCGCACTGTAAAGTGGCGTCGAAGCAAATGGCAGGTTTTGGCCATTGACTTTTTGCGACCTTGTGAAAGGTGTGATTCTGCGATGCTTGCACGCGGTCGGCTAAAGAAAAACTTCGCCGCGCATGATTTCAACCGAGTGCCCGCCCACGCGCACGTTAACTATCCGGTTATCGCTCCGCGAGGCACGCACAAAAATCCGGCTGGGCCGCTTCATCTCCACACCCTGTTCAATGAGGACGCGCTCATCGGGTTGGGCCACGCCGTGCGCCACCATCCAGGCCGAGGTACAGCCCGCGGCTGAGCCCGTCGCCGGGTCTTCGCCGTTGTAGAACAGCATGCGGGCGTGCAGCCGGGCCTCGCGATCCACGGTCTCCCGGGTGACGAAATAAAAGAACTTGCCTGCGGTCTTGGAGAGAAACTCGGCGGCGCGGTTCAGATCGATCTGCAAATTCCGCATCACAACCAGCGATTTCAGCGGCGTCACGGTGAATGCAACTCCCGTCGAGACCGTTTCAATCGGCAGGGAATCGTCGAAGTCTTGCGCACGCAATCCGGTCGCCTGCGCAACTGCTTCCCGCTCGTGCCGCATTCCGAAGGTTGGATCGATCTGTGTCATCTCGCCGAACGGAGGCTGTCCCGCCGTTTCTTCGAAATGCACCGGTACTTTGCCGACGTTCAACTCAAGCACCACTTTTTCCGCGCCGATCTGGCCACGCAGTGCAAATGCCGTTCCCAGCGTGGGATGACCGGCGAACGGCAGTTCTTCCTGCACGGTGAAGATGCGCACGCGAATACCCCGCTCCCCTTCGGTGGCGGCGTCGCGGGGAAGGATGAACGTCGTCTCCGAAAGGTTCATTTCCTTGGCCAGCGCCTGCATCTCGGCGTCAGTCAATCCACGGCCGTCGAAAAACACTGCCAGCGAATTGCCCTCGAGCGGACGCGAAGAGAAAACGTCCCACTGCGCCATCGCCAGACGCCGTGTGGGTTGGGTCATGAATCGTCCCCCGAGGCGAAGAGTTGACTGTAAGTCTGCAAGAAAAGCGCCGCAAGGACACAGATGCAGGCGGTCGTTCTAGGATGCAGGAAAACTCCCGGGCGAAGGCGCCGCTGCCATCTCGCGGTTGACAGGGTGAGAGCAGACTTCTATTCTAGCTACGTGTTTTGCCCCTCCAATGCCGGTGTCACGTGTTGTTGCATGTGTCCGCCGTCGTGTGGGTAGGGAGCAAGCAAGATTTCTTCCAACCCACCCGGCGAAACGGGTGGGTTTCGTTTTCATCCGACGTTCACCCGAGTTTAAGAGCCGCGGCTGGCCAACTTTCGCAACTTCGAGCGAGTTGAATTCACGAGGAGAGAAACATGAGTACCGAGACGGCAACCGAAACTACCAACAGGATCCCCCGTATCAATGACACCGCCCCCAATTTCACGGCTGAAACCACACAGGGCACGATCAACTTTCACGAATGGATCGGCGACGGCTGGGCGATTTTATTCTCCCATCCGAAAGACTTCACGCCTGTGTGCACGACCGAACTTGGCTATATGGCACGCCTTCAACCTGAATTCGCCAAGCGCAACACCAAAATTATCGGCCTGAGCGTTGACCCTGTGAGCAGTCACGGGAAGTGGGCCGCCGATATTGAGGAGACCCAAGGCGCCAAAGTCAACTATCCGATGATTGGCGACCCGCAGCTCAAGATTGCCAAGCTCTATGGCATGCTGCCAGCCGAGAGTGGGAACACTTCCGAGGGACGAACGGCGGCGGACAATGCCACCGTGCGCACGGTATTCGTAGTCGGGCCCGACAAAAAGATCAAACTCCAGCTCAGCTACCCCATGAGCACCGGCCGCAACTTCGACGAAATCCTTCGAGTGATTGATTCGATTCAGCTCACGACCAAACACAAAGTTTCCACGCCGGTGAACTGGAAGCCGGGCGATGACGTCATCATCAGCGGCAACGTTTCCAATGAAGAAGCTCAGAAACAATATCCTGGAGGATGGAAGTCGCCCAAGCCGTATCTGCGCATCGTGCCCCAGCCGAAGTGACCCAGGAGGATGGGCTTCCGCCGGCTTGAGTAAGATGAAGCCACGGATTGGCGCGGCTGAACGTGGACCTTTTCTTGCGCTGTTAGGCTCGGCTTTGATGCGTGAGAATCCGCGCGAATCCGTGCCGCTTTTCTGGAAGCGCATGTGGTCCGGTGATCATCCCGGTCTTCAAAACCGGCGGGCGGCAGGTTTTCCTGTCGCCGGTGGGTTCGACCCCCACTCGCTTCCGCCAAATCACGCGAAAGTCATCTCGCCAACCCCGGAAGGGACAACCTAACTATGAAAATCGCAAACGACGTTACCGAACTGATCGGCCACACTCCCCTGGTGCGGCTCAACAAGGTCACGGAAGGCTGCGTGGCCGACGTGGTGGCCAAACTGGAAAGCCAGAATCCCGTGGGCAGCGTAAAAGACCGCATCGGGGTGAGCATGATCACCGAAGCGGAGAGCGCCGGCAAGATTCAGCCGGGGAGGACGGTGCTGATCGAGCCCACAAGCGGCAATACCGGAATCGGCCTGGCTTTTGTGGCTGCCGTCAAAGGGTACAGGCTGATCCTGACGATGCCGGAAACAATGAGTATGGAGCGGCGCGTCCTGCTGCTTGCCTTCGGCGCGGAGATCGTTCTTACGCCGGGTCCAAACGGAATGAAGGGGGCGATCGCCAAGGCGCAGGAACTGCTGGCGAACACTCCCAACAGCTACATGCTGCAGCAGTTCGACAACGCAGCCAACCCCAAGATTCATTTCGAGACCACGGGTCCCGAGATTTGGAATGACACCGACGGGCGCGTGGACATCCTGATCTCCGGCGTGGGTACCGGCGGGACCATCACCGGCGTCTGCGAGTACATCAAGCCCAAGAAGCCATCCTTTAAGGCCGTTGCCGTCGAACCGGCGGACAGTCCGGTGCTCTCCGGTGGAAAGCCTTCGCCGCACAAGATCCAGGGGATCGGCGCGGGTTTTGTTCCCAGTATCCTGCGGACGGACTACATTGACGAGATCATTGCGGTCACCAACGATGACGCGATTCGCATGGCGCGACGCCTTCCTCTCGAAGAAGGCCTGTTCGTGGGGATTTCTTCCGGCGCCGCTGTGGTCGCGGCCCTGCAAGTGGCGCGCCGTCCAGAAAATACGGGAAAGCTGATCGTAGTGGTTCTGCCATCGTTTGGAGAACGCTACTTGAGCACTATTCTTTTCGAGGAGCTTCGCAACCGCGCGCAGCAGATTCCTACATCTCCGCTTCCGGCCTGATCCCTGCCGGAATCTGCTGGCAGACTAGCCGGGCGAGATGCGCTCAATCGTGCCGCACCATCGGCTGCCGGCCGAGTGGAAATGTCTGTGGAAATCTTCCTCTACCCAGCCAAATTTTCGGGGTTTCCGCAAAGCGACGCGGGTGTATGATGAGTTTCCAATATCAGCCAAGAGTCCAAGTGCAAACGGGCGGAGGGGTTGGTATCAACCGCTTCGATTCTGGTTGTTGCCCCAGCCCCCAAGCATCAGGGAGAAAAATGAGAAGAAACCAGCAACGTTTACTGTGGTTGGGTATCTCAATTCTCGGAGTGCTAACCTTGGCTCCAGCTTCAATGGGTCAGGCTTCTACGGACTCCGAGGCAGCCGTCCCCGTAACCACAGACTGGAGCAACCACCACGTTATCTTCTCCCGGCCTGCCACCGCGGAACAGGTCGAGCGCGTGCAGCAGGACCCTCGCTATTGGCAGCAACTCCATCGCCAATCGTCCGCAACGCCGCCGGAGGCGGAGACTGGTAGTGCCCTTGCTCCCGAGTTGCAGCTTGGCTTGAACGCCTCGCGCTCCGGCAAGAATGACAAGCTCAAGCGGGACTGGTCGCAGGACTTGGGCAGCGGCGGGACGGTCGGCGCCGGGAACTACCCGGCCAAGTACTCGTTTAAGAGTACGGTTGCCAACTGTGCCAGCGATTTCGTCGTATACAGCACGGGCCTCTTTGGGACGACCGGCCGAGCCGACATCGTGGCCTACAACAATCTTTATTCCGGCTGTACCGGCACGGTGCCCACGGTCTACTGGGCCTACAACAACGGCTACACCGTCAACACGTCTCCCGTTTTCTCGCGCGACGGTTCGCAAGTTGCCGTCGTGGGAAGCGTCGGCGGGCACGGGGCCTTGATCCTTGTGAAATGGGCCGCCTCAACCACTGACACGATCAGCAGCCCAACCACCCTTACGAGGACGATTCTCTCTTTGTACCCTACCTGCACCGCGCCCTGCATGACCACAATCGTGCTTAAAGATTCGGTCGGCAATCCCAATGCTGACACCAACTCCTCCGTCTTCTACGACTACAGCAACGATACCGCCTATGTGGGCGATGACGCCGGCTGGCTCCACAAGTTCACGCCAGTATTCAACGGGATCCCCGCTGAAGTGACAACGGGAGGATGGCAAGTTCAGGTGAACCCCGGCGCTCCCACTGCTCTCACCAGCCCGGTTCACGATTATGCGTCAGGGAATGTGTTTGTGGCGGACAAGGGTGGGTTCTTGTATCTTGTCGACTCCACGACGGCCGCCGTTACCATCTCCGGCCAGTTGGATTTCTCCAGCGCGGAGGGTGGCCTCGGCATCGTACAAGGGCCGATCGTCGATTCCACGGCTGGACTGGTGTACGTGTTCGCGTCGAGCGATGGCAGCGCGGGTTGCATCGGCGGGACGGACTGCGCCGCCGTTTACCAACTAACCACCAGTTTCGGTTCCGGCGATTTTGGATCGGAGGCGGAGGTCGGAGCCAGCACCATTTCCGGAAGCCCGCCGAGTCCCCTGTATATCGGCGCTTTTGACAGTACCTATGAAAACTCCGTGAACGGTACAGGAAATCTTTATGTTTGCGGCAACACCGGAGGACCTCCAATCTTGTACCAGGTGGGCATTGTGGCGGGCGCTATGAACGCCCTAGGAACCGCAGGGCCAGTTCTTTCGAACATCACTACGCCGTGCTCTCCCGTAAGTGACGTTCTGAATCCCAATGTTACTGGGGGCGCAACCGAGTGGATGTTTGCCAGTGCGGAAACCGGCGGAGTCTCCTCGGGGTGCTCGGCTGGCGGATGCATCTTCAATTTCAAGGACACGCCCTGGAAAGCGTCGACCGCATATGCGGTGGGCCAGGAGGTCTTGGACAGCCACTTTCAGATTCAAGTTGTGAGTGTAGCCGGCACGTCAGGCGCCTCGGCCCCCGGCTGGAGTATCCAGGTCGGTCACTCCACGGCCGACGGTACGGTGCACTGGCTAGATCAGGGACAGCAGTCCGCCTTTACCCTGCCTGCCTGGATACCCACCCATGCTTACGCTTTGCATAGCAAGATCCTCGACGGCAACAACAACGTTGAGTTTGTAAC
>CABDYC010000317.1_pt1 | contig 16804 bp, 10 predicted proteins | sample 3421511 | NCBI WGS metagenome assembly CABDYC01 (sample SAMEA5534336, study PRJEB31848) | metagenome | biome: tundra; feature: field; material: soil | place: USA | collected 2013-05 | depth 0.15 m | reverse complement strand
GGATCTGGTCGGCCGACACCTCCACCCTGGTGGAAACCTGTCCCGCTTTGAGGGAAGCGTCGACACGGCGTTCGCTGGCCACCTCGACCGAGACGCCGGTGGTGGCGAAGGTCTGGAAGCCGGTCTGCGTGACCGTCACGTTGTAGGTGCCAAGCGGCAGTTCCGGGAAAGAATAGGTGCCGTCGGCGCTGGTCTCGGTGGTGCGCTCCAATCCCGTGCCCACGTTCTTCACGGTCACCTTGGCGCCGGACACTACCGCGCCCTGGGCGTCGGTGACGGTGCCGAGAATCGTGCCGCGGAAGGTCTGTGCCGAAAGGCTGACTGCGGCCAGAAGCACAAACACCAGGACTATGCGCGCTTTCATAAGAGTCTCCTCAAAGCTGATCATTTTTGAGGGAGTGATGTCCTATGCGGCAGGCCAGACTGTCAGGCCCACTCCCAGGAAGCGCGCAATTCCTTGCATACTAACAAGATGCAGCGCCCCGACCGCACAGGTAAGACAGAAAACATTATCGAAACCCCATCGCTACAGTCAACCATGGAGTTACGATAGGTGCCATAGATTTTATGACTAAGGTAACCCCTTCGTTAACTGTCCAGGAGGATTCAGGGCGGCACCACTGTCCTGGCTTTCAGGGAAGCTGTGGGGAGAGACGACCAAAAACGGGAGTTTGCCGAGACTGGAACCCTGACCTAGAAGGTAATCGTCACGCCGCCGCGAACCGAGCGGGCGGACTGGACAAGATAGACGGTCTGGCCGTCCTGGCCCATGACCGGCACATAGCCCTGAGCCAGCAGGTTGCGCAAGTCGATGAGCGCTTCCATGTGGGCGGGTAGAAAGCCCAGGGTTGGAATAGGCTGGCGGATGAAAAGATTCAGGAAAGGGTCGCTCTGCCCCGGCGAGGCGTTGAACATATCCACCGGAGTCAATGCCGGACCGTTTACCCAGCGATAGGACGCAATCCAGCGGCTATGAATTCCCGGCACGGTGCCGCTGAACTTGGCGGCCAAGGCGTGACGGCGCTGAGTAGTGATCCACTGCCGGGCGTCCTGGATCTCGACGTCAGGCTTGGCGAGGTCGAGGACGCCGCCGTAGGCATAATCCAGCGTGGCGGTGAGATCGGAATAAAACTTCCGCTCGAGCACGATCCGCAGGCCGTGCGCGTTCAGAGTGTCGCCGGCATAGGTGAAGGTACCCGAGTATACATCGGGCAGCAGGAACCCACCGGCGGCGGTGACCTCGCCGGTGCCTACCAACGCTGTGTTGGCCACGCGATCGCTGAACACCGCGACTTGCAGGTTGTTCTTGCCGATGCGCCGGGAGACATTCAATTCCTGGTGGTGAGCACGTTCGAGTCTCGTGGCAAAGTTAGCCATGCTGACGCGAGGATCGGCTTCGCTGAGATCCGCGGGCGCGGAATCAAAGCCCTTCTCGGCCCGCGTGTTGGGCAAGGAGGTCGCGTAGTCATACTCCACGACCGTGTTGGGCGAGAGGTGCAGGTCGACGGAACCGTAGGGCCGGAACGCGGTCACGTGACCGAGAAATTGAATGGTCTGAAGTTCGCTGCCAAACCTCAACTCCAGCACGTCTCCAATGGCAAGATCGTCTCCTGCCGACAGCGCCAGCGCCTGCAGCGCAGCATTGTGCAGGTTGGGATCGGAGGGCGCGAAACGACGCATGGTCACCGCCATGGAGGGCCCGGAACCATCGGGCAAACGGTGCGAGTACATGGCGCGCAGAACGGCTGCGGGAAGGCCGTCTCCGTAGCCGACATTTCCGCTCAACCCGACGCGGTCCACGGAGAAAATCGAGCGCTGCACCGAGAAGCCCGTACTCATGTCTGAGCCGCTGCCGTAACCTCCTGCCGCCGAACCGGCCAGGAACGAAAGGCTCGCCCGCAAGTCGTGATCTTGCTGTTCCGCGCTCGCGGCGGGATCGTCGAACACGCGCAGAACGGGACGATTCGCCACCGAACGCAGGGTCCACTTCCAGTCGTCATCATCGGCGGTCCCACGCAGTGGCCCCACTTGCATGGCGTTCAGGAGCGTGTTCAAGGTGATGTTCAGGCGAAGGCTGGTGCCGGGACGCAAGCCAACCTTTTCACGCAAGGCAGGAAGGAAGGAAGGAGCTGAGACTTTGACGGAATAGAGCCCGGGCAGCAGGTCGGTGGCGGAGTAGAACCCGGCGCCGTCGGTAAACACGGTCAGAGTGCGCGCCGCCGCGCCGGCGATCTCCACCACCGCGCCCATCTGGGGTATACCCGAGGCATCGCGCACGTATCCCGAGATCGCGCCCGGCCGTTCTCCGGCCCACGCAGGAAGCGACAACGCGACGATCACCGCCCAAGATCCGAGCTGGCGAAGTTTCACTCCAACCCCCGGGGAATCAAGCAGCCCGTTACTCTACAGCAAACGTTGCTGAAGGATCAATAGTCTGCTTGGAGATGTTGTCGTTCACTTTGATATCGATCCGATACACGCCAGGCTGCAGATTGGCCGAGGCAATCGACTTCTGCAGCGTCACCTGTTCGCCTACATTGCCCATTTGTTCGGTGGATTCCGTTTTCTGGACCACCGGTTTGTTGGTCGCAATGTTGACGATGTCAAACTCGAACGTGGCCGAAGGCTTGTGCGTCTTCTCGTCCACGCCCAAATTATAGACTTGCATCCAGAAGTTTACCTTCTGGTCGCGACTCCGTTTGAAAAGGGCAGGCTTGCCGTCCGCCGGAGCCACACGCGGCCGGACTTTGTTCAGGCCGATCACGAAGCTGCCCGTGCTCACATCCTTCGTAGGCACCGGCTCCATCAGGTCGGCCACGATGAGCGAGGAGGTCGACAGCTTGTCGTCGGAGTACTCCGGCACGACAATGCCGCGGCTCCACCGGCCCTTGCGATCCCCATTCACGTCCTTCACCGCGATGTCGATCTTGTAACGTCCCGGACGCAGCGGCAGCGCCTTCCAATACACCGACGAATTCTCTGCCGTACGCGGAAGCAATTCCGCCGGCACATCCACCTGGGCAGTGTCTTCGAAGGTCTGCACCACACGCCCGGTTAACGTGGTCACCCGGCCAAAGATATTCACCGTGCCGCGCTGCACGCCATCTTTGTTGGCGAACGTAATGTCGCGATACTTCATCTGGATCGTGATCGGCACCAGCACCGTGTCCCCGGTGACCTTCACAAAATCCGAGCGCACGTCGAAGGGCATCAGGTTGGTGATGATCTTGGTGTTGACGATTTCTTCCAGATCCTTGAATTTGACCGGCGGCGGCGCTTGCAGCTTGGCAAACTGCCCCAAGCGGTCGAACTGCTTGGTGGCTTGCATCGAGCTGTTCGGACCGGCTCCCAGTTGTTCCAGGCCGCCTCCGCTAAAGCGGCTCGCCTTGCTGGCCATGCCCATTTGCTCATAGAGCGTCAGACCAGCGTTGGGCGTCATCTTTAGCGCGTCTTTTTCCGATCGGTCTATGGTCATGCGGTACTCGCCGCACATGCAACTGTCGACGAACTCAATGATGACTTCCTGCCCGATGCCTTCCAGGTAGCGGTAGCGCCACTGTTCAAAGGGGTACGTGGAGGTCTCGCCGCCGCCTTCTTCCATGGGCCGCTCGTAGGTTCCGCCCGACGGATGTGAGTCGACTTCGTCGGCCGGACCGTACATGATGTAGATCCGGCCCCGGTCACTCTTCCAGCCCGGAATTCCCGCCGGAAAATGCTCATTGGCATACGCGATGCGGCGGTAATGTTCTTCCTTGTACTCGTTCTCTTCGGTGTCGGGCGTGGGGTCGCGGCGCTGCCAGAAGGCTTCAATAAAGTTGTCGCGTTCTTCGTCGTTCGAGAGCTGTTTGAAGGCGGCTCTTTCCTCGTCGGTGATGATCCAGACTACGTCTTCGTTCAGCCACTTCTTGTACGTCTTGCTGAGCTCGATGTTCAGAGATCTCTTCTGCTGTTTCTTCTGTTTTTCGGTGGGCGTGCGCTTGAGGGGATCGATCTCATCCGTGGGTTGCGGCAGAGAGCCGGTCACAGTTGCGTTGGACTTTGGATCGCTCGCGGCAGCGGGTTTGTCGCCCTGGGCCCTGGCAGTACCCGCCAAGCCTGCGGCGACAGCCAGGAACGCGAGAGATAAGAGGTAACGTGAACCAACCCGGAACATGAGAGAGACTCCTGCCACTACTAGCTTTCGTCGGTCTATTCTAGGCCCTCAGTTGGGCGAAAGCAAGGCTAAGTCACGTCAAAAGAATGGATTGAGGGCCGTGACCAACCCTTCGGTTGGACGCGGCAACACTCCTGCCGAGTTGCCCGCCCGATGGATCGAATATTTTAGACTGGGGCTGGGACCAAGCTATAATTTTGAGTTGCTATAATCTTGCTTTACGGGGCGGCGCTACTCTCTGGATTGCCCCAGGGTCTCGGCATTCATTCCAGATTGGAACTTTCCTGCCGGCAGGATCGTACCCCAGAATGTGTCCGTCACCCTGCGGAACGGTCGTTGGGCATCTGCAAGGGAATCTCGGGAGTAAACGCCTTCGACTCGGGCAGTTGGTGGACCGATCAGGCGACAGCTCCCGACGGTGACGGGAACCATGAAACCCTGGAAGAAAATCGCGATTGGCGCTGGCGTGGTAGTCCTGTTGGCCATCATTGTCGGCATCACGGTCTACCAGAGCGGCAAGAATGTGGTCACGGTGCAGACCGGGAAGGTGCAGCGCCAGGACTTGTCTTCGGTAGTGAGCGCCTCGGGCGAAATCAAGCCTAAGACGTATGTCAACATCGGCGCGAATGCTTATGGAAAGATCACCCACCTGTACGTTAAGGAAGGGGATCACGTAAAGAAGGGTCAATTGTTGGCGCAACTGGAAAACGTGCAGTCCTCGGCCGACGTGAGCGCTAATCAGGCCTCGGTGCAGGCAGCGGAAACGGATGCGATCGCGGCCGACGCCGCGCTCAAGACGTCCGACGCCGACCTGCTGCGCGCGCAAGCCGACTACGAGCGCAACAAACTGGATTGGGAGCGCGCGCAAAATCTCTTTAAAGACGGGCTGATCGCAAAATCTGATTTCGACAGCCGCCAGAACGCGTGGGCCACGGCGGATTCCGGGCTGGTGCAAGCCAAGGCGCGTGTCGCCCAAGCAAGGGCTCAGAAAGACTCCGCGGATCGGCACGTCGCCCAGGCGCGGGCCAATCTCACACGGGTCGCCGATGTGCTGCAGAAAACTACCTACACAGCTCCCTACGACGGAGTTGTCACCAACTTGCCGGTTCGGGAAGGCGAGTCAGTGGTCATCGGCATTCAAAATGCGCTCGGCAGCACTTTGCTTACGCTGGCCGACATGTCGGTGATCACCGCCGAAGTGAAAGTGGATGAGACTGACATCGTGAACGTGCACCTGGGCCAGCCCGCCGAAGTGACCATCGACGCCATTCCCAGGAAGGTTTTTCACGGCACGGTTTCCGAAATCGGAGACAACGCGATCGTGCGCTCCACCGGCGTGGCCACCTCCCAGCAGACCACAGCCAGCGAAGAAGCCAAAGACTTCAAAGTGGTCGTGACCGTGACCGATCCTCCTCCAGATCTGCGTCCTGGACTCTCTACTACCGCCAAGATCACAACCGCCGCCCGCAGCAACGTGCTGGCCATCCCGATCCAGGCGCTCTCGGTTCGCAGCAGGGCCCAACTAGAGCAGGAGAAGTCCGCCCCTGGCGCCGTGCATGCCGCGGCACCGGCGCCAAAAGATGCATCCAAGGACAAGGATAAAGATCAGAAGCAGGACATCCAGGGCGTCTTCGTCATTCGCAACAAGAAGGCAGAGTTCGTGCCCGTGACCACCGGCATTGCCGGAACCAGCGACATTGAGGTGGTCGATGGCTTGAAAGAGGGGGACGAGGTCATCACCGGCAGTTACAAGGTGTTGCGTACGCTCCGTTCTGGGAGCAGCGTCAAGATCGATAACTCCGTCCCCAAGAAGGAAGAGGAGACATAACCTTCGCCCGCTTCATCCGTCCAACGGAGAAGCCGGTCTAGGTTTCGAACAACGGGTCTCGAACAGCAGTCTTGAACACGACGAGCTCCCGGGGTCGAATTCAATCTCGGAGAACCCAGTGGCACCGGAGCAGGAAAAAAACATGGCAACCGCGGAAGTGATCAGCATGCCCGACAACGCCGTTTTAGTGCCGCCGCCCCAGTCCTGCATGATCGCGGCGGAAGATCTCTGGAAGACCTACGACATGGGCTCGGAGCAGCAGGTACACGCCCTGCGCGGCATCAACCTCCGCATTGAGCGCGGAGAATATGTTGCCGTCATGGGGCCCTCCGGCTCGGGCAAGTCCACGCTGATGAACCTGATCGGCTGCCTGGACACGCCTTCCAAAGGCGAATACTGGCTCAACGGCCAGTTGGTGAGCGAACTCGACGACGATGAACTGGCGCGCATTCGCAACAAGGAAATTGGCTTCGTGTTCCAAACCTTCAACCTGCTGGCCCGCGCCACCGCCTTGCATAACGTGGAACTGCCGCTGATCTACGCCGGCATTCCGACCGGGGAGCGCATCGAACGCGCCAAGGCTGCATTGACGGCCGTAAGCATGGAATCGCGCATGACCCACAAGCCCAATGAGCTTTCCGGCGGCCAGCGTCAGCGCGTCGCCGTGGCCCGTGCGCTGGTCAATCGGCCTTCCATCATTTTGGCGGACGAACCCACCGGCAACCTCGATTCGGCAACCGGAAGCGAGATCATGGCCTTGTTCGACCGCTTGCACGGGGAGGGAAACACCATCGTGCTGGTCACCCACGAGCATGACATCGCCGAGTACGCTCACCGTGTGGTCCACATCAAGGACGGAGTGGTCGAGCGCGACGAGCGGAAGAAATAACTCCTGGTCTAAACTGATGAAGTCCAGACCGAAGAGTCCAGACCGATGAATTGGGACGCCCGGCCGAAAGGTTGGGCATTCGCGCTTTCCGGCCATGATCGAATAGCCGGCAGGTCTGGGGAACCGAACTCTTGTGGAACTAACCCCAACTGGCGGCCGATTTTTCTGCGCTGGGCAGCGCCACCGCCTCAACCCCTTTCGACGATGCCACCACCACCTGGTCGCGCCCACCGCGCTTGGCCTCATACATGGCGGCGTCGGCCGCCGCCATCAACTCCTTGGGCGACATAGCATGCTCGGGGAACACTGCCACACCGACGGAAATTGTGAGCATCCCCATCGACCTACCCTGGTGCAGGATGGTCAGTTCCTTCATTTTCAATCGCAAGCGCTCGGCTCGCGCACACGACGCTTCCAAGTCCGCCGTCGGCAGGATGACAACAAATTCCTCCCCTCCGAACCGGCATACGAAGTCCTCTGCCCGAATGCCCTTGGTCAGGGACAACCCGGTCTCGCGCAACACCGCATCCCCTGCCTCGTGACCATAGGTGTCGTTGAAGCTCTTGAAATGGTCCAGATCGATCATGAGGAGTCCAAGAGACTGCGCCGCTCGCGCGGCGCGCCGGACCTCGCGATCCAACACCTCCTCCAGGTACCGCCGGTTATAGAGACCGGTCAAGGCATCCCTGACCGACTGGGTTCGCAGCGCTTCCCGCAGTCTTATGTTGGCGATGGACAATCCCACTTGTGCCGCAAAAGTCGTTTTGAACGAGAGTTCCGATGCGTTCAATTGCAGCGCCTCATCCGTAGCCTGAAGGTGCACGATGCCCAGCGTTTCACCCTGCGCCAGGATCGGGATGCACAAGTACGTATTCTTCACGCCCGCCGCGTGGGCGCAGGGCGCGGTCGAGTCGCCCGCAACTACTAGATGCGGGTGCCCCGTGCGCAGGGCCCAGCAGGCAGTTGGCTCAAACTCCATCGCGGGAAGCTGGCAGTCGGTCCACGAGCCGATCACTTCGGTCAGGCTTCGCGAAGCATTCAGCAGCGCCATCGCTCCCCGGGCGGCGGGAAATATCTTGGGAGCAAAACCCAGGGCGGCCGCGAACACCTCGTCTCGACTGATGCAGCTTTGCAGGAGCTCGCCCAGCTTTGCCAGCATGGTCGCCCGCTCCGAGCGTTTCTTGAGTTCCCTCATCATTCTCTCGTTCTGTTGGTCAAGCTCGTTGCGGGCGGAATCTTTCTCTAACATTTCCTCCTGCAAGCGCGTGTTGGCGTCGGCCAATTGCATCGTCCGTTCTAGAATCTGCTCCTCCAGAATCTGCTGGTTCTGCTTCTGACTCTCGATGTCCGTACACGTTCCGAACCATTTGACGACCTCTCCCTGAGGGTTGCGGATGGGATTGCCCCGGCACAAGAACCAGCGGTAGGTTCCATCTTTCCCTCGCAGGCGATACTCCACTTCGTAGGGATCGCCGGTGCGCCGCGCGTTTTCCCACTTCGCCATACAGAGGGCCAAGTCATCGGGATGGACAACCACCGTCCACCCCGTGCCCCGACATTGCTCGAGCGTCAGTCCGGTATAGTCAAAGCATTTCTGGTTGAAGTAGTCGTCCATACCATCGGGGTCGGCGGTGAAGATAATCTCAGGAACCGCTTCCGCCATCGTCTGGAAATACAGCTCACGTTGCCGGGCTATGTTGAGATCGCCTTTCTGTGTGGCCACGAACCGGTCGGCGAACGATGAAGTAATCGCCACCCCCAACACGAGAAAACTGCTCCCGCTGATGGCCACGACGCCGAGCAAGGAGATGCCGATGGCGTGTGTGAGATCGGGCGCGACCCCGGAAGGGCGGAAGCTCGCGGCCCGCATCCCCGTGTAGTGCATCAGAGGAATCGCGCTGCCCATGACCAGCGCGCTGATGATCTTCCGCCAGCTCGTTCGCTTCTCATCCCGCATCCGGAAGGCAAGTTGCACGGCCAGCAGAGAGATCGCAATGGCCAGCATGATCGACAACCCGACAATTCCGCGGTCATAGACCGTCACGGCCGGACAGCGCATGGCAGCCATGCCGATGTAGTGCATGGCCGCAATCCCGCCGCCCATGACTACGCTGCCTGCGATTGCCTGCCAGACACTCATCTTCGGCCGGCTGACCACGAACAGAGCCACCCCGGAAGCAGCGATCGCGGCCAACAGCGAAAGCACCACGGTGGGAAGATGGTAGAAAACCGGCATCGGCATGGTTAAGGCGAGCATGCCGACATAGTGCATCGCCCAGATCCCCAAGCCCAATGCCGCGGCCCCACAGCTCAGCCAGATGGCTCGCACCCAGCCGTGCGCCGAGGTTACGCGTCCCGCGAGATCCAACGCGGCATACGAGGCAAACACTGCCAGCACGATGGAAAGCGTCACCAACCAGTAATCGTAGCCGCCATTTAGTACGGTCATCGAATTCATCTCTGGCCCAGGGCCCTCCAAACCCACCTCTCACCGGATCGTGTGAGACAAGCTACAGCCCAGCTACTACCGTCTACACTCCCGCGCGGAGTCGCTACGGTACATATCGGCGGCATTCGCCGTCCCCGTGTTAGAGAGCGCTAAGTTTTGTTGAACCCCCGTCACCAGTCCCCGGGATCGCCGTCAACCTCCGAAGCGCTACCAACTGTCTCGTACTGCAAAACAAAAAAGCCTCTCTGCTGAGAGGCCTTTGTCAGAATTGCGATTCGGATCGCGACTACGGCGTCGTGCCGGCGGGTCTGGACGTTGCGGTGTCCGCCGGCCTCGGCGGGCCAGCGATGAAAAAGTTGTGATCGTAGAGATTACGGTACATCAGCCCGGCAATCTCGGCCGCCTTCGGGCCAAACGTGGGCCGCCCGCCCTGCAGGAAAACCACCACCACGATGCGTCCGCTGCTGGTATTCGCGTAGGAGGCGAACCAGCCGAAACGAGTGCCGGCATGGGAGCAGGTCCCGGTCTTGCCCAGGATTTCTTCTTCGCTAAAGTTGAGCCCGAGCCGGCGCGCCGTGCCGTATTGCACCGCCCCCGCCATGCCGTCCGAGATTTCCGGGATCAGCGGAGCGATATCCAGTTGCCGCTTGATGCGCGGCTGGAAATTCGTGATCTCTTCTGCCGCGGTCGGATGCTGCAGGTAGTAGAGCGTGCCTCCGTTGGCGATCGCCGAAACCATTGCGCCCAACTGCAACGGAGTCATGGAAACGCCCTCGCCGAACGAACACATCTTGCCCACGCCGCCCAGCTTCTGCGGAATCACTTCGCCGGGATACGTGCCCAACTGCTCGCCCGCGATATCGTAGCCAGCCAACTCCCCCAAGCCATATTGATGGGCATAGTAAGCGACCTTTTCGAAGCCCAGCTTGCGTCCCAGGGCCTCGAAATATGCGTTGTTGGAATGGGCCAGAGCTTCGGTAAGGTTCATCCGGCTGCGGCCCCCGAGCGGGATCTCGGTTTCCTTCGAGACCAAGCCCTCGTTCAGCGCCGCCAGAGCCACGGAAAGTTTGATGGTCGAGCAAGGTTGCGCGCCGCTCGACAGCGCCAGCTTCTGATTCACCATGGCCAGCACCCGTCCGCTGGTCGGCTCGATCGCGACCACCGTGCCATTCATATTCCCCAAGGCATCGATGGCCGCCTGCCGCACAACCGGGTCTTCGCCTTCTGTGACATCGCCGCCGGTGATCCCCTCGGCGAACGAACTCATGAAAAAGCGCTCGTGATATCTGCTCCGGGAACCGCTGGCCGAGGCCCGCGTCAAGCCTGAGCTGTGGCTGCTCGTGCCGTGGCTGCGCGCCAGATGGCGCATGCGGCGCCGGGTCCGCTGGCTCTCACTCACTTTCGGGGATTTCGATTTGCTGGTATTCAGCGCGTGCGGGTTGACGTGCGCCGCCCACATTCCCGGCGCCAACCACAGCCCTCCCACCATCACCACCAAACGAAGACAGCGCGTTCCCCACTTGGACATCTCTAGTTCTTTCCCCTGATCTTCGGAAATGCGATCCCCAAAAATACGATCCCCAGATTTCCTACCCATTCCGATGCACGAAGCTTGCCAGCCGACAGCCTTGACCCGCAACTTCGCTCAACTGCACTGATACTACGGGAGTTAGACCGGTTTCAGCAATAACAAAGTTTTTCTCGAACAAAACATTAATTTCGATCTAAGCCATTATGGAACAAGCACTTAAACAGGAGTTACTTTAGTACCAGAGCCCACAGTAACGCTTACCTCGTTACTGAAAAGATACGGCGCTCTGCCGCAAAGTTTTTCCCTTTGCCCTTCGGCCCAATCCCGGAAACTTGCAGTTCTAGGCTCGAATCCTTGCGCTTCGCCTCTTCACATGACTTCGCCGCGCTTGCGCAGAAACGCTGGAACATCCAAGTCCTGCTGCTCGAAGTTCGCCACCATCGCACTGCGCATGCTATCGAGCGAGATCACTTCGCTCCCCGCATGGGCCATCGCAACTGGAGACGACTCCGCCATCCTCGGCTCTTCCATCATCCGGTCGGACGTCGACTCAGGATATGGCTCAGGAAACGGCGCCGGCATGGGTTGTGCCGGGCCCACGGGATCGGGAAAATCCATGGCGTCATCGTGCGACGCCGCGAACGAATGATGCGCTTCCGGCGTCCGCTGGTGTGCCCGGCTCACTTCGCGGAAGCCGGTGGCGATCACCGTGATCTTCACCGTGTCCTTTATCTTCTCATCCATCACCGCGCCAAAGATAATATTGGCGTCCTCATGCGCCGCGCTCTGAATGATGGTGCAGGCCTGCTGCACCTCGGCCAGCTTCAGCGAAGCCGACCCGGTGATGTTGATCAGAATGCCGCGCGCGCCGTCAATCGCGCCCGCTTCCAGCAGGGGGGACGCAATGGCCCGCCGCGCCGCCTCCGTGGTGCGATTCTGGCCGCTCGCCGTCGCCGTGCCCATTACCGCATAGCCCATGCGGGCCATGATCGTCTTCACGTCGGCGAAGTCGCGGTTGATGATGCCGGGAATCGTAATGATGTCGGAGATCCCCTGCACCCCCTGCCGCAGAATGTCATCGGCAATGCGGAACGACTCGAAGAATCCCGCGTTCTCCGCCACCGCCAGCAGCTTTTCATTGGGAATCACGATCGTCGTGTCCACAGATTCCATCAGCTCGGCGATGCCCTTTTCGGCCTGCGTCATGCGCCGCTTCCCTTCAAAGGAAAACGGCTTGGTGACGACGGCGACGGTGAGCGCTCCCATCTCGCTGGCCAGCGACGCGATGATCGGAGCCGCGCCCGTGCCCGTGCCGCCGCCCAGGCCGGTGGTCACGAACACCATGTCGGCGCCCTCCAGCGCCTCGATGATTTTGTCCGAGTCTTCCAGCGCCGCCTTGCGCCCCACTTCCGGATTCGCGCCCGCGCCCAGTCCGTTCGTGAGCTTCACGCCCAGTTGCAGCTTCACCGGCGCACGCGACAGGCGCAGCGCCTGCAAGTCCGTGTTGGCGACAATGAACTCGATGCCCTCCACTCCGGCATCGATCATGCGGTTCACCGCGTTGCCGCCGCCGCCACCCACGCCGATGACCTTGATCTTGGCATCGTTGAGCGGCTCTTCGTTGAAGCTGATGCGAATGCTCGAATCTTTTTTCATTTTGTCCACCATGGTTTGAAATTCTCTCTTCGCGATTGACTCAATGATTCACTAGACTCATTTATTCAATCCATTCCCGAACTCACTCGGTACTCGGAACCCGGTACTCGCGACTGCTTCACGCCTTTCACCCCACTAGTAACGCCTTCAATCTCGATCCCCACCGCTCCCCCTGAAACCCGCGCGCCACCCGCGCCCGCTGCCCGTAAGCCACCATGCCAAGCACCGTGGCAAACTCCGGCTCGGCCAGCGTGGCCGGCATCTTCGCCAGAGGCGTAGGCCACGACAGCCGCACCGGACGCCGCAGCACCGACTCGGCCACATCAAAAATCCCCGGCAGCCGCGACCCTCCGCCGCTGAGCACAATGCCCGCCAGACACGCCTCGAACATGCCGCTCTGCCGCAAAGTTTCGCGCATCATTTCAAACAGCTCGCGAGCCCGGGGTTCGAGAATCTCTGCCACCAGCCGCTGCGGCAGCAAACGCGAAGGCCGGTCGCCCACCGACGGCACCTCCACTTCGTTCCCTTCCGGAATCAGCGTGACGATGGCATTGCCGTGCGCCTTCTTGATTTTTTCCGCCTCCGCGAGCGGCGTGCACATCCCGACCGACAAGTCGCTGGTGAAGTGGTCGCCGCCCACCGGAATCACCCCCGTGTAGGCCACCGCGCCGTGCAGAAAAACGATCAACTCCGTCGATCCTGCGCCGATGTCCGCCAGGCACACACCCAGCTCGCGTTCGTCGGCACGCAGCACGGAATCGGCCGCCGCCAACGGCTCAAATACAGTGTCATCCACGTGGACGCCCGCGCGATTCACCGCCGTAATCACGTTCTGCGCGGCGCTCGCCGCCACCGTCACTAGATGCACTCTCACCTCGAGACGCGCCGCCATCATCCCCAGCGGATCGTGTACGCCCGCCTGATCGTCCAGAATGAACTCCTGCGGCAGCAGGTGCAGCACCTCACGATCCGCCGGAAGCGGAATCGCCCGCGCCCGCTCCACCGCCTGCTTGATTTCGTCGCGGCCAATCTCCCGCGGACGCGTGCCCAGGCTGATGCCGCCGTGACTGTTCACTCCGCGCACGTGCGCTCCTCCGATGCCCACGATGGCGTGCTCGACCGCCGCGCCCGCCGCATCCTCGGCCGTTTCCATCGCCTTCTGAATCGCCGCGACCGCCTTGTCCAATTCCACGATCACGCCCTTGCGCGACCCCCGCGACTCCGCCACGCCGTGTCCACGATAGCGCAGGCCGTTGTCGGTGACCTCCACCATGAGCGCACACGTTTTCGCGCTGCCCACGTCAATTGCCGTCAGAAAGTTTCCCTGCTGGTTCGCCATTCTTTAATTAGTCCCTAGAACCTATCTCATAAATCGTTTTGGGAAGGGCACAGCTTCAGCCGTGCCGCCAAGAGCCAACAAAAACGCGGGCTTTAGCCCCTGAGGGATCTTGCGGTTTACTCCTTCGGTTCATTATGAGATGGCTTCTAAATAAGTTCCCCAATGAATTTCCCGCACCGCGATAGAGTTGAATTCTCACTGGCTTGGCCCCTGACTCGTCTGACTCTTAGCCACCGCCGGACTCGGTTTCTGACCGCCGCTACTGCCGGGAGACTTTGCTATTGGTTTCGGAGATAGTGATGATGCCTTTTTCCCGTCCGCCGCCTGCCGTGCCGCGGTGTCATGACCGGCAGGTAAACTTGTCTTCTTCGCTGCCGTGTTCTTCGCCGCCGCAGATGTCCCGGCCTTCCCCGTTGGCGCTGCCTTCTTCGCGCTTGCAGTTGCTCTCCCCGCCTTCGCAGCAGTCTTCTTGACCTTGGCTTTCGCGGCCGCCTTCTTGGTCCCGCTGGCCGCCGTCTTGGGATCGAGTTTTTTCGGCGTCAACTCGAAAGCCGGCTTCGGTACCGGCCGGTCGTGCGGGCCCATGCGCGTCAGCAAGGCCGCCGGCTTTACTCCCGCCGCTGCCGCCGCTTTCGCAACGGCCGGGCTCAACGCCGCCGGCTTCGCCGTACGCTGCATATCCGGATTCACGATGATCTGGTTGTCGTAGCGCAGATCCACCGACTCCAGCTTCTGGAACTGCTGCCGCCAACCCTGGGCATGGCTTACATAGATCTTGTAGCGCCGCAAGTAGTCTGACGATCCCAAATGCACCAGCACATCACCCGCCGGATCGTTCACCCGCACCTTCACGTCTTCGAGATCGGAAAGATCCACTTCGCTCAGATCCTGCGAATAGCGCGCCCCGCCCGAGTCCAGGTCCCGCACCATCTCGCTATAAGCCTTCATCCGCGGCGCCCGCGTCGAAAGCGGCTCCCCCGGATTCATTCCCAGAATTACGGGGAAGGAATACCGATGCTTCGGCGTCAGCTCCATCAGCGTCCCGCCCGCATCAATCAACGCCATCCGCGGCCCCACCCGGGCGAACGCCACCGGCGTGCGCTCGTGAATCTCCACCTTCAGGCGGTTGGGCACAAACCGCATCACGCTGGCCGATTCCACCCACGGAATCTGCTCCAGTTGCGCCTTCTGCTGCGCCAGCGGGATGAAAAAGATGTTGCGCCCGATGTCGGCGCCCATCGTTTCCATGATCTGCGCCTTGGTCACATTCTGCGTGCCCGTGACTTCAATGTTGTCGCTCGATTCCACGCGGAAGCGCCACGAGTGCTCGCCATAGTGATACAGTCCCGCCGCGGCCAACCCCGCCGCGCACACCACGGCAGCGGCTATCACAGCCCACAGCAAACCGTTTGCAGTTTTTTTCGGAAGAGAACTTCGGCGGGCGGAGACCCGCTTTTGCCCGCGCAGGAACGGAGATTCCTCATCCACATCCAGGTCGAGCAGGCGCGCGTCCTCCATCTCCTCGCGCGCAGCCTCAGCGCTGGATGGGTACAACTCCTCCTGCAAGATGGTGGAACCCGACTTCCGCGCCATCAGTTCAGGTCAGTTGTCGCTATGAATCGCTGAGCCTTCAAACTATAACTTCATTTTGAGATTTCAGATAGACAAAATGTTGGTTCTCTTGCACAACCAGGAACCGGATTGGGCATCATTGATCGAGGATATGGGATCTAGGGACAGGAATGGATTATGGGAAGACAGCCGCCTCGGCTGTTCCGGCCAGAGCCTGCCCTGAGAGAGCGCAGCGAACCGAAGGGGCGAAGCCCGGCCGACCACCCCGGTACTATCCAAGAAACAAAAAGCGGACGCGGCTGTTTTTCCGCGCCCGCTTTTTCCAGGAGAACAGAAATCGCTAAACCGGCCCGTCACCCAGCATCTCAACATGCACCACCGGAGCCGGAATCTTCACTATAGGCCGGGGAATCCTCACTCGCGGAATGTTGACGCGTACCCGCGGACAAGCCACAACGGGGATCCTTACCGAGTCAAATGCAGCCGACGCAAAGCGAATGCGCGCAACCCGCGCCTCGATCCGCGCCCGATTGGCCTCCACTCCGGCCAAAGCCGCTTCTTCCCGCGCAGACATGGCCTCAAAACGCGCCATTCCGCTCTGCGTCCGCGCCATCTTGGTCTGAAACCGGGCCATAGCGGTGGCCAAACGGCAGGACGCAGTCTCGTCCCGCACAGCCACAAGGTTGGCGCTTTCCATGAATCGGTCAACCCGCCCCGATGCCAGATCAACTAGGGCCGCGGACTGGTCGGCAACCCGCGCGACCACGCCATCCACAACCCGGTGAGCCCACGCCGCGCCGCCGTCCTGATAAAAACCGTTCAAACCCAAAGCCAGCACGCCAGCCGCCAACCATCCCCATGCCTGTGTAGTTTTCATCGCCATATCTCCCACTTGGCAAAATAGACGAACACCGCTCAAATCCGTTAGCAATGGAAGATACGTGGCCGGCGGAAAAATAGTTCCTTACGCCCCGTCCCGCTCCTTCAACTTCTCCAGAATCATCGGCCCCAACTGCGAAACGCTCCCCGCTCCCAGCGTAAGAATCATGTCTCCATCCTCCGCCGCCGCGGCAGCCGAACTCACCGCATCCGCGAATGCACTCACGAACTGGGCGTTCCGTCCACCCTGCTCGCGAATCGTCCGCGCCAGCACTTCGCCACTAATCCCCTCAATCGGCTTCTCGCTTGCCGCATAAATGTCGAGAACAAACAGCGAATCCGCGTCGCCAAACGCCGTTGTGAACTCCTCGATCAGATCGCGCGTTCGCGTGTACCGGTGGGGCTGGAACACCACGTGAATCTTGCGAAACCCGCACTGCCGCGCCGCCGCCAGCGTCGCCTTGATCTCCGTGGGATGGTGCCCGTAATCGTCAATCACGCTCACGCC
>CABDYC010000316.1_pt1 | contig 16840 bp, 6 predicted proteins | sample 3421511 | NCBI WGS metagenome assembly CABDYC01 (sample SAMEA5534336, study PRJEB31848) | metagenome | biome: tundra; feature: field; material: soil | place: USA | collected 2013-05 | depth 0.15 m | reverse complement strand
GATGCACTCCCGCGCGCCGCGGTCGTGCAGGTTCGGCGCGCGCCGCTTTCCAACACACTCTCAATCGCGGGTGAGTTCCTTCCCTATCAGGAAGTGGAACTCCATGCCAAGGTGGCGGGCTACATCAAGAACATCAATGTTGACATTGGTGACCGTGTCCACACCGGGCAGGTACTCGCTGTCCTTGAGATTCCGGAATTAACTGCAGAGCTACAGGCTGCCCGTGCGGGCGTGCGCCATAGTCAAGAGGAGATCACTCGGGCCCAGAATGAGGTAAGCCGTGCCGAAGCGGATCATGCAGCGCTGCACGCCGCCGCCGCCCGGTTGAAGCAGGCGTCGGAAGCGCGTCCCGGCCTGATTGCAGAGCAAGAACTCGACAACACAATGGCCAAGGATCGCTCCGCGGAGGCGCAGGTGGAAGCCGCCAAATCGGCCCTGGCAGCCTCCCGGCAGCAATTGGAGGTTTCCCAGGCTGACCAGCAACACTACGCCGCGCTATCTGAGTATTCGCGAATTACTGCCCCGTTTGACGGTGTCGTGACTTGGCGGTACGCCGACACGGGATCACTCATTCAGGCGGGCACTTCCAACGTAAGCTCGATGCCAGTCGTCAAGCTTTCGCAGGTCAGCGTATTGCGTCTTCGGATCCCTGTGCCCGAGTCTCTGGCCGGCAGCGTGCGTGATGGTGAGCCGGCCGATATCCGCGTGAAGGCAACGGATAAGCACTTCTCGGGCAAAATCATCCGGTCGACCGACTCGCTCGACCGTTCAACCCGCACCATGCAGGTCGAAGTGGACGTGCCGAATGGAGATTATAAGTTGACGCCCGGAATGTACGCGGATGTGTCATTGCGGGTTCAGAACGACCCCAATGCCCTGACCCTTCCCTTGCAGGCGATCAATCGAGGCGCAGATAAGACCACCGTGCTTCTGGTCAATTCGCAGAACCATGTGGAGCAACGCGAGATCCATACCGGAATCGAAGGTTCTGATCGCATTCAAATCCTGTCGGGGTTAAATGAGGGAGACCGGGTTATTGTGGGCAACCTTGGGGCGTACCGGCCCGGACAGCATGTTGATCCCAAGATGAGCACGATGGCGGATGAGGGATACACCGTGGAACAGGGAGCACGGTAGACATGCCCGGCTTCGCTATTCGATATCCATTTTTCATCATCATGCTGTGCTTGATCATCGCAGTGGTCGGCGTAACGACCGTGGCGCGCATGCCGGTGGACCTGTTTCCCAACATCAATATCCCCGTGGTGGTGGTGGCGACGTTTTATTCCGGCATGCCGCCGGAGCAGATTGAGGCCAACATCACCAACCCATTCGAACGCTTTTTTACCCTGGGGAGTGGCATCGACCACATCGAGTCGCGGTCGTTGACCGGGGTGAGTCTGATCAAGGTCTACTTCCAGCCAGGAACTAACCCGGATGCGGCCGTTAGTGGCATCTCCAATCTGGCGATGGCGCAGTTGCGGCGCTTGCCCCCGGGCACGTTGCCGCCGGTGGTCCTCAAGTTCGACGCTTCCAGTTTGCCGGTGTGCTTGATCACCTTACAGGGTCAGGGTTTGAATGAGACGGAACTGCATGATCTGGGGCAGTTTAATGTTCGCAACCAGATTGCCAACGTGCCCGGTGCCTCGGTGCCACAGCCCTTCGGCGGCAAGTACCGGCAGATTCAAGTCTATGTGGACCCAGTGAAGTTGCAGGCCCATCAGTTGAGCCTGATGGACGTGGTGCGCACCGTAAACCAGGCGAACACGATCCTGCCGGCGGGGGATGTGCGGATTGGCCCCAAGGATTACAACATCTACACCAACAGCCAGTTGCCGACGACGGCGGAAATCAACCGGCTGCCGCTGAAGTCGGAAGGCAATGCGGAATTGATGGTAGCCGATGTCGGCCACGCCGAAGACGCGGCCGCCATTCAGACCAACATTGTCCGCGTGGATGGGCAACGATCGGTGTATCTGCCCATTCTCAAGCAGGGGGGAAACAGCAACACCATCGCTATCGTGGACGGCATCAGGAAGGCCGTGGGCGACCTCCTCGACGTACCCAAGTCGCTGGTGACGAAGGTGGTGTTCGATCAGTCCGTCTACGTGAAGACGGCGATCTGGAATGTCTTGCAAGAGGGCGGCATCGGTTTAATGCTGACCGCAGCCATGATTCTGCTCTTCCTGGGCAGCATTCGCGGCACTTTCTCCGTGATGCTTTCCATTCCGCTGTCTTGTCTGGCGGCATTCCTGGCGCTGAATGCCACCGGCGGAACGATCAACACCATGGTGCTGGGCGGGCTCGCACTGGTGCTTTCCCGGCTCATCGATAACTCCGTGGTAGTGCTGGAAAACATCTTTCGCCATCTGGAGATGGGAGAATCCGCTGCGGTAGCTGCCGAGAAGGGAGGCCGGGAGGTTGCCCTGGCGGTTCTGGCGGCCACCCTCACCACCGCAATTGTTTTTTTCCCCGTGGTGTTTCTTTATGGGGTCAGCCGTTTTCTATTTACCGCGCTGGCATTGGGAATTGTGCTGTCGCTCGGCGCATCGTATTTCGTGGCGATGAGCGTGGTCCCGCTTTTTTGCGCCAAGTTCATTCATGCCGCGCATGAAGTCGGGTCAGAAAGCGTCGCCACCACGGGTTTGCTGCAATGGATTCTGCGGCCCTTCAACCGGGGTTACGAAACGATTTTGAAGATGTATGACCGTGCGATTGTGGCGAGCCTGGCGCGACCAAAGTTCACCGTGGCCGCCATTATGGGGGCTTTTTGTTTAAGCCTGGCGCTTTCGCCTCTGCTGGGAGTGTCATTTTTTCCGCGTACGGACCCGGGGCAATTTGTCATCAGCATCAAAGCTCCGACCGGATCCCGCCTTCAGTTCACCAATGCATACATCAATCGGGTTGAAGAGGACATACGTCAGGTAGTTCCGCCCGCCGATTTGGACATGATCGTCTCCAATATCGGCATCACGCCCGATTTTTCAGCAATTTACACGAGTAATTCCGGAGAACATACGGCCTTCGTGCAGGTCAGCCTCAAGAAAGAGCACGAGGTCGGCAGCTATGAATACATGCGCCGCGTGCGTGCGAAGCTCACCGACGACCTGCCGGAAATCTCTACTTACTTTCAAGCTGGAGGGCTGGTGGATTCGGTAGTCAATCTCGGTTTGCCTGCTCCCATCGACGTGCAGGTCAGCGGGAACGACCAGAAGCAGGCCTACGTCACCGCGACTGAGATTGCACGTAAGATTCGTGGCCTCCGCGGAGTGAGTGACGTGCTGATTCCGCAGGACTTGGATTACCCCGGCATCCAGCTCGATATCAACCGCGAGATGGCTGCGCGCCTTGGACTATCCGCTCAAGAAGTCACGGACAACGTGATCACGGCGCTGTCGTCCAACAGCATGATCGCTCCCAGCTACTGGGTCGATCCCAACAACGGCAATAACTACATGCTCACGGTGCAGTACCCGGAAACCCAGGTTAAATCCCTGCTCGATCTCGAGCAGGTGCCACTCCATGCCGAAGGCAACCTGAACGCAACCGACCTTGAGGCTGTGTCGGACTTTAAGATGATCAACACCCCGACCGAGGTAGACCATTACCAGCTCCGCCGCGTCATCGATGTATATGTTTCGCCCGCCAGCGAGGATCTCGGAAGTCTTGCCAGTAAGGTGGATAAAGTGATCGCCAACACCAAGCTGCCGGAGAACGTGCGCGTCACGATGCGCGGATCGGTAGAGGGCATGCGGCAGTCATTCAAGAGCTTCGCCATCGGGCTGGGACTTTCCATCATTCTGGTTTATCTGATTCTCATGGCGCAGTTCGCCTCGGTGAAAGATCCGTTCCTGATCTTACTCGCGGTACCTCCCGGATTTACCGGCGTGATTCTGTTCCTGCTGATCACGCGCACCACGGTGAACGTTATGTCTCTGATGGGCGTCATGATGATGGTGGGCATTGTGGTGTCGGATTCGATCCTGATCGTGGAATTCGCACGCGAACTTCGTCGGCAGGGGCAGCCGCTGCTGGAGGCGCTGAAGAATGCGTGTCATGTTCGCCTGCGTCCCATTATGATGACGACCTTCGCGACGCTGCTCGGACTGATTCCTCTGGCTCTCGCCCTCGAGGCCGGCAGCGAACAATATGCACCACTGGCGCGTGCCATCATCGGGGGACTGAGCCTCTCTTTTCTGGTGACGCTGTTTCTCGTTCCGGCGGCGTACCTGCTCATGCATCGGGATGAAGAACGCAACTCTGGGGAGGGGGCATGAGGAGGAAATCCAGCCTCGAGCATGGCCTTCAATTTTCCGTGAGGGGAGCGCGCTAAGGGATGTCCGGCTTCGCGATCAAGTATCCGTTTTTCATCATCACGATCTGCCTGATTATCGCGGTCGTGGGGGTGACCACGGTGGCGCGCATGCCGGTGGACCTGTTTCCCGACATCAACATCCCGGTGGTGGTCGTGGCTACGTTCTATTCGGGCATGCCCCCGGAGCAGATTGAAGCCAACATCACCAACCCATTCGAGAGGTTTTTCACGCTGGGCAGCGGCATCGATCACATCGAGTCGCGGTCGCTGACCGGGGTCAGCCTGATCAAGATCTATTTCCAGCCCGGAACCGACCCGGATGCAGCCGTCAGCGGCATCTCCAATCTGGCCATGGCGCAACTGCGGCGTTTGCCCCCGGGCACGCTGCCGCCAGTGGTACTCAAGTTCGACGCTTCCAGTTTGCCGGTTTGCTTGATCACATTGAAAGGTCAGGGGCTAAATGAAACCGAGTTACACGACTTGGGCCAGTTCACGGTTCGCAACCAGATTGCCAACGTGCCCGGCGCCTCGGTGCCTCAGCCCTTCGGCGGCAAGTACCGGCAGATTCAAGTCTACGTGGACCCCGTAAAGTTGCAGGCCCATCAACTGAGCCTGATGGATGTGGTGCGCACGGTGAACCGGGCCAACACGATTCTGCCGGCCGGGTTTGTGAGGATTGGCCCCAAGGATTACAACATCTATACCAACAGCCAGTTGCCCACCACCGCGGAAATCAACCGGCTGCCGCTGAAGTCGAAAGGCAATGCGGAATTGATGGTGGCCGATGTCGGCCATGCCGAAGACTCTGCCGCCATTCAGACCAACATTGTTCGCGTGGACGGGCAACGATCGGTGTATCTGCCCATCCTCAAGCAGGGAGGAGACAGCAACACCATTGCCATCGTCAACGGCATCAAGAGCGCAGTGGGCGACCTGCTCGACGTACCCAAGTCGCTTAAAATGAAGGTCGTGTTCGATCAGTCTGTTTTCGTGAAGACGGCGATAGCGAACCTGGGCAGCGAGGGCGGAATTGGTCTGGTGCTTACCGCGTTGATGATCCTGATCTTCCTGGGCAATGTTCGGGCTACGTTTGCGGTGCTGCTTTCGATTCCACTGTCGGCGCTCGCCGCGTTTTTGGCGATTGACGCCGGAGGGGGATCGATCAACACCATGGTGCTGGGCGGGCTCGCGCTGGCATTCTCGCGCCTGATCGACAACTCGGTGGTGGTGCTGGAAAACATCTTCCGTCACCTGGAACTTGGGGAAACGCCTGAGATCGCCGCCGAAAAGGGAGGACGCGAGGTGGCAATGCCCGTGCTTGCCGCTACCTTCACCACGGCAATTGTATTCTTCCCGGTCGTGTTTCTCTATGGCGTCAGCAGATTCCTGTTTACGGCGTTGGCTGCCGCAGTCATTTTTTCCCTGTTTGCATCGTACGCAGTGGCAATGACGGTGGTGCCGCTGTTTTGCGCTCGCCTCATCAAGTCGCCTCACGGGGAGCTTGGTCACCACCGGGGAAGGACCATGTTTGAGCGCTTTGTGCGATCGTTCAATCGCCGCTACGACCGGATGCTGCTGCACTATGACATCGCCGTCAGGCGTAGCCTGCTTCGTCCTCTGGCCACGGTCATCGGAATCCTTGGCATTTGCCTGTTCAGTTTCGCGCTATACCCGTTCATGGGTCTGGGATTCTTTCCGCGGACTGACCCCGGACAGTTCGTGATCAATATCAAGTCTCCCACGGGTACCCGCATCGAACTCACCAACCAGTACATCAAGCAGGTTGAGGACGAGATTCGTCAGGTCGTGTCGCCACGCGATCTGGACATGATCGTTTCCAATATCGGCATCACGCCGGATTTTTCCGCGATTTATACCAGCAATTCCGGACAGCACACGGCCTTCGTGCAGGTCAGCCTGAAGAATGAGCACAAGGTTGGCAGCTATGAATACATGCGCCGCGTGCGTTTGAAACTCGCCGATGATTTGCCAGAGCTTTCTACTTATTTTCAGTCGGGAGGACTGGTGGATTCGGTCGTCAATCTCGGCTTGCCTGCTCCCATCGACGTCCAGGTCAGCGGCAACAACCAGAAGCAGGCCTATGCTACGGCGGCTGAGATCGCGCGCAAGATTCGCGGTCTCCACGGAGTTAGTGACGTGCTGATTCCGCAGGACTTGGATTACCCAGGCATCCAGCTCAATGTCAACCGCGAGATGGCCTCGCGCCTCGGGTTATCCTCGGAAGAAGTTATCGAAAACGTGATCACGGCGCTCTCTTCCGACGGCATGATTGCTCCGAGCTACTGGGTTGATCCCAACAACGGAAACAACTACATGCTCACGGTGCAGTACCCGGAATCGCAGGTCCACTCCATTACGGACCTCAAGCAGATTCCCTTGCACGCCGCTGGCAACCTGAACCCAACCGACCTCGAGGCTGTATCGGATTTTAAAATGATCAACACACCCACCGAGGTAGACCACTACCAACTCCGCCGCGTCATCGATGTATACGTTTCGCCCGCCAGTGAAGATCTCGGAAGTCTTGCCAGTAAAGTGGACAAGATTATCGGCAACACCAAGCTGCCCGAGAATGTGCGCGTCACCATGCGCGGCTCCGTGGAAGGTATGCGGCAGTCGTTCAGGAGCTTCGCCATCGGCTTGATACTGTCAGTCGTTCTTGTTTATTTGATCCTGATGGCGCAATTCGCTTCGTTCATCGATCCCTTTATTATTCTGCTGGCAATTCCGCCGGGAATCACGGGCGTCATTCTATTTCTGCTGGCAACGCATACGACCGTCAATGTCATGTCGTTGATGGGAGTCATCATGATGACTGGGATCGTCGTCTCGAACAGCATCCTCATCGTCGAGTTCACGCGCTCGCTAAGAAGAGAAGGCATGCCGATCAAGGAAGCGGTAGCGACCGCGTGCCGGGTGCGCTTGCGTCCAGTGTTGATGACCTCTTTGGCTACTATTCTCGGCATGATTCCGCTGGCACTTGCGCTTGAGGCCGGCAGCGAACAATACGCTCCGTTGGCGCGCGCTATTATCGGGGGACTTACGATGTCGGTCATTGTTACCGTGTTCGTCGTCCCCGCCACATATCTGCTGATCCATCGGGGGGAAGAAGGGCAGACGGAAGCCGCGCCAAGCTGAGGCATGAATAAACCATATGAGGATGAAATCATTTTGCGTGGCATGTTGGGCGCTGACGGAAACTGGGCCGCAGGAGATACCAGCAACATGAGAAAAGTACTGGTTGCTGTCTTGTTTCTGCTGCCTGTGTGCAGTAATGCCCAGGCACCAATCAATCTGAAAACGGCACAGAGCTTGCCCTCGGCTCCGCTGCCTCAGGCAACTCCAAATCAAACCGCACCCGGCATGCCTCCGGGTGGGCTGGACTCATCCGCTGCTGCTCAGGCCAGTCCTGGGACACGGGTTTCTCTGTCGTTGAAACAAGCAGAGGTCCTGGCGGTGCAGAATAACCCGCAAATCTCCGTCGCTCGGCTGACCGCTCTGGCTTCCCAGCAAGTTACTCGGGAAGTACGTTCAAGCTTGTGGCCAACCGCAACCGCCAACCTGACGGGCGTGGATTCCCGCGACAATAGCCGCATCACGGCCGGTGGGCTCAATAATCCCATCATTTATAAGCGCGCCGCCGCTGGGGTCACGGTAAGTCAGTTGATTACTGACTTCGGACGCACGACGAATTTGACCGCCAGTGCCGATTATGCCGCCAAGGCTGAGAACCAGAACGCCTTGGCTACAAAAGAGCAGATTCTTCTGGCCGTGGATCAAGCTTTCTACGGCGCGTTGCAAGCGCACGCCGTGCTGGCCGTCGCTCAGCAGACCGTGAGCGCACGGCAGACGGTCTCTGATCAGGTGGAAGCATTATTCAAGAGCAAGTTGAGATCTCAACTGGACTTCAGTTTCGCAAGCGTCAACCTCGCACAGGCCAAGCTCCTCGTCTTAGACGCACAAAGCAATGAGAACGCCGCTCTGGCAGCCCTTTCCGCCGTGCTTGGGTATCCTGGCGTGCAAGACTTTCAGCTAGTTGAGGATACGACAGCGATTACTGCGCCTGCGGCCAACGTGGACGATCTTATCTCCGAGGCCCTCGCCATGCGCCCTGAAATATTGGCACTCGGTTTTCAGTACCAATCTGCTCAGAAGTTCCAAGCCGCGGAACGCGACTTGTTCCTCCCAACTATCCAGGCTGTCGGGGTTGTGGGAGACACGCCAGTGCGCGACCCGGTTCTTTCCAATTGGTACGGCGCGGTAGGTGTGAACGTTGGAATTCCTCTATTCAATGGTTTTCTCTATACTGCGAGGTCCCGTGAGGCGCGTCTTAGAACGCAAGCCACACAAGACCGCTTGCTTGAGCTTCGAAACCGGATTTCACGGGATGTGCGTACCAGTTGGCTCAATGCGAATACTGCTTACCAGCGGGTTAGCGTGACCCAACAACTGTTGGATCAAGCGAACCTGGCGCTCGATCTTGCCCAGACCCGATACAGCTTGGGGCTAAGTTCCATTGTTGAGTTGAGTCAGGCTCAGCTCCAGCAGACGCAGGCTCAAATCAGCAACGCACAGGCGGGGTATGACTACCGGCTTGCCCTGGCAGTCCTGCAATATCAGACGACCGGCATCTAGAAGAAGATAATGAGTCGCGATCCCTTCTGCGGTACCGTGAGACAAAATACTGTGAAGGCTGCGGCGGAACGGTTGCCAGTCGAAGCCGAATAGATCGAAAGGATCCGAGATTGAAAATCTCCCAAGAAGGACTATGCGCTGCAAGCGATGATGACGCTTGCTTGCGCGCCAGTATCAACGGAGGATCCTCAAGGTCCGGCAGATCGCTTCTGAGAGTGATCTGCCGGAGAAGTTTCTGGAGCTGATGCTGGTTGAACTGCATTTTCGAGAGGCAAGCTATGGGTTAAGTGCCGCGAATAGAGGAAGCCGAGTACCTGCCGTTACTCGCCGTGCTGCGCCCTGAGTTTCGGCAAGCCACCCTGCCACGTGCGCTTCGCCCATCCTTCGCTTCCAATCGGTCATTCATCAGAAATTCACCCATTTGTAACCGTCCTGTAACATCGCGCCGATAGAACCAGAACATCTATTCCAACGAGGTATTGTCCGGCGATGCGCCCGAATTCTGCTGGCTTCCGGTGAGCGTCGTACCAAAGGTGAAAAAGGTCCATCAAACAAAAGGTCATCAAACATAAAGATGAAACAAGTCCGGTTGGTCGTGCAGATCCGGAACGCTTTGTACGAATTCAGTCCAAAAAGAGGAGAGAGTGATGAAAGCTGCGTGGAAGTTGTGCGCGATTCTGTTTCTGGCGACGTCGCTGGTAGCGCAAACCAGCATACCGCCCAAACCCAAGCAGGCCGGGGCTGCGACGGTAACGGCAGCGGACGTAAAGGCACTAAAAAGTGCCGTAGCTTCCCAGCAAGCCGCCATTGCCTCCCAGCAAGCCGCCTTGGCGCAGCAGCAGCAGCAGATCCAGGAACTGCGCGATGCTCTGCAGCGCAAGGATCAGGCGGTGCAGCAAGCCCAGACGGTCGCGAGCGACGCTGCCGGGAAAGCCGATGCCGCTCAGGCACAGGCTACTCAGCAGCAGCAAACCGTCGGTGAGCTCAAGACCGATGTGTCCGACCTCAAAACGAACCTGCTCAACACTACGGTGACCTTACAGGAGACCCAGAAGAGCATTGCGGATCCTCCCACGGCCCTGCACTACAAAGGGATCACCATTACGCCGGGTGGATTCCTGGCGGCAGAATTTGTGCGGCGGTCACGGGCTCTCGGAGGAGAGGCCACGCCCTTCAATTCTCTGACCATGCCCGGTGCGTCGCAAAGCGCCACTTCAGAGTTCTTCGGGTCGGGGCGCCAGTCGCGTCTGTCCATGATGGCTACGGGGCAGTTGAAGAATGCCAAGTTAACCGGGTATTACGAGGCTGACTTCCTCTCCGCCGGCGTCACCTCTAACAACAATCAGACCAACAGCTACACGTTACGCCAGCGCCAAGCCTACGGCCAGGCGGCCTTCACCGGCGGCTGGACCTTTACCGGCGGACAAATGTGGACCCTTTTGACCGAAACCAAGCACGGTGTGGACAACCGCACGGAAGCAGTCCCCATGACCATCGACCCGAATTACAACGTGGGCTTCACTTTTGCACGGCAGTATGGACTTCGCGTAGCCAAGAGCTTCAACGACAAGGTGTGGTTCGCGGTGTCGATGGAAAACTCCCAGGCCACCTTGGCAACTCACCAGAACGGCAACAATTTTCTCCTGGGCTCTCTCGGAGCCGGTGGTGGTCTCTATAACGCAACCGCGAACTACTCCTTCAATCCGTCCCCCGATGTCATCGCGAAACTCGCCTTTGAACCGGGATTCGGACACTACGAGGTCTTCGGCCTGTTCAGCCGCTTCCGCGACCGCGTGTTTCCTTGCGGCGACGCAGCCAGCAGCCAGATGTGCGGCGGTAGTACCGTCTTAGGCGTCAACGCTCTCGGAGCCTATAACGCCTCGAAAAACGGCGGCGGCATTGGCGCCAACGCCCGCTGGTCCTTCGACAACAAGCACCTCGACTTCGGGCTCCATGCCTTTGGCGGCAGCGGAGTGGGCCGCTACGCCGCGAGTGGTCTTCCCGACGCCTCGATCCACGCCAACGGCACACTCGATTTGATCCGCAGCTACCAGGGCTTGGCAACGCTGGAATGGCACGGGCCGAAGCTGGACATCTACATGAACGCCGGCGCGGATTATGCCAGCCGCGCGTCGGATTATGACACCAACCCGATATCCGCGACCTTCGGAAAGTTCGTAGGTTACGGATCCCCTTCTTTCAGCAACTCCTCCTGCTTTACCGAAATCGCGCCGACCGTCAATACCGGGTACACTCCGGGCAGCCTTGGTAGCAGCTGCACAGCCGATACTCGCGTGGTGATCGAAGGCACCCTCGGTTTCTGGTTTAAGCCTTACGACGGATCAAAAGAGAAGGTGAACCGGGGCCGCATCCAGTGGGGACCGCAGTTCTCTTACGTGGACCGCAACACGTGGTCAGGAGTGGGCGGAGAGCCGCACGGGCTGGACGGAATGATCTACACCTCCTTCCGCTACTACTTGCCTTAGTAAGCTTAATGGAAGGAAGTCGGGGCTCCATCCGCAGGATGCGGCCTCGGCTGTAAGCAAGCAACAAAACACCCGCGCCCGGGGCAGCTTTGGCGAATACGTCGGCAGAAAAGATAACGAAAAACCCGTCCCGTGCGCAGCAGGATATTGGCGCCCTTGTGACTCCTAGCAGCAACCCATCTTCACGTCGCCGCCAGCGGTGAGCGGAGGACCGAAAGCCTCCACCGGCGCGGGAGCACCGTTCAGCACCGCGATCCAACGCCGCACGGCATCGAACACGACAAGAATTACGCCCAGGATAAAGATGCTCATAAGAGCCGAATCCAGGTAGCCGGTAAATACCTGACCCGGCTTCGAGGTCAATGGCCAGAAAATGTTCTTAATCGACAGCACTCCGGCGGTCAACGTCGTCACACCCACAAAACACATCGGAACGGCTGTAATCCACGCATATTTCTGCTTGCCCATGTTAATGAGGAAGGTAGTGGTCACCGCCAGGGCAATGGTCGCCAGCAGCTGGTTTCCGGTACCGAACAACGGCCATATCGTGGAAATGCTTCCGGTGTAAATCAGGTATCCCCAACCCAGAACCACAAAGAAGCTGGTGATTACGTTTCCGGGCAGCCAGGCGCTGTTGCCGAAGGGCTTGTGCACCTTGCCCATGAGTTCCTGCAGGACGTAGCGGGCCACGCGGGTTCCCGTGTCGACCGTAGTGAGGATGAACAGGGCTTCAAACATGATGGCGTAGTGATACCAGTAACCCATCAAACGAGCCATGCCGGGCAAGCCGCGGAAGATTTGCGCCATGCCGATGGCCAGGGAAACCGCGCCTCCTGTCCGTCCCGCCAGCTTCTCCCCGACTTCGCGGGAGAACATATCGAGGTTGACGGTGTTCAGACCCAGGTGGCTGAAGACCGCCGGCGTGGTGTTGATGGCAAAGTAGTCACCCGGAGCAAGCGAGCAGGCCGCGATGAGAGCCAGCACGCCCACCAGCGATTCTGCGATCATGGCGCCGTAGCCGATGAATCGGGCGTCAGTTTCCTTGTCCAGCATTTTGGGCGTGGTGCCCGAAGATACCAGCGAGTGAAAGCCCGAAATGGCGCCGCAGGCAATGGTCACAAAAAGAAATGGGAACAGAGTTCCTTTAATGATCGGCCCGCCACCATGAACGAACGGAGTGAAGTTGGGGAACTGGATGTTGGGATGAACAATGAAGACGCCGATCACGAGAATTGCAATGGTGCCCAGTTTGACGTAGGTCGAGAGGTAGTCGCGCGGCTCCAGCACCAGCCAGACGGGAAGAACCGAGGCCACCAGACCGTAGATGCCCATAAGAATTGTGATCTGATGGGGCGTGAAAGTGAGCGCTCCCGCAGCTCCGGTCTGAGCCACCCAGTGTCCCGCGATCACGCTGCCGAGCAAAAGGACGACGCCAAAGATACTGGGGCCCACGACGGTAATTGTTCCGGCGTGGCTCTTGAACATCCACAAGCCCATGATGACGGCAATGGGAATGGTCATGCCGATGGTAAACACGCCCCAGGGACTGTTCGAAAGCGCATTGACCACGACGAGGCCAAGGCCGGCCAGCGTCACCAGAAGAATAAAGAGCACGGCGATCATGGCTACAAGGCCGGCAAAGGGACTGATTTCGGTGCGGGCAATATCCGCTAACGAGCGGCCGCGGTGACGCGTGGAAGCCACCAGCACGGTGAAATCCTGCACACACCCGGCCAGGACGGCGCCGATCAGTATCCAAAGGAAGCCCGGGGCAAACCCGAACTGCGCCGCCAGAGTCGGCCCAATCAGCGGCCCCGCTCCCGCGATGGCCGCGAAGTGATGCCCGAACAGCACCCAGCGCGGCGAAGCCACATAGTTATGCCCGTCCGCGTAAGTGTGCCCCGGAGTAGTGCGGCGATCGTCGAGCGCCAGAGCCTTCGCGGCAATGAACGCACTGTAGTAACGGTAGGCAAGGGCGTACACACACAACGCACCTAACAAAACGGGGAAGGTATTCATGCTCGCTCCAGGTTAAGCAAGTATTGACCGAGAATCCGGCACAACGGCTTCCTTGCCGGGAAACCACGCTAAAATCGGCAACGAAATTGACAGCTCCTGCGGGGCCTTTAGGGGACAGTCCCGCAGGAGCTTAGCTTCCTAATCCAATCAGAACGTAAAGACTGGTCCGAACTCGTTGCGCCAGTTGTGGGCCTGTCGGGTTGTACCACCCGCAAACGGCAAATACTCCGGTGTGATCACGCCGCCGGCCTCGTGGTTGTTGGCAGTGAACGTGGCGATGTAACTGGCTTCGTGCACAAACGTCACCCACTTGTTAAGCCGGTACGTGAGTGAGGCGGTGTCGAGGTCAGTGCGGCCCAAGTGATTGCCGTGCTGGGCATCTGCGTAGTTGGCACGATCAGTGCCATATGACAGGTGGAACACCCAGCCGGAATTGCTGCCCTCCGGATTGGCGTGGAAGATACGCGAGAGCGGGAAGCTCAACTCCGCGAACCCACCGGATCCGCCGACGGGCTGAAGTTTAGCGGATTGGACGGCGGTGTTTTGGCAATTGACGATGCCGGTGCCGCCACTGATCCCCATCGGGCAGCCGAACGTGATGGGCCGTCCGCTTTCAGAAATGCCGGTCCCCACAACGCCACTTTCGGGGAACGTTAGGTTGCTGTAGACATCGTTGAGCTGGCCGCCGAAGAAGAACCGCATGTCGTTTCCGCGGTAGAACTTGGCGACAAAAGTTACCCAGGGTGTGGGCAACTGAATCTCAGCGGTGTAAATGTTCTGCGGGTTGCCGACCTGGGTGCCATGAGCAAAGATCTGCTCCAGGGTGCATGTCCCTGACGCCTCGGTGCAATTGGAGGCCCCGATTATTGACGTGGTCGTGCTGAACCCGATAGTAGGATCGGTGGGGTTCGTTAACGGGGTTGGGATGGTGCAAGGAAGCGCGGTGCATGTGAAACTGGTCGCAGCCTGTGCCGCATGGGGAATGATTTCATTCATGCGGGCATGGTGGCCGCTGAAAATCAGCTGTGCTGGCGCCACACCCTTCCAGCTATGGGAGAGCGGGAACTGGAAGACCACGCGGGCCTCCACGCCGGGTTGATTGGATTCCGCGCCCGCGCGGTCACCGAAGCGCAAACGTTGGTCCACGGTGAGTGCGGAGGAAGCTGCCGTCGGCATCACGATAGCGACCTCCGGCTGAACCTTGAAGTCACCCGAATGAAATTGCACGCCGGTTTTGAACATCGGCATGCGCTCATAGAGAGAACCCATGCCGACGCCCAAGCCAGTGGTTTCGAACAGGCTGGGGAGAGTGGAGGAGCCGAGCAGTGACCAATCCTCGCCGAACTCCGCGAACCAGGGAAGGTCGCCAAGTTTCTTGTCGAGGCGCATCCAGGCGAGGCGAAGCGAGAACTGGGAACGGGCGCTACCACTGATGTTGCGGTTGTTGACGTCGGTGTAGTCGCCTTCAAAGTCGCCTTCCACCCGGCCGGTGATGGTGAAGCCCGAATTCTTCGGAACCCATTCCGTTTGGGCGCCAATGCGGAAGCCGCGGGCCTTGATATGGACCTGCGGGTCGGAGGTGGGACCCGTATCGGCGAGCAGGAGCGGCAGGGGCCAGTCCTGGCTGCCGAAGGTGGGCCCACCACTGGAGGCTGTGTCGGAGACGGCGCTGGCCTTATAGAAGCCGTAGAGCTTCATATTGGCGCCGCTGCCGAGGTGGATATCCGGAATCATTCCTCCTTGCTTGGGTACATCGATGGGCAGCACTCTGAGGGGCGCTACCGCGGGAATGACCCCTGGTCCCGAGGGAGCCGGCGGGGTTGTGGACACAGCCGAGGACTGAGCCACGCTCGAGGTGTGCAGTATGGCGTCTGACAGGCGCGCACCGGATGAGTCCAGGCTCGTGGGCGTGACCGTGGCCATGGATTCCTGCTTACTGATCAGCCCTTTCTCAACGAGCAATTGCGCGAGGCGCGCGTTGGCCTCTTCAGGAGAGGATGCCTGGCTGATCATCGCTACTTCGCCAGAAGATAGAATTCCCTTGGACTGGAGCAGTAGCGCGAGAGGGTTGTTGTTGGGTGGATGGTTTTCCTGCTGCTGCGCCATGGCGGATAACGCCAGGGCAACCGCGGAAGTCAACAAAATCAAACGCGAGACGGCTTTTTTCATTTGGGATAGCCTCCGAAGATAAGTTTGAGACCGTGCGATGATAGATGATTGCGATGATCGATGATAAAGATATAAAGGTTCCCCCACTTGGGCTAGGCCCCGCAGTGATTGGCATCACAGTTTGGTGTGATTGACAGGGAAACCCCGGCTTTGACAGCCGGAGCTGCAAGCCTATCCCAAGTCCGGGTGACAGCGACTGCGCGTGCTCGAGCCCCTAACAAAACCTTCCGCGCGCCCCCATCCTTTTGGCCCGGAGACAAGAGATCTGACTGGCAGAACTCTGGCCAGCAGTGCATAGTCTCGCCCGGGAATAGTGGCTCTATGGGCGCCGATAGGGCCAGGGCAACCGCGGAAGTCAACAAAATCAAACGTGAGGCGGCTTTCTTCATTTGGGATAGCCTCCGAGCACGAAATGTGAGACCGTTGGTTCGATATAGACGTGTAGCGCGCCCCATCCGAACACATAGCCGGATGGAACCACCCCTACATACTGTTACAGCCAGTTGGATGTCAAGCTATTTCCCTTCGGAAGGAGGTGGATTACCCGCGGCGTGTCTTCTGCACGAACGAAAAGCAGCTTGTATCGTCTTGACTTACCGGCAATCGGTCGATCGCAATCCGGGACGGACTTAACTTGTCGCCTGGGTTCTTGTTGTAAGGCAGGCAGGGGCTGCACAGCGGTGGAGGAGTACTCCCGGTAAGAGAGCTGCACCCGGGCAAGACGTTTCATACTGAGCCTTGGCGCATGCTTCGGCAGGGCCTAAAGGGAAGCAGCATCTAAGTCTGGAAGCTTGCCGTACGTCCCGACCGAACCGCTACGCTCACGTGCGAGGAGACGTCACCTTGGCAACGAGTCAGGGGCGGGAGTTCAGTCGTGGAAATGAAAACTGAAAATCGGGCAAATCAGGGCAAGCAGATTGTTTCCGGCGGCGCCGAGTGCTAGACTTTGATTGGTTTATGCGTAACGCGATTCAGTGCAAACGACCGACCTTGCAGGTGCATAATGTCATAGTGTCCATGGTGTCGATGCGCGGCGCGGAAACCCTGCTAGGGCAGCGAATCCAGATGCACGGATTGCGCAACTGACTGTCCATGGCAATGCGTTTGTTATCAGCATATTACATGCAATTGCCAAGGTTTATAACTGAGCGGGAGTAGTTCAGCGGTAGAACGCCAGCTTCCCAAGCTGGATGTC